>Ga0315274_10003089_pt1 | contig 24832 bp, 33 predicted proteins | sample YL17G02_20_MG_FD_203700 | JGI IMG/M metagenome (GOLD analysis project Ga0315274, IMG submission 203700) | Sediment microbial communities from Yellowstone Lake, YNP, Wyoming, USA - YL17G02_20 | ecosystem: Environmental > Aquatic > Freshwater > Lake > Sediment | place: USA: Wyoming | collected...
TCGACCAACCGTGCCGATGTAGTTTTGCATCCTAAATGGGACTAATTCTGCGCAGATGGGACTAAGTGGGACACTTGGTGGGGCGGGAAAAAAGTCAAGTCTTGATGATTTTGTTAGATAAAGTGAAAAATTTCAAAAATTCTCAGATTTTTATTAAAATTTGCCCATGCGACAGTGTTTATCCGGTGCTCTTACCATTGCTATAATCGGACACTTGCATAATGAGCAGAACCAGCCTTTTCTTTTATCACATTGATTACAGATTGGAGTCCTCTTGTCTGCCAATTCCTTTTCTCTGCCCAGTAAGAGATTGCCCCAGCCAGTTATTATATTTCGCCCTGTTTGCAATAGCCCTTTTGCCTTGCCACAACAGCCGCCCTGTTTGGCCTTTGCTCTTGTCGGGTCGATGACTTTCTTATTCGGTTGGATTATCCTCTGCTCCTCCCTGCCGTCAATCCAGCAGCCAAATAGACAACACCACGTCTGCCTGCCGCTTATGTGCTTGCAGGTTTTGCACTTGGTAATCTGCTCGGCGGTGAATTCAGGTTTTATAATTCTATCACAATAATTCATTTATAAGCATTTCGGAATAATAAACCAATAAGTTGACCAATTTGCACCGGTTATAGGTTTATCATCATAGGTTGAAGTATGATTTAATTTGCACCCATAAAAATTATCATCGGTGCCTATAACTCTATCTCCTGCATCACTTGAGTAAGGACGATTAACCAACCATTCAGGTGGTATAAATTCTCCTTCTAACACTTGTGCAGTCCCATTTTGACAAACACCTGTTATTGCAGACTCGGAAAGATCGCGTCCGCATTCGATTATTTTATTATTGACAGGAGCGACGGTAATACAATTTGTCTTTACTATATTATTTTGACGGAATAACCACATAAAATTACCATTTTGATGAGGGTCGTAAAGACGTGCCCAAATCATAGTTTGATCTGGAACGGATGGAAATATCCAAACAGTCAATATAAGATCAAAATCATAAGAACTTATAAAAGAACTGCAAGCTGAACCATACCATACATTTTCTCTTAACCCTTGCGGAACTATGGCTTGATGAGAATAATGTCTCTCCCAAGTGCACGGATAACCACTACTTACTTGTTTTAATATATGCTTACCATTTAGTTGCAAATTCAAAAATTCCCAACTACAAAAATAATTGCCACTATAAAGATAACAACCATTACAAAAAACCACATCAGTGAATTCAAGGGTTACGCATTTTGGTGTTTGTCCTGCTGAACATTTATTACAATCATAACCATATTCTTCACAACAATCCGTTGGTATCTCTACCTGAAACTTACCCGTTGTCCAGTTCATACAGCCATAAAAAGTGTCGTTGCAATCCTCGTTATTGGTCGCACCAGAAAGCGTGAGGGCAATCTGACCGGCGTGGACCCCCTCAAATATAATGCAGGCGGATTGTTCAAGGCACGTCTCAAGGTTCTCGAAGGTTATCGTGCCGGCAGGAAAGGCAACACAACCATATATGGTTATGGACATTTATGCACACACACTGATTTTCTGGAAGCCCCAGAGACATCGCCATTTGTCATTATGTTTGAAAACTACAATATCTTGGTCATTGGCAAGATGAGGCCAGGCACTATCAAGATTTCCCCCGCCGCAAATATCGCAATATACGGTCACGCCCGCCTCATTGCCAGATGTTATCTCTACATCATTGGAGTCAAGCAGGTTGCAGACGATAGTCGCAGCCGCCCCTGCCGCCGCCGTAGTTCTCGCCCTGCGAATGGGGCTGCCTGCGGAGGCACGAAGTGCTCTTGTTTTTTGGATAAGTTCGGGAGAAATCAGTCGTTCTTTATTGGCGGCGGTATTTGCTTCTTTGATTGATTCCAGAATTTTTGAAAGGTCACTCATCCTTCTTCTACCATCGCTTCCAATCCTGTAATAACAGGTGGGCCAACAGCATCTGCAGTCGCAGATATTATGTTTGTATTCTGGGATTCTCCGAGTCCCTCGGCGTAACTACGGACCCCGAATTGACATTTTTGTCCATCCTCGAATTCAGAAGAGGTCCATGTAAATTCGCCATGGCCACCTACGAGATAAGTAACTGTGTCGAGCAATGTCCATTCACCATCCTCAATCAAATATATTTTAAATCCGGTTGGAGGTATTTCCTGATCAGCAGCATTATATCGCCATCTTATTTTGAATTTCCCGCCGGCGATAGAAGTAATAGCTAAGTCCATCGGCGGATTAGGACATAGAGGGACCATATTTCCCTCTGCATCGATGACCACCTGGCAGAGGGGGCTATCTTTTGATTCTTTACCACATTTACTTACTTGCCGGCGGATATAATGCCAGATTGTGCCGGGAGGTAATACTTGATTTGGAATCGCGATAGAATCCGCGTCTAATAGCATTTCTGCCTGGATATTCTCATAATCTACGTTTCCATCCTGGCCGCAATAAATATGGTGATGGGCGAGAGGGCCGTGCATATCACCCCAACCGGTGTATCCGTATGCGGGTTCGTATTCATCGGATATTTTGTCTACGCTGGTCCATATGCCGGACAGGTAGACTCCCTTGGTCAATGACACTATCCAGGCGGTTTCATCGGGCCAATACCATAGCCAGAACCCTTTGGTGGAGTTGTGATAGCACTTCTCTCCACCATAGGTGCCTTCCTCGACGAAATTTCCTACAGAATCAGGGGAAAGTGTTAGTGTTCCGGTAAATTCGAGAATTTCCGCCATTTATGGGCTCGATTAAAGGGTTATTATGATTGTATTAATAACCTTTTTTTATGGTAATAAAGGGCCTTAAATAACCTGATAAATATAATTAAGCGTTGGCTAAAGTTCCGAATACATCTACCGTGCAGGTACAGGCGCTGCCGGCGGCAGTTGTAACATCAATGACAAAAATCTCTTCGGCGGCATATTCCACTATCGCCGGCGGCGTGGAATTAGGCACCGGCATTAACCTGGCTGCCTTGCCGGCGGCATTCAGATTCGATAGTGTTTGCGCAGCCAGAAAATCCGTCTTGGCTGTGCTCTTGCCGAAGGTTGCAACGGTATTACCGGCGGATGCAGATAACTTGCGAAGTTTGACATGGTCAACCACAAATTTCTTGCCTGTCGGCCCAATATAAAGGTTCGTAGAAGCCACCGAGTTCAGATTGACGGAATCCACGCTTGACAACAGAAGAATCGGGTTTGAAAAATGTAAAAACGTCTGGCCCCGCAGGTCTCGGACCGCCGTGATTATTCCCTCGGAATCGACATCAATTTCTGCAAGTTTGATATGTTCGGTTGTAGGCCATCCGCTGCCATCTATCCCTGAGCCAATGGTATTATCGGATTTAAGCCAGATATAGGTTGTATCATTATCTGTCGGGTTAATTGAGCTGCCGGATGTGTAGGTCTTTACCTCTCCTTTATAATTATAATCTCCACCTGCTACATTGAAAGTGGTTGGTGTTGCGCAATAAACGGCTAATGCCCCGGGCCAGTCCAATCGGTTCAAGAATCCCCAAACGAACCGCTTAAATTCCGTTATCCAGGGAGAAGTGCCTGCTGGCACAACTTCCAATCCTCTATCTGCGAGAAAACTATCAATCTGGGTTTCTGTCGGATATCCGCGTTCCATTGTCATTATCAATTTCCTTTCTCATTCTCTTTTAAGCGGCAAAACATTCAAGTCGCTTATCACGATTTGTAGGTTTAATCTCTTCGCCAGAACTACCAATTGGGCCAGAGTTGGCTGTGCATTCATATCGACCGGCCAGCCCGCCGGCAACTCGAAACCGAGACCCAATAGATTAAAATCGATTACATTATGAGATTCCGCTTGTTTCCACAATTGATCAGCCAATCGCATCCTTATCCCTGCATCTAATTCAAGGACCAGCATTTCGTTTGATTCGTTCATTAGCCGATTCCTATTGTCATTTTCTGCCCGAAGAGGATTCCCTGACCGGCGGCATCGGCCAGCATTCGTTTTCTTTTATATGTTTCTGCAAGGATTTTTTTTGCATCAATCTGCCTGCCTTCCAAATACTCACTCCACAAAGACAGATCCTCAGTCAGCCAGTATCCTTCGCTTAAAGTCGCTACGATTCTCGCCCCTGCCTTGCGGAGCTGCTCGATAATCGCCCGCACGTGCCGACGCTGGGTCTCACGGCAGCCGGGCAGATATAATCTCATTGCAAGCGTGGCGGCCGTCATCGGCATTTCGGCCTCTTTAAGAATCGTTAGGCACCTGGCCAGGTCTGAGCTTGTCACATTGACTTCATTCATTTCAAGTCCGCCGCCTCGACTTTATTTGGCTCGACGAAAAAGACGTCCTTTTCTTCCCGTCGGGCCGAGACCAAAGCTAATTCATCATCCGTGAGCTTCGCCATTGCCTCTTTATCTATGGATTCCTTTATGCGAACAACCTGCTTGATTTTCGATGGTGAGAATATTTCCTTGATAAGGGATAGCGTCTCTTTGCAGGTGGTGATAAAGGTGCTTTTTCGCCAGCCGAGAATGCCGAAATTTAACTTCCGGCTGCGTAATTTACCGAAGTCATCCGGATGGTTTGCAGCGAATGCCTCCATGCTTCGCGTATAAAGGTCTATTTTATCCTGAGCAATCTCTACTGCTAAAACAAGGTCCTTCTTTGCATCCTCGATTTTAGTCTTGGCTAATAATTCCGCCTGTTGAATGCGGGTTTGTAATTGCCCTATTCGCAGGACCAACTCATCTACCTGCTGCCAATCTTTGATAATAATGAGAGGTATTTCTTTTGATTTAACTCGCCTGTTTTTGGCCATCCCTGGCTCCCTTAATTTTGGTTTTTAGATCCTGTAGATTACAACAAGATTTTCCTATCCTCCTTACTACCATCGCCTTCAATGCCTCAATGAGGTCGTAAGCTTGTTTAGCAGTTAATGCTGGTAAATATTGGATTTTATCGGCGGTCATTCTTCTTATAAACCCTTCAAGTTGAATGTCATTCCAACCGATATCGCCGATAAGATGGCGGATCGCCTCCTGCTGGGCGAAACTTATCTCATCTGTTGTCCTGATGATTTTGTTCCTGAAAAAGTTTTCACCCTTGCCCGGCATCCGGAACCCTAAAGATTCGCATATCGCCAGTAGGTCATCGAGTTGGCGATTGGTCAGTTGTTTGCAGCTCGTCACCGGCCGTTTGTTGTATTGTTTATACTGGCCGAGCAACAAACGATACCTGCCGTCAAATCGTCTGCTGCGGATTCCTGCGGCCCTAACCGCCGTTTGAACGAGTTTTACTTGATTATTATTGAGCATTTAATTTTCTACTTTTAGCCAATTCTTTATCCCAGTGATTAACAGATTCTTCTAAACTATGAATCGGCTTATTACAATGAACACAAGCCTTATGTCTTAAAGAACTTAATATGACGACGAGATAACTTGATGGCCTTTTTAATCTGTGAATCATTATTCTATCTTCTTTTTCTCTGTATTCTCTGTGCTCTCTGTGGCTAATCCTATCCTGCCTTTGCAACTGCCTGCTCGCCTTCCTCGGTTTCTTCTTTCGTTGCCAGCGGCAACCGGACCTTCACCGGCAGGTCAAGCTCTTCTATTATTTTTAATATTCCTTGTGAATCGATAATTCCTTCTCGAATAATTTTGGATGAGATATGCATGGCTGCTATTATATGGCCGCAAGTCCGCAATCTGCCGCTGCGTCCGGTCTTACAGATTTTCTGTAAGGTCTTCACCCCATCGCCTGTAAGTTTTAGACCGCCATATTCATAGAGTTGGCGGAGGTCATCGGCCGTATAAAGCCCACCGTCTTTGGTCGATGCCTTGGCGTCGAGGTCCAGCACCGCCATAAGCCGGGATGTGAACTGGTCCAGGGATTCGTAACCCCTACGTGTATTATCCTGCATAACAGTATCCAAAAGATGCCGGTTGCCGGCAAGGACTAACGGGCATCGTGATTTAACCACTATTATCTGGCGGAGCTGGTTGAGTTGTTTGACGGTCAAACTCGATGCTTCATCTAACATGATTACGATATGGCGGTTCTGCAGGTTGTCAATAAGCCGTCGCGTTACGCTGGCAAGTGACCCCGATGAATCGATACCTAATTTATGAGCAATCTCGGCGAATAGCATTGTCGAAGTCATTGCATCATCAAATTCTACAAAGACAGTATTCTTGTTTGCCTCGGAAAATTGCCTCAGGCAGTAGCTTTTCCCGTGCCCGCCGTCCCCTACGATAATGCCTATTTTGCCCTCTTCGTTCTTATCGCTGAATGATTCCGTTTGGGTTATAAGTGTGCGGATTTTTATCGCAACGGAAGTTTCAACGTATGAGTTTTTCTTGACCCGCGTCTCGTGTCGGGATACTGAATTTATCAGGTTCACGACCTTGTTCACGAGGTCGGTAAGATTGCCTTTATATTTACCGGCGAGAAACTGGCTGATTTGTGCGGGGCTTACCCCGATCGCCTCGGCCGCCTTCGTCTGGCTCCAGTTACGCTCTGTCAGAAAGGCCTGCAGACTCTCTGCTATTTTTTTCGCCTTCTGTTGGTTCAGGTCCATCGGAATCCTTTCTGTTATTATCTGGCTGTCCTTTTCCATCTCCTGCTGGATATTATTTTCATTCATCGAGCAATCTCACACCCTCAAATCGGTTTTTCGTTTTAAGAAGCGAAAAATCCAGGTCAAGTCCTTCTCTCATCGATTCCGCCCCTGCCGCCTTCCTGAGGAGCTTGACTACTTTTTGCCTTTCATGCTCCGCCACCTGGTCATCGAGAGGGGTCCTGACCGGCTTTAATATTTGCGGTCCTCTGCTTTCTGCCTCCTCTTCTCTGCCTTCTGCCTTCTGCCTTCTGCCTTTTTCAACTTCCTGCATCGCCTTTATTGTCAGGGTTGTCAGGTCCATATTTCTCGTAAGCTCACTATTACGAAAATCCTTTGCGACCCGCAGGACCCTTCGTTTCTCGCGCATTGCATTTCGCAGAGATTCTTCGCTGATGGATGTTCCGTAATTAATAAGTTGGTTTTGTTCGGCGATAGTGATTAGTTTGAATGTCGCCACATCATAGATATAGGCCCTTCGAAGGTCATCAGGGTCATAAGAGATTCGAACCTTCCGCCCCTGGTGGATTAAAAGCTCAGCATTATACTGGCCATAGTATATTCCCTTGAACTGCACTCCGTTTTTGCCGACAATCAATTCGTGGCTCCATATCCGCAATAACAGGTCCACAACTCCCGGAGCGAGAACCCGGTGGATTCGGTGATTCTGGAATACCTCTGCAGGGCTTTGTTCCTGCATATCTTTGGCGCTGTGAGAATTGGCATTATAAACCTCGACGTAAGAGGCGAACAATTCCTCAAATTTCTCGAAAGATATGGCTTCACGGATTGTGGCAGGGTCTTTAAGTTTCTCGACTAAGTCTTCCGGTTTTCGTTTGGTATCCTTGCCGCAATATAAATCGAAGGTCGCCGTGAACTGCGAATCGATTGTTGCGAACAATCTCTCGATTCGTTTGGCCTTTGCATTAAAAGGTATCGCGAATGATACCGCGATATCCATCATCGCGAATATTCCAGCCAGTATTTTCTCATCCAGATATCCCTTGCCGAGTACCTTCCTCGGTCGCTTGGTTATGATCTCCCCTGTTGACTTCTTTACAATACAATCCTTGCCGAGTGCTTTCCTAACCTGTTTTGTAACACCGGTAAATAGTTCGCTGTCGTAATCCCTGCCGTTATCGATTTTGACCGATTCCGGTGGCCCGAATTTTTCGATTGCTCTTTTCATTGACAAAAGGATTGTCGTCTGGTTTGGAATGATTGATAGATACCAGCCGACAATCATCCTGCTTTTAAGGTCCTGCCAGACCGTCATCCAGGGCCGCACTAATCTATTTTGATAATTGACCCAGCAGTTAAACTGGCTGTGATCTCCGACCCAGACCTGGTTCGGCTCGATGCTGTCGGGGTCAATTTCGATATAAGGTGCGCATTTTGCCTCGTAGGCCGCCAGGCCTTCGCGGTGCAGGACACTGACTGCAAGTGGTATCCGGTCCTTGACGATTCGATACATCATAGATAATTCCGGTATCTTCCAGCCACGTTTTTGTGATTGGTTGATGTAGTTGATATTACACCAACAGGTTTTTAACGGCAGTTGCTGCTGGGTCAGATATAGTGACTTGAAAAACTCGAACGCCTCTTCGCTTATGATTTCGTTCTCGAACCTGCCTCCCCCGCGTTTATCGACAAGTCCCAAAAGTCCCTGCTGATGATATTTTGCAAGCCATCGGTATAAAGTGGTTCTGGTTAATTCCTGATTGCCGGCGACAAACAGGTCTATCGCATCTCTCTTTGTCGCGTCGTTTTGCCTGTGGAATTGATTGAATTGCTGAATGATTCCTAATCGGCGAATTGCCTTATCTCTTTTGGATGCGGGGATATTGATAAGCTCCTCGGCAAGCTGGTTTTTTTTCTCTGTGCTCTCTGCCTGCCCTGCGTAGCCCGCAGGATGAAGCGGGGTGTTTTCTGTGGCTAAAGTTTGAACGGTCATTTCTGGAAATGCCTTACAAGGCACTCTATCGCCACATTTACGACGTTTAATGCCTTTTGCAAATTGAGCCAAAGTTCGCTCGTTTCAGGCGTATATTCCTGGTCATATTCTCTCCCGGGCCCGGTTACTATCGGCGCCGGCTCCGGCAATTCGTTAAGTTGTATCCATTTGCCCGAAGAATGATATTGTCCGATTGGTGACAAATCCTTCATCGGTGATACGAAGGAATTACCATCCGAGCCGATTTGTTTTATCGGATATTTTTGGTATTTATGGATGACCCAACGGCACTGGTTCTCTCTCTTGAATTGGACGACTTCATAGCCACAGTTACATTTGGAGCAGTATCCTAAATATGTCCTGAACTCCGTATGGTATCGGTTTGTCTGCGATGGCAGGACCTTGGTGCCCGGCATTTGCACGAAGCATTCAGGGCAAACCACCGCCTCAATTGTTATTGTTTGTTCATTGTTCATAGACTTTGTGCCTCTGTGCCTTCTGCCTCCGCATCCTTATTTCTTTGCGCCTCTATTTTTTCGTATCTTGGTTTCTTGTCGTATTTAATCCCTAAATACGATTCCAATAATTCCAACCTATCTCTCAAATATTTAAAATCTTGTTGTTGGGTTTCTCTTAAGCAATCCATTCTATTTTCTATGAATGATTGTTCTCTGCTCATAGTTTTTACCCGTGTTAATCTGTGTTAATCCGTGTCCAATATTTTTTTGTTGTTTCCAAATTCAAAAAACCAAACCTTACCTCACCATACCGCGCCATACCTGACCTCACCTTACCAAACCAAGTCGGACCTCGCCTCGCCAAACCTCGCAGCGCCAGACCGTACCAAACCTCATCTAATATTTTTTATTTTCTCCCAATAACCATCGACATCTTTTCCCCGCCAGCCGGCGGGTCCGTAATGAAAAATCCTTGCTGAAATTTCTTCGAGATTATTATCGAGGTACATTGTGATGTATAGTTTTGCGACGAGCTTTGCCTTCTTGATGTCCCGCATATCATCGAGGGTGAAGTTCAGTCCGAACCGTTGATTGACGTCCGTAAGGGCTTCCTGATGAATTTGCAGGGGTCCTACCGCCCTGCCGCCGTCCCCATCGGGCGGATTGAGCCGTCCTGATGATTCCTGTTTCCAGATTTTATCGATGAGATCGTTCAAGAAATCTGTGTTAATCTGTGTTAATCCGTGTCTGACTTGAAAGGATTGGTCGGCGGCTGGGGGTCCGCCGCCGACCAGGCATCCATCTGCGATGCGGTATGATGACGCCGGCAGGCCTGACCCTTCAGACCTACCGGAATTGGAAGGAGGATTATTATGAGTATCGATTTCCCACTCCGCTCGGGGATGGCTTACGCCACTGGAAGCAGGATTCTTTTCCGGGGCGGGGGCACGGCCCCCCGTCCCAGTCAGGAGAAACAAAATTAAGGAGAGAATAATTCCGAGGACCATTCCCACCCTAAATCCTCTTATAAAGTTAATTTTCCGTTCATCATTCATCTAAAATCTGTGTTAATCCGTGAAATCCGTGGTTAAAATTCTCTCAATCTTTTACCCAGGAGCTTCGATGAAAAACTTCCGACCTTTCTCTGTCTAATCTTCTTATGCGGATACATCCGCCCTCAACTTTTTCGATAAATATTGCCCGTGTGTTTTCATCGCAGCCATAAGCACCAACCATACCAGGGGTGGGTTTCAATCTGTCGCCTTTTTTAAATTCTGGTTCGGTTTTAACCATTTGCCTTTGTGCCTTTGCTATGTTCAACTTTGCCGGGCGATACCCTTGCTGGATTTATCGCTTATCATTTGAAAAACGGTGATAATGCCCTTGCGAATAGGCACGCCCCTGTCATCGAAAAGATGGCAATCCCTGTAATAATCAGATGTATGATGATTTTTTTAAGCATCTTAAAATCCAAACCAATGCGGCGTTTAACCTATACCACACCGCGAAGGTTATTCACTTGCGTGTTCTGCAGACCTCAATAGGGCTTTCGCAGACCTTGCCGGGCAATCCACAATCTACAATTCGCAATCTAAAATTCCTTCATTTTTCCCTTGACTTTTCCTTCTGTCTTCTGTATTCTGTCTTCTACTCATCACATCCTAAGCTTTGCCTTTGCTTCGCGAAGCAAAACGGCGCCTCGCCTTTGCTTTGCTTTGCCATACAATACTCCGCATTCGCATCGCGTTGCAATGCGTCTCTGTGCCTTTGCTTTGCTCTGCCACACAATACTCCGCATTCGCATCGCGTTGCAATACGTCTCCGTGCCTTTGCTTTGCTCGGCACCACTATGATAGACATTGCCTTCGCTTTGCTTTGCCCTACGGTGCCGAACAATGCCCCGCTATTGCAATTCTTTCCAGTCAAAGCGGCCATAACTCGCATTACGCCACTGGCCTAATCCCCGCCATTGTCCATAATCGAGCCATAACTTTACGGCCTTTTCGAGTTTCTTATCGAGGCAGATAATCTCGAATTCAATCTTTGAGCCGGCGGGTGCCGATTCCGAACGGGCAAGGGCTATTCGTTCTCCCTGTGCCGTCTGGGCCCGAAGAGGCCGTTCCAGAATTGTTATCTCTCCTGAAAGTCGAATTGGTATTTTGCGGGGTTTGACAAATACCAGGCCATCAATGAGTTTCTTATGTGCCTTTAACTGGTTCTCCTTGGTCATTGTGCGGTTCAACATCCCCGCAGCGTCCTTTAGAAAACCCTTAACCTGGTAATCCCAGAGAAAAGGTATCCCATCCTCCAATCGCATAAACACGGTAGAGGATTTCTTAATGTCCTCCTCCGGCAAGGATTCTATTTCGTCCTCTGCCACACCTTCCGGTCTTTTGCCCAGGATGAATTCAGTGGCAAGCTCCTTATTGCCTGAACAAGTGGCCAAAAGTGGTTCTGTGAATATTAATTCGATTTTCATAATTTTTATTTGACTCCTTCTTTTCTTTTTGTTATCATATTCTGTTTATACACTTCAGGATGGATCCTGCTTAATTTCAAGCCCGCCGGTTCTCTATCCGGCGGGGGTTGATAATCTCAGCCGACAGCCGGCTGAGCTAAACCCTGATAAATATCGATTCCGTGCTGTTCGATTATTTTTTCTAATTCCTGCAGGAGGAGCATTCTGACAAGGTCATGGGGCTTTCGATAAACAATAGGGGCCACCGCGTTGAGCTTTTGGAAAAGCTCTGGGTCATTCCTTTTGTCAAAATGCAAATTTCCTATTGGTCCGATTGTTGCCATAGCTCAATTCCTTGCGATAGTATTACAAAGTTATCCTACATATCGGCTAAGGTCAAGTAGAAAATGTAATTTTTTACAAGATTTTCATAAATGTATATTTGGTAAATACTTGCATAATAACCGAATTTTACTATTTTGAATAATATGGCTACTCGAATAACAGATTTGAGAACAAAAGTCCGACCTATTGCTCAACATTGGGTTGATAGGGGGTTTTCCATGACCGATATTTTATCAATAGGATTATTATTTCTCGCAGACAAGGATGCTAACCAAATCGCCGACCTTCGCTGTATCGTAAATGAAATTAATCCTCTACCGAATCGGGTCGGCTCGGCGGATGAATCGAAACAATCCGCCCGCACTGCCCGCGTTGAGGCAATCAAAAAAATTATCTCGACAATGACCCAGCCGGGCTATAAAATCCTATCACAGGAAGAATCCGCCGCCCTCGATGAATTGAGAAAAACCCTCAGTCCTGAGAAAAAAGAGGCATCCGTTAAAAAGGCAAAGAACGCGTGAAAACTCAATGTCCAATCTGTAAAGAAGAACAGGAAATACCTAAAGAATATGAAGGTCGAGAAATAAAGTGCGTGGGATGCTCGGGCCGTTTTCTCGCCTTAAAAATCATACCTTTAGCTATAAAAAACAACCAAAAAACTATTTCTGTTCCTCCTCCAAAATTGAACTCTGGACCTATCAAATGTCCTCGATGTGGTTCATTGCAAATAACAGCAAACAAAAAAGGTTTTAGTGGAGGCAAAGCCGTTGGTGGTGCCATATTATTAGGCCCTTTGGGGCTATTGGTAGGATTGCATCGTAGCAAAGAAATTATAATTACCTGTTTGAATTGTGGGCATACTTGGGAACCTCCAAAACCCTCCTGAAATCCTGCCTGCCCTGCGTAATTGTTTCTTGATGTAATAGGGACCCTTTTGAAATCCGCGTTAATCCGTGTGAATCCGTGGTTAAAATATTTAAGATTTCTCTTTACATATTCCGATTATGATATTAGTTTGTTATTTGACAGCATGGATGCTTGTTGCATTCATTAACAAATTCCGACGTGCATATTAAAGCCCGCCGGCTGAGTTAAACCAAAACTTAGCAGGTGGGTTTTGTTTTTAAATCCCGGAAAACCGTTATCTGGGACCAGCTCAAAGCCCCCGAATAGCCTGCCCTGCGTAGCCATTTAAAGCGAAGTAGGGTCCATGTTAATCAGTGTTTTAGTCAGTGTGAGTCAGTGATTACTAATCAGTTAAATCTCGGCAGTATTCAGATACCTATCAATGCGGCGACTAAGACCTTCGCTATCCTGGCCAAGCGGGGCGCCGGCAAAACCTGGACGGCGGCGGTGATGGCCGAGGAGCTTTTCAAAAACGGCATTCCCTTCGTCGTTTTCGACCCGATTGATGTTTGGTGGGGTTTGCGTCTGACTGCAAACGGCAAGGATGCAGGCCTGCCGGTAGTTGTATTCGGGTTGGAGCACGCCGATATTCCTCTCGACAGGGACATGGGCAGGACAATCGCCCAGGCAATTGTCAGGGAGAACGTTTCCTGCGTTATTAATACCTTCGGGATGCCCAAAGTCGCCCAACGTCATTTGATTGCCGAATTCGCTGAGGAACTTTTGAATATCAATAACACCCCTCGTCACGTCTTTATCGAGGAAGCGCACGAGTTCGTTCCTCAGCATGTATTTGGCGGGCTTGGTAAGACCTTTAATTCGGTCAGCAATCTCGTAGTGATGGGCCGCAACAGGGGTATTGGCGTTACCTTGATTAATCAGCGGGCCGCCACGATTAACAAGGATGTTCTCACCCAGCTCGATACGTTACTCGCCTTTCAAAATGTCAGTCCTCAGGACCGCAAGGCACTCAAAGATTGGGTGGAATTTCACGCGGCGGAAGGCGACTTTGAGAAGTTTATGGCATCTTTGCCGTCTTTACCGAAAGGTGAGGGCTGGATTTGGTCACCTGAATTTCTCGGTATCTTCGAGCGAATCAAAATTCGCAAACGCGAGACTTTCCATCCGGACCGCGAAAAAATCGGCGATAAGTTCACAATGCCGGAGTTTGGCCAGACCGATATTCAGGCCTTCATCGGCCGATTCGCCCGGTCTTTAGAGGATGGCAAAAAGAAAAAAGGTTCACCTGAAAAATCACCTGTTGCCGGCGTTCAGGAAGAGTTTAAACCAAAAGAAAATCCGGAGTTGCTCGCCTTTCGCAATGAATACGAATCTAAACTTATGCAGAAGGATATCGAGCTAAGGAAATTGAGGGAGATACTCGAGCAAGTCCGCAGGATTGTCGATGGTTCGGGCGGTAATCAATCTCTCTCTGTACCTATTTCTGTAGGAAACAATGTTGAGGAATGGTTAAAAAAATTAGGTAATGGCGGCGCTTCTCGAATTTTCAAGTTCCTGGCAGAAAAATCAGGAATGAAATTCACCAAGTCCCAAATTGCTTTGGCGGTCCGGCTTCGGATATCCGGAAGTTTCAATACTTATTTATCTACCTTGAAAAGAACCAATCTTATTGTTAAGGATGGTAATTTTTTCAGTATAAACCCTGATTTATAACTCCGTGAAAATCAGTGTAATCCGTGGTTAAAAAGGATTTTAGATAAGTCCATGTTAATCAGTGTTTTAGTCAGTGTATTTCAGTGTTCAAGAAAGGAGTCTTTTATGTTCAGCAAATGCAAACCCAGCAAACCCCGTAAGCCCCGCTAATGCGGAATTGCTCCTTGACAATTTAATAGAGGACATTCCCATCATATTTGGTGGGTTAGTAGCCGAGTTTTTTTAACCCGGCATCGATGATTTGATTGGTCCAATCGATTAATCTAATGGGCTTTTTTTGCCGCCCGGACTCGATAGCCGAACTGCTTTTGAGTTTTTGATGTAATTTCATCGAGACGCGAATCATCGGCCATTTGGTGCGCAATTGATTATTAACCTTCATCGCTTATTTCCTTTCGATTTTATTCATCACGAACCCAATCCCCATTATCCTTTTGCCGAAAACATCTCGGGCACACGCACCACTCTTCGTCGGCCAGTTCTTTTAAACCATGATAATGGCGTCCATCAATCTGGTTGCTGATGCCGGCTGGCTCCATTTTTGATCCGCACCTTATGCACGTATTTTCTCGGTCGATAGGCATAACATGCCTCCTTTCGCGGCTTTCAACTATTTTTTATTTCTTCGCAAGCAAATGAACAAACACGATGATTAGTATTCGGATTCCAATCAATATATTCAACCGCTCGTAAATCTCCCGCATCTGTGTGAAATATATCGCCTTTCGTAATACCCTTTGCTTTCGCAATTCGATAGGGCAATAAGGGTCTATCAAGCGGGTCACATTCGTTTAACATCTCATTCATTTCTACTATTACCATTATTTTATCCTTTCAATTATCTGTAGTCATTATAAACGATGTATATAATGTTGTCAAGTATTTTTTTTGAGATTTTTTGAAGATTTCTCCGAAAACATTATTTTTGCGTCAAAAATAAGGATTTTAAGCAAAAAAATTTTATGAAAGGAATCAAAAATGTTTTATGAATCCAAAATGAATTCCAATTTTGTAATTCTCTGTGTCCTCTGTGTCTTCTGTGGCTTATTCACTGGTTGTGGCAGCGATTTATTAACTGGCATTGGCATTGGTGCAGGTACGTCTGCCGGATTGACCGAAGCTCAAAAAATGGCACAGGAGAGTAAGGCCGTTCTTATTGCCGAGCTTGCTGCAACCAAAGAAAAGTTGTCACAGGCATCCGAACCTGCTGAAGTTAAAGCACTTGAAAACAAACTTTCAACGCTGGAAAAGAAACAGGATGTAGTCGAGATTACCGAGCAGGTAACGGGCAAGATAACAGAGGGTCTTACGAAGGATTGGCAGACGAAAGACCCGACCAAACAAACCGAAAATATTCAATGGATTGTCGGGGCAGGTATGGGTGCCTGGGCATTATGGAACAAGCGAAGGCAATTGGCCGCTGAAAAGACCTTGACAAGAATAGAGGGCGAAAGCGACCCTGCGACTGCCAAAAAGATTTACGACATTCACAAAGATTATAAAAAGAAGGTGATTGCCTGAAAACAATTGGCCGGATCAAAGGAATGAAGTGATCTTGTTTTGTAAAATCCTGGAAGCCAATAGTTTCCCTGAAAGTTCGCGGGCGTGGTTTTTATTGTAATTGCCGAGTTTGCGGCACAGAGGCCCGCATTACCTGGGAAGATTCAAAAGTCATAGTCTTTTGTCCTAAATGCGAAAATAATCGCATTAAGTTGTAATTTAGAAAAGGAGTTCTTAATGTCGTCTCAATGGTTGCTTGTTTTGTTCAGTTCAATGATTGGCATTATCAGCAGTTTGATTCTTATAAATCTCCAGTCCATAAAGGCCTCAATTCGCTCTTTCAGCTTGCGGGCCGACAGGCACGAAGCCGAATTAAAGGCCCTTCAATCTGAATTTTCACGGTGCAAGGTTGACTGTGAAAGGACTTTTGTCGATAGTGAGCTTTTCCTTCGCGAAACCGGCTGGACCCGCCGCAGCATAGAGCAATTATGTGCCAGTGTAAATCGTCTCGAAGGCAAATTGACTATTACCGACAAGCTCCCTGAAATCTGCGGGGAGATCGCCCGCACAATCGTTGCAGGAATGCGCAATGGAGAAAAACCCAAATGAGTAAAGACCCTGAAGCAATCAAGATTATGCAGATGCGGCGTTTGATTTTAAGCAACCTCAATCGATTGTATCCGACTCCTTTGCAGATTCAGACCCTTTACAGGGTCCTTTGCGGGTTTGACGAACACTACACTTTGTCATTGTTGGCCAAAGATGCCGCCTATTTGCATCAGAAAGATTATATCGAGTTTATTGATGAGCAGATTGGCGGGTCCGGTTCGTTCGAGAAAAAATTCATCGGCCTGACCGCCGCCGGCAAAGAGATTGCCGACAACATTCAATCAGATTCCGCATTAGAGATTTGATTTTTTATGACAAATTTTGCCGTGTTAATCTGTGTTAATCCGTGTCTGATTTTGTTTTTTAATCTCTGTGACCTCTGTGGTCTCTGTGGCTAAAAATGACCAGACGTGTTCATAATTCGATTGATAAACTACCGCCCACCCTGCAGCAGGCATTGACGGCTATGCTCGTTGATAATCAATGGCCTGATGACTTCAAAGGCGAAAAAAAGGGCAAGCCGCGTTATGAGGATTTGACCGCTTATTGCAAAGATAAAGGTTTTGACGTCAGCGAATCCGCTATCGGCAGGTTTGGTATCAGAATGCGGATGCTCGCCCGGATGAAGGATGCTGGCGTTATCGTTCGCGATGTGATGAAGGATTTGACCGAGGAGAAGGCCTCAGCCACACAGAAGGCCGCCGCCGAGATGATTACCGCTCATATCGTTCAATTGGCGGCGAAAGAGGAATCGCTTTCGAGTAAGCAGTTAAAGGAGGTCTCTCAGGCCGTCCGCGATTGTATGAATGTCTCGATTACTGCTGACAAATATATCCGTGAGCAGCTCGCAAAGAAGATAAGGACCGCAACCGAATCGACAAAGGCCAAGCTGACCAAGGCCGGAGTAAATCGAAAGCTCATTCAGGAAATCATAGATGAGCATTTAGGAGTCGTTAAAGCGTGATTCAAGAAGCATTATCAAAGGATTATTTTCTTCCCTACCAGGTTGACTGGATAGCGGATGATTCCCGATTTAAACTCTGGGACAAATCCCGCCGCATCGGCGCTACTTATGCTGAATCATATCGTGCGGTCCGCAGACGTAATTTGTCGGATGTTAGACGTGACTATTGGTTCAGCTCATCAGATGAATCTGCTGCCGTGGAATTTTCCTTATATTGTCAGCAATGGTGCAGGATTTTTGAGGCGGCGGTCAAGGTTCTCATTGAGGAGCTGGTGGATGATAAGGGCTTTCGATTTAATAATTACGTTGTGGAATTTCCCAATGGTTCTCGAATAAATTCGATGAGCTCCAATCCCCGCCGGTTCCGCAGCAAGGGCGGCGATGTCGGTCTCGATGAGTTCGACTGGCATGATAGTCCGGGTGAGATGCTGGATGCTGCGATGCCGGTTACCATGTGGGGCTATGATATCTCAATTCTTTCGACCCGTAATGCTGAGGGTTCTGAATTTGACAATCTCATAAAAACCGCCAGGCGGATTCGTTCCGGTGAATTAGTTCCGGCACAGGATAATGTTCTCCCCTGGTCGCTTCATGAGGTCCCGATTACCCTGGCCGTTGCGCGGGGACTGGCTGAAAAGATTTACAAGCTCAATTATATCGATCTTGAAGCACGCAGGAAATTTCTCGCCGAATGTCGTGCGAAATGCCGCAATGAGGATGCCTACAATCGGGAATATATGTGCATCCCTTCGACTGCATTGACCTCGCTTATCCCTTATGATTTATATCAATCCTGCGAATCGGCTGATTGTCTCCAGCCGCTTATCCCTCATACAAAAGAACGCCGCAATTATTATGCCGGTATGGATGTCGGCAGGGAGAAAGACCTTACAGTTATTTGGATTGATGAGCTTGTCGGTGATGTGCTTATCAATCGTAAGATTGAACGGTTACATAAGACCCCTTATGCGGTCCAGTTGCAGGTTGCAAGTGATTTACTTGCCAATCAGAATATTCGCCGCTTCTGCGGTGATGCTACCGGCCTTGGTGATATGCTGGTTGAATCTCTTCAGGATAAGTTCGGCGATTATCGTGTTGAAAAGGTCAAATTCACAAATGAAGTCAAGGACCATTTGGCCAGCCAGATTTTAGGCCGGTTCCAGGATAAACGTATTCGCGTCCCATCTGACCGGGAGATTCGCGAGAGTTTCCATAGTGTCCGCAAGACCGTCACGGTTTCCGGCAATGTTCGCTATGATGCCGCTTCCACGGAGGCAGGCCACGCTGATGAATTCTGGGCTGCCGCCCTGGCGAAAGAGGCGGCTATTACAAATGTCATTCCGGAGGTAATCCTGCTTTGAGCGAGCAAGCAAATAAATTAAGTCCCGAAGCCGCTTCAATGTTGCGGACCGCCGTTGACAGGCAAATCGAATCGGCAGGCAAAAGTATTGGTTTAAGCCAGCTCGCCCATATCTGGCTGACCGGCGGCGATCTGACCGATTCTTCATTAAGTAAACCTACAAAGCCATATAAGCAGGTCGATCTTGTCTTTGCTTGCATTACTAAAATCATAACTACGATGCTGGGCCTGCCTTTGGTCATTTCCACGGTAGATGAGAAGATTATCGAATCCGGCCCTGCGTGGGAAGTGCTCTTTAAAAACCCGTTAATGACCTTCAAAAAGTTCGTTATCGATTGGGTCGGTCATTACGCATTGACCCGCGATGTCTTTATCGTCTTCACCGAATCGGCCGGCATTCGCCCGACCGAGTTTCTTATCATCTCCGGCATTCAGATGAATCCTATTACTGATAAAGGCGGAAATCAGGGTGAGTTGCTCGGCTGGGAATTTCGCGGTGGCGGTGGCAGAACAGAAAAATTTACGACACTTGATGTCCATCAGACCCGGAATTTCAATCCTTACGATCGCTTTCATGGTATAGGTCCTGCAACTGCCGCTGAGCAGAGCATAAATTACACCTACGCCGCCGAGTTATTTAATGCCGCCTCTTTACAAAATGGAGCTGAGCCGGGTCCGATTCTTATGGCACAAAATCGAATGGAACGTGAACAAGCTGAATCCCTTCGTTCTCAATTCGATGCCCGTCATCAAGGCGCAGGTAAGGCAAAACGGACGGCTATTTTAACGGGCGGTCTGGATATTAAAACAATTGCTATGAACATGGTCGATATGGACGTTGCTAATTTGATGCAGATTTCCGACAAAAAAATCTGCTCTGCCTTCGGCGTCCCGCCCGGCGTAGTCGGTCTTATTACTGAAGCGCAGTATTCTCACGGTCCCGCCCAGGAGGATTTTATCTTCAATACGATAATCCCGATTGCCGAACTTTTCGCAAGTGAGATTACCGATGGCATTTTATCAAGGTTCTGGTCATCTGATGTTCGCTCTCTGGAATTAAAAGAGAGCAGATTCGGGAAATCTTCGCGGTTCAAAAATTTGTTTATGAATCGTTCTTGGCGGGAGGCCTGTCAGAAAGCGGTCGCAAATAATCAGCAGGTCTTTGCCTGGTTCGATTATAATCAGCATCCGGTTGTTCAGCGAGTCAAGAGAGAGCAGGCGGAGCAGGTGCTGAAGTTCACCGCTTCCGGCGTTACTTTGAACCAGCTTATCGCTGCCCACGATTTGCCTTACGAGGAGACCGCGTGGGGCGAGCACTGGTGGGTTCCTATGGGTCAAGTCCCTGCTGCTTTTACTCTCGAAGCCGGTCTCGAAGGAATGACCGGTCCTATCCTGCCGGAAGGGGGGACACCCATCGAAGAGGAACCAAAATCCATAGACAATTCTGAAATCATCCAAAAAGACGAGATACGAGATACGAAAAACGATGAACGGAATTTGCGTCTTTGGCGAAACTGGACCGCATCCTGGCTCGGCATTGAAAGGGAATATCAAAGTTCCCTGCGATTATTCTTTATTCGCCAGCAACGAGTTCTGATTTCAAAATTACGCCAGTCATTAAATCCTGAATCACGAACCACGAACCGCGAACCACGAACCGCGAGCCACGAATCACGAGCCACGAATGACGAAGTTATAGCCCGCGTAACTTTGGACCTAAAATCCGAAGATAACAAACTTGTCATTATTCATCGCAGTTTCTTTTACAAGGCAAGCGAGCTTGGTGTTCGTCAGACTCTTGTCGAGACCTTGAATCTGGCCGGTTCGGAATTAAATATACGTGTTGAGCAAGTCAAATTAAAGCAGGTGATTCACAGGGCATTGATTCGGTCTTCTCAAAACCTAAAACTCGTCAATCCCAATACACAGAAAAGGATTGCTAATCAATTGCGGGAAGGTCTTGAGGCAGGTGAGGGCATAAATGAACTTGAATCGCGTATCCGCGTGGAATTGGGTTCTAACCGTGCAAAAGCATTACGCATCGCTCGCACCGAAACCGGCAGCGCCGTCAGTGCCGGCAGGCACGCGGGGTTGGAGGCCTCCGGAGTGAAATTAAAAAGCTGGCTTTCTGCCCGTGACAAGGCCGTCCGCGACTCACACAGGGAGGCCGAGGCGACTTATGCCGATGGCATTCCTCTCGACCAGTCCTTTAAGGTCGGTTCGAATGAAACGGGTTGGTTTAATTTGCTATATCCCGGCGATCCGGGGGGTCCACCTCAGGAGATTATCAATTGTCGTTGTGTCGAACTTGCCAAAATGCCGTCAGGCAAGGAAGTTCAGCAATTTTACATTTATGAAAAAATGCAAATAGATAAATCAAAAGGAGACAAAAATGGGTGAACAAAAAATACATAAATACCAATTGATTGTCAGCAAGACCGGTGTGCATTTTAAGGGAAGATATTATGGTCAATATAATATTGAACTTCTGGCATATCAGGGCAAGATGGTCCAATTATCTTACGACCCTGATGACCTTCAAAAGGTCTATCTCTACGATGCGGTAACTTTCAAATTGATCACAATCGCAAAGCAAAACCAACTTATTCCTTACGGGACTGTCACTGAAGAATCCCTGCGAAATACAATGCGTGAGAGCCGAATATTTCGGCGGGCAGCAAAACAAATGCAAAAATGTTGATGGATAAATCGAAAGGGGACAAAAATGTCCGTTAAAGCAAAATACTTTTTCGCTCAGGTAAAGCAAATCGACCAGGAATCCCGTTCGCTTGAGGCGGTGGCTTCGACAATGGACCTTGACCGTGATGAGGAGATTATTCTGCCCTCCGCATTTGTCGGCACGATTGCTTCTTTTAAGGCCAATCCCGTGATATTGGCCGCACATCAGCACCGGCTCGCTTCCGGCTCATCGCCTGTTATCGGCTCTGCAATTCCCGAAAGTATTCAAATCACCGATAAGGAGGTTGATTTTAAGATGCGGTTTGCATCCACAGCGCTTGGCGAGGAATACTGGCAATTATACAAAGATGCCCACATGAGGGCATTCAGTGTCGGTTTTATCCCTGTAAAAGGCAACTGGCAGGAAAGCAAGGGCAAACGGGTTTTTATCCATGAGGAAATCGAGCTTCTTGAAATCTCTGCCGTTCCGGTCCCTTCTAATCGTGCAGCATTGGCGAGGTCAAAGACCTTTTACGAAGAACCTGACCAGCAGGATTTGAAATCTTATATTGATGATAAACTCAATTCTTTCTCCAAAGAAATTTCCTCTCTTCGCGAATCTATCGAGAGTTCTCTCGAAGATATAAAGTCGTTACTTGTCCCTGGTTCGGATGAATTTGCGGATGTCCTCTTGTCCGGTGAGGACCCTGTCGAATCCATCCCGTGCAAGGACAAGGACAAAGCCGGGCAATCGTTGTTGAGAATTAAAAATGCTTTTAAAATTTATGGAGAATAATCATGTTAACTTCTGAACAAATCGAAAAACAATTAAAAGATACTGCGGATGCTGTCGAAAAAGGTGTCGCAGATATCAATAAGAACATGGCAACAAGAAAGGAAGTACTCGACCTTATCGATGACCGGACCAAGGCCGACAAGGAAATGCTGACCCAGACCGGCGCTGATGTCAAGAAAATTAATACCGGCCTGACCGAAGTCCAGGAGTCAATTAGGACGCTGCAAAAGCAGTTGAAATTGACCAGCCGGCTCAGTTCAAGTCATATCTTTGAAGGCAGTAAATATAACGGCCTCTTCTCTTCGCCTCAGGAGGCCAAGTCGTTCGCCTTATTAGTAACGGCCTGTGTATTGTCCGGCACCCGGCTTTCAGACCGTGCAGAAAAGGCCGTTAAGGCCCTCTCTGATATGGGAATTGAGCCATACTGGCTCGATGCAAATGGTCGAAAGGTTATGACCGGCTCCTCGCAGACCGGAGGCGGCGGTCTTGTCACCGTAGAGCAGATACCGAGCATCATCATGCTTCTTGAGACCTACGGCAAGTTCCGTGCCAATGCCCAGAATATGCCGATGGGTGCCGGCCAGACCCTTCAGCCCAAAATCGATGGGTTGTTGACCGTCTATTGCCCGGGCGAAGGCGGCACGACTACTGCAGACGACCCGAAAATTTCTACAATTTCCTTGTTACCGAAAACCCTTATAGCTCTGACCAAATATAGTATGGAGCTCGAGGATGATTCGCTGGTCGCCCTGGGTGAATTGCTGGCAGGTCTCTTTGCCCGCAGTTTCGCTTACTATGAGGACCTCTGCGGGTTTCTCGGCGATGGCACAAGCACCTATTTCAGTTTCAAGGGTATCGTAGGCGCCTTAATGGCGGTCAGTGCGACTATCGCCAATATCAAGTCGCTCGTTGTCGGCGCCGGTCCTGCCTATGCTAATTTGACCTTGGCCAATTTCAATTCTGTCATTGGCACCCTGCCCGACTTCGCCGATGACGGCAACGCCAAGTGGTATGAGCACCGTTATTTCTACTACACGGTCTTTGTTGCCCTCGCCCTTGTCGCTGGCGGAGCTACCGCAGCCGAGGTTATTATGGGCGCTGGTCAACGTCAGAAGTTGCAACTCGGTTATACGGTCGAGTTCACACAAGTCATGCCACGTGTCGGAGCGGCCAGCCAGATTTGTGCCTTGCTCGCCAATTTGCGTCAGGGTGCATATCTTGGTACCAGAGGTGCCATTGAGTTTGCCCAATCATCTGAGATTTATTTCGCAGAGTCTATGATTGGCGTTCGCGGCCGCGACCGCGTGGCGATTAACGTCCACGGGGTCGGTGATACTACCAAGGCCGGCCCGATTTGCGGCCTTATCACCGCCGCCTCATAATCGCAACTTAGTCAGTGCTTTTGTCAGTGTTTTTGTCCGTGTTTAAGTTAGTGTTTAGTCCGTGTTTTCTGAAAGGAGTTTCAAATGGATTTAAGAGCGATTTTGAAAGCACTCAAAATAGGTCAATTAGTGCCTCCTCAGCTCAAAGATAACGGCGTTTTTGCGGGCAATACCTATATTGACACCCTGGGTCTATCGGCATTGCTGGTTCTGATTGAGATGGGAGCGACCGATATAGCCATGGGTTCGACCGCTATTACTACTCCTCCGTTGCTTGAGGAATGTGATACGACCGGCGGCAATTATACCGCTATTACCGGCGCTGCCTTGTCGGCCGTAATTGGGGCCGGAGATGACAATAAGCTCTATGGCATTCATCTCAACCTGGCTAAGTCGCACAAGCGATATGTCAGGATCCAGGCGCCGATTGCCGGTGATGGTACTCTCGGCGTAAATATGTCGGCGATTGCCCTTGGCTTTCCACCCGATCAGATGCCGAAGAGTGCAGCAGAGATGGGACTTGCCGAGCTTATCGAGGCCTAAGGCTGAAAATTGGTTCTGGCATAAAGAAGAAATTGTCCTCTGCCGGCGGTGGATACCCGCCGCCGGCAGAGAAACTGTGAACAATGAACTATGAACAATGAACTAAATTAAGGAGTTTTTATGTGGGTCTTATTTAAAAAAACTTATTCGGGTCCGTTAGGTCTTTTCCTCGGCGGTATCAAGCAGGACATCCCGAAGGAAACCGCCGAGAAACTTGGCAAATTCTGTTCGCCCGTCCCCGCCCCCTGGGATAAGCCGGAATCGGATTCGAGCCAGCAAAAAGAGTTTCGGACGCCGATGGACAAGCAGTATCGTCCCCGGCAGAAAAATCCATACAGGACTAAATGACAGGTAAAATATCCATTTTTATTCTGGTTATGGGTATTATTTCAGGGACAATTTGTCCTCCTCCAGAATCTATTGTCCCACCGTTCGCCTATGACCCTGAAGAATGTCAATATCGGATTCTCGGGTCGGTGCAGATGAATGTGGGTAATTCGTTTGCTATACCGATAGGCGCTTGTGATCCTGATGGAGATGCACTTGTTTTTACGTTAGACAATCAGCCGGAGGGAATGATTT
>Ga0315274_10003090_pt1 | contig 24829 bp, 25 predicted proteins | sample YL17G02_20_MG_FD_203700 | JGI IMG/M metagenome (GOLD analysis project Ga0315274, IMG submission 203700) | Sediment microbial communities from Yellowstone Lake, YNP, Wyoming, USA - YL17G02_20 | ecosystem: Environmental > Aquatic > Freshwater > Lake > Sediment | place: USA: Wyoming | collected...
GTGGCAATGGCAGTCGAGTTTAACGGCTCGGTCAGTGACGCGGACAAGCAGACTTTTGACAATATATTGTCGCCTGTGATGAAGGTTTACAACTTCATCAAGTACGCAGCTACTGTTTTGGCAGTGGTTTTGCTGGTTTTTGCCGGCATCACTTTCATTACCAGTGGTGGTGATCAGGGTAAGAGAGAGTCTGCTAAGAATACGGCCATGTACATCGTGATTGGCCTTATAGTGATTTGGGTTGCTCCACTGATAGTCCAGTACCTTGCAGGATGAATAAACTCTTTTTAGCACTAGGCACTGCGCTCCCCCTCCTCTTTCTGGTAGTGCCTAGTGTATTATCTTTTAATTGTGATTATTTCTCTAATTCTTTGTTGAGGCAGGACTGCCTGGCTCTGAATCAGACAGATGAGAATTTAATAGCAGGTCTTATTTACACTAGCACTTCTAGACCTGATTATGCTTTTATTGATGATTATAATTCCAAAATCATTGTTTCTGAGCCTCCAGATAATACTTCTTTATTTTCAAAAGACATAATCAAGGATGCATGGGTTAAGATTCTCACAATAAACCCGTCCTTGCTTTACAAGGGATTGATTTTTGTGCCTGGAAGTGTTAAGGCCAGAACAGAGTACAGTTACAACATCAAAATCCCTGATAATTATGAAACTTCTGACACCAGGGCTGATGTTTGTAGAATTATTTATTCACTTGATTCAAAATCAGAGGCTCTAAATATTCTGTTAAATGATGAAATAGTGGCTAATGGGAAACAAGTCTCTATTAATGTTGAACAGAACTCAACTTTGAAGGCCCAATTAGGCATTACCGCAGTGATAAGAGCTGATGAGAGCACTTGGTACAAATATTGCTGTGCTAGCAGCAATGGTTTTTGTACTCAATACTGCTATGATTGCAGATATGAGAGCACAAATTACATTACAGAAAACCTGAACATAGAAGACTCTGTCGCGCTTAAGAGGTATGAAGAAGAGCCAAGCGCAAAAGTACAATTTATTCAAAGGTATTTCAACTCCACTAAGGGCTTAATCAATAAATCCAACAATACAGGCATTGTTCTCTCTGTTGGCAATGCTTCCTTGGAGCAGACAGAATTCGAATATTATGCAAGATTCTCAGAAAAACCGCATTATTTCTTGATGCTAGAAGCAGTTGACAAAGAATCCGTGAAAATACGCAATCTGATGGTGGATAAGCCTTATTTCTTTGCAGCATCAGAGCAGAACTGCACCATTGAGTATTTCAACTTTTTCAACAATAGAAAAGAGGCCTGCAATACCACTTACCCGGGTGAGGAAGTTAAGGCTTTTGAGAAGCCTAAGTCTACGCCTAACCTTAGCTTGCTTTTTAAGCTGCTTGGTTTTGCATTAGCAGTTTTTCTTCTTTTTATCCTGTTTAAGCAGCAATTTCGAAAATTCGCTATTCCGGCCTTAATACTGATACTTTTAATGCCTGGCGTTAGGGCTGAGGATTGCGGATTAACTAATCTTGCAAGTTGCATTCCGCAGAAGATCTTTGATTATTTCATGGGCATAGTGAATGCTCCATTGCAGCCTTTGCTATCGCTTGTCAGGAACTTAATGGAGAAGCCTCCAAGCATTGAACTGTTTAAAGAATTATGGATTATAATCATTTATTGCATCAGCATGTTTTACTGCTTCTTAATAATGTATTCGGGAGTGCAATTCATGCTCTCAGGACACGATGTTGTTAAAAGAGAACTGGCCAAAGAATGGCTTAAGAATACTGTTCTAATGATTGTTCTTATTCAGGCATCATTTTACATCTATGGACTGATCTTGGAGATCGGCTCTTTAATGACGGCAGGAGTGTTGACTTTGATAGACCCTCACTTCTTTCTTTTAACAGCAGATAACTTGACTAATGTCGGATTAGAATTCTTTTTCATAACATTCTACTTACTCATACTTCTAATCACAGTCTTGATTCTGGTCATAAGATACTTGCTGGTGGCTTTGGGAGTGCTTTTTGTGCCCATAGGAATATTCTGCTATTTCATTCCTCCATTGAGAAGCTATGGAAAAATGATTCTAAATCTGCTGGGAATGCTGATATTCATAACATTCATTGATGCCATCGTGATCCTGGCCTGCTCCATGTTGATGAACATTGAATTATTCCAGAACTTCAAGATTTTGATAATGATATCAGCATTCTCCATAACAAACCTGCTCTTCTTAATATTAGTAAAGCACATAATCAACAAAAGTGGAATAGCAGACGCAGGAAGAAGCATATCGGAAGCAGTGAAGTACGTAGCGATGCTATTCTGAAACAGTCTACGAGACCGAGCCAGCTTTTTTGGCTAATTCTAAAAGCGAAAAAGATATAAAAAGAGGAATAAGGCTCAGAATCTAGATAAAATATAATAGTCCTGAAAACAGTAGTTTTCGAGATAAGCAAAGAAATTGTATAAACAGAGGCATAAAAATGAATGAATCAAATGCTGAATGGCTTGTAAAATTTATTGGCATTATTTCCGCCGTATTTTTCCTCACGGTCAAGATACTTGGACCGGTTTTTGAGTGGATTAAAAACCAAGCGAGCGTAGGATTTGCTATAATTGCTTTGGTAATATTCTTTTGGTGGTTAGCTCAAAGCCACGATAAGAAAGTTAAGAAAGTCAGGAAATGATGCGAGTCATCTAATGTATTACAAATTCTTTTTGATTTTTTTGAAGTGCTGTTTTTCACATTCTTGTAAGTCCATTTCGTTCAGGGAGTTGCATAGTAGTTAAATGTTCTTGGTGTATGACATTATCGGAGATTTAGCCTTATAATCTCCAAACCCGTATTCTTTCATGGCTTATGAGATTCCTCAGCAGTTGCAGCACAAGGAGAGAATTCTTTTTGGTTTGACTTTTCAGCAGTTGGGCTGGGCTGCTCTCTTCGGAAGTATTGTATTGTTTATTATTACGAGAAAAGGTAATTTAACCGCTAACATCATTGCTTCTTTGGTTCCTGCAATGCTTGGTGTTTTGTTTGTTTTCTTTGACATCAATAAGTGGCTGAAGTATTTTTTTCACTTCTTCAAGTTTAGACAGGCTTCTTTGATGTCTTCCAAGATGAAAAGTCTTGTCGGCATTAAGAAAATTGAGAATTCAGTCATTTATGCTGCTTCTGAAGTGGCTGTTTTACAGGTTGTGCCTTTGAATTTTTGCATTAAAACTGACGAGGATCAGAACGGCATCATTGTGGGGTTTCAGAAGTTCCTTAACAGCTTGGATTTTCCAATTCAGTTCGTTGTTACGACCAGCAACTTGAATATTGACAATTACCTAGCTGGTCTTTCTAAAAGAGCTAAGGATAAGTCTTTGTTTGATGATTTTGCTTCTTTTATGCGCGAGAGCATTGCGGAAAACCAGATGAGGACAAGGTTATTCTATGTTGTTATTCCTAAGAAAACAGATCTCAATATTCAGTGCAAAATCTGCAAGGAACGGCTTGAAAGCTTAGGCTTGAAAGTTATTCGCTTAGATGATTCTCAGCTCATTCATAATATTCATTTGTTCTTTAATGATGTTGGTGTTGAAAGAGAAGCGCAGGAAAAGATTGATAACGGGCTACACTACTTAATAGCTCCTAACAAGGTCAGGGACTTGGTTAGCTCTATTCAGGTTAATGACAAGTTCTGCTCTGTTGTAGCTGCTGATGGTTATCCTAGGATGGTTGAGTCAGGTTTCCTTGATAAGATTATCTCTTCCAATGATGACTTTGACATTAGCATCCACATTGAGCCTTTCAGTATTGAAACCATGATGGTAATGCTAAATAAGGAGCTTCAGAAGCAGAGGGCTGATCTTTACGCTGAGGAGCTCAAAAAATCCATTAATCCAAGCCTAGAAATCAAGTACAGCGATACTAGAAAGGTTTTGGAAGCCCTGCAAAAGGGTAATGAAAAGCTTTTCAATGTCTCTTTGTACATTAATTGCAAGGCTAAGAGCCGTGAAGAACTGGCTTTGCTGGTTAAGAAGGTTGAGTCTGAGCTTAATAGTCTGATGATTGTGCCAGAAACCCCCCTGTTTCGCCAAGTTTCGGCCTATAAAGCCATGATTCCAACTGGGAGGGATGAATTAAGGATTAAGAGGAATATTACGACAAGCGCGCTTAGCGCGTTTTTTCCATTCACCTCGCCATTCTTGACAGTTGAGCCTAATGGCGTAATGCTAGGCCTGAACAAGAACAAGGTGCCCTTTATTAAGGATATTTTCGGTCTTTCCAATGCTAACGGCTTAATTTTAGCTACTTCCGGAGCTGGTAAGAGCTACTTTACCAAGCTCTTAATAGCCAGGCAGCTGTTGAATGGCGCAAAAGTCATGGTTATTGACCCTCAAGCAGAATATCTGGGATTGGTGGAGCAGTGCAAGGGCCAGCTAATAACCATTTCCAGGACTTCTGAAACCATAATTAATCCTTTAGATTTGATGGGTCACGAATTTATTGAGAAAAGGCTGGCTTTGATGGACTTGTTCAAGATAATGTTCGGAGAACTGAGTGAAATTCAGAAATCCATCATTGATAAGGCTGTAAATGAAACCTATGCAAGAAAAGGAATCACAGCCGATTCTTACAAAGACAGAAAACCACCAGTCCTAGGAGATCTTTACAAAGTCTTGATGGAAATGGACAAGAAAGCCAGTCAGATGGAAAAAGTCACTTACAGAGCATTGATAAACAGGCTTTACATGTACACAGAAGGAGTCTTCGGTTTCTTGAGTACTCAGAGCAACATAAATTTTGACAATGATTTCGTATGCTTTAACATCGGAGACATGCCAAAACAAGTCAAGCCAGTCATAATGTTTTTGATTCTTGACTATGTTTATATGAAAATGAAAGAAACCAAAGAAAGAAAGCTCTTAGTGATTGATGAGGCATGGAGCTTACTAGGTCAAGCAGAAGAGGCTTCATACATCTTTGAGATTGTTAAGACCTGCAGAAAGTTTAATCTCGGGTTATTGTTGATCACTCAAGACGTGGCTGACCTTGTGAATTCAAAAGCAGGCCACGCAGTCCTAGCCAACAGCTCATACTCTTTGTTATTAAGGCAGAAGCCTGCGGTGATTGATGGGGTAGTTAAAATGTTCAACCTCTCAAACATGGAAAAAGACTATTTACTCACAGCCACGCAAGGAAAAGGAATTCTCATAATGGACAACGACCACCAAGAACTAGAAGTAGTAGCATCACCAAAAGAACACAAGCTCATAACGACCAACCCTGATGAAATACTCAGGAACAGCAAAGAAAGAAAAAAACAAACTGAAGAAAAACCAGAAACAAACATAAATCTTGACTTAGACAAAGGGCTTTACTACGGAAAAGAAATGAGTCTAGATCAGAAAAACTATCTAAACAACCACGGATACAAACCAGGATACTTTGTGAAAATTGGAAAGAAATCACCTGAAGAATACTGGGTAAAAGAATCACCCCCAGAATCAATCAGCCACACATTCCTAGTTTACAACATCAAAGAAGAACTAGAAAAATACACAAAAAACATAGAAATCAGCATTGCTGGAAAACCAGATATTGTTTTCAAAAACAAAAAAGGAGACTTAATACCTATCGAAGTTGAAACAGGACTATCATTAAGAAAACACAAAAACAAATTAACAGATAAATTCAGCAAAATCAAAACTAAATACAAAAAGAATGTGATCATAGTCTTAACAGATGCAACCAAAAAGTATGCCTACGCAAAAATCTCAGAAACGATTCCCGTGCTACTCAGAACAGACGTAACGGGCTTTATCCATAGGCAGTTCAAGAATAAGTAATATGTACATATATTGGGGCAGAATTTCAGCCTATGAACGGGCAGAAAACACGGAAAACGCCAGAATCATAGCCTATGAAGTGCCTATGACGAGCACGACAAAATTTAGTGGCCGAACACAGTGAGCTATCAAGAACAGACATCAAAGGACTATTTTAGTCCGTCGTTTCGTCGTAGGGGGGCGAATTCCGTAATTTTTGCTTCTTTTTTTAAAAAAGAACATATCTAGTCGCGGGCGTCGTTAAATTTATAAAGAAGTACATTTAAGAGTATATACGCATAAATGGGTTGGTGGTTATGGCAAAAAAGACAGTATCATTAAGTGTTGAAGAAGAAGTTTATGAAGAATATAGAAAACACTGTGAAGAAAAGGGCATCATTCTATCAAAGCAGTTTGAAAACTTCATGAAGGAAGAACTAAAAAAGAACAAATCAAGGTCGTGATTATGACAAAAGAAGAAGCGATGATAAAACTGGAGGAACAAAGAATCAAACTTCAGACTGAACAGGCCAAGAATTTTAGTAAAATAATAGAAAAAGGATTGCCACTCGTAGAGAAATATTTTAGTGCAAAAATAGAGAAATTAGAAGCTCCGCGTTTTAGATGGATGTTTATTATTTTTGGAACAATCTTATTTGTTTCAATTGGACTAACTGGCTTTTTAACATTTTACGGAAAGATAAGTTCTGAAAACTTTACATTTCTTTTAGGGGTTTTAATAGGTTCAATAATAACATTAATTGGAGATGCTATGATAAATATGGGGAATAACTAATGGCAAAGAAAGATTATTCCAATTGGTCAAAAGAGGAATTAGTTAGGGAGTTAAAAAAAATTGAAAAGAGGAAGAAATACGGCATAGTTTGGGAAGATAAACCAGAACAAGTGGCATTGCTATGCAAAGAAAAACTACCTATTCTTGCTGAAGACAAAAGCAAAGAGATTGTAACCGATAAAGAAAAGTCCAATCATATTCTTATCGAAGGAGATAATTATCATGCTCTTTCTGTTCTGAATTATACGCATAAAGGAAAGATTGATGTCATCTACATTGATCCGCCATATAATACGGGAAACAATACATGGAAATACAATAATAATTACATTGAAAGAGACGATCCGTTTAAACACAGCAAGTGGCTTTCTTTTATATTCAAACGATTAACATTGGCTAAAAACTTGTTAAAGCCTAACGGAATAATCATTGTCGCCATAGATGATTATGAAATTTTTCCACTCGGACTCTTAATGGACGAAATATTTGGTGAATCCAATAGGTTGGCGACAATTACAGTATTAAATAAAAAATCTGGGAGAACTACAGACAAATTTTTTGCAACGTGTCATGAATACTATTTAGTTTATGCGAAAAATGTTAATAATGCAAAAATAGGAGAATTCACTGTTGATCAATCTTCACTCGAGAGCTACAAGTATCAAGACGAAATATCACGATACAAATGGCGAGATTTTCTTAGAACAGGAGGATATTCAACCCCTGAGGAAAGGCCAAATTCGTATTACTCGATTTATTATAACGCCAAAACTGGTAAAATATCTGTAGAGAAAATTAAGGATTCTATAGAAATTTGGCCCATAGATTCTAAAGGGAAAAAAAGAGTTTGGCGGCAAACAAGACCATCTTTAATGAGATTAGTGGACCAGGGCGATATCAAAATAGAAAAAACTAAGCAAGGTAAATTTACTGTTCGAATTAAAGATAGAATTAAAACAATAATGAAGCCAAAAACTGTTTGGGATGATCCAAAATACGATGCTGCTACACACGGCACAAAACTATTGGAAAAAATATTGGGTCAGGCAAGAACATTCGAATTTCCAAAGTCACTGTATGCAGTTAAGGATGCAATAAAAATTGCAACTGACAATCCACGCGCTATAATCTTAGATTTCTTCGCTGGTTCAGGAACAACGGCTCATGCAGTTCTAGAGTTAAACAAAGATGACAAAGGAAATAGAAAATTCATTTTATGTACAAATAATGAAAATAATAATGGAAATGGTAGTGGCGGTATAATGGAAGAGGTATGCTATCCTCGTGTTAAAAAGGTAATTCAAAATTTAGAAAAAGAATCAAAAGGAAAATTAGTTAAAAACATGCCCGGAAACCTCAAATATTTTAAAACTGATTTTGTAGATGCAGAGCCTACAGACAGAAATAAGAAGAAAATGGTTGACAAATCAACAGAAATGCTTTGTCTAAAAGAAGATTGTTTTGATGAAGCTATAAAAGGACAAGATTTTAAGATTTTTACAAATAGCCAAAGCAAGAATTTAGGTATAATCTATGATGATGATGGAATTGAGCCATTTAAGAAAGAGATAAAAAAGTTAAAAAAGAAGTTTGTTGTTTACGTTTTCTCTCTTGATGAAAGTGCAAGAGAAGAAGAATTTGAAGATGTTGCTGAATGGGTTGAGTTAAAGCCAATACCAGCAGTTATTTTAAACGTCTATAAGAGGATATTCAAATGATTGATTTAAGAGATTATCAAAAAGAAGCAGTAAAAAGTCTTAAAGCAAAAGTCCAAAATGTTTTAAGAAGTCCTGAAACAGGAGTCGTTATTTTTCAAGCCCCAACCGGAAGCGGTAAAACAGTTATGGTTTCTGAAATGTTGAAGCAATTAGTTAAGGAGAATCATACAAAATATTCTTTTGTGTGGATCTCTGTTAGAATGTTGCATGAGCAAAGCAAAGAAAAATTAGAGAAATATTATGAAGATGACAGACTAATTCAATGCTCATATTTTGAAGATTTAGAAGACAGAAAAATCGGTGAGAATGAGATTTTGTTCATAAATTGGCACAGCATAAACAAAAAAGACATAAACATTTATGTTAAAGAAAACGAGCAAGACAATAACTTAAACAGCATAATCCAGAACACAAAAGAAGAAGGTAGAGAGATTATTCTTATCATAGATGAAAGTCACCATACGGCAAATTCAGAAAAATCAAGAGAGCTAATAGAAGTAATTGGGCCAAAAGTAACAATAGAAGTTTCGGCTACTCCTAACTTAAAAGAAAATGTTTCTGAAATAGAAAAAGTCTATTTGGCAGATGTAAAAAATGAAGAAATGATTAAATCAGAAATATCGGTAAATCCTGAATTTTTAGATTTGAAAGTTGGCTCTCAAAGTTCTGATGAAATAGTTATAAAACAAGCATTAAAGAAAAGGGAAGAATTAGTTAAGCTTTATGAAAAAGAAAAGGCAAATATTAATCCTCTTATCCTAATACAACTACCTGATAATAAAGGAAACTTGCTTAACAAAAAAGATGATGTTTTGAAAATCTTAAAGGATAAATTCAATATAACAGAAGAAAACGGAAAACTTGCAGTATGGCTTTCGGAAGAAAAAACAGATAATCTCGCAAATATAGAAAAGAACGACAATGAAGTTGAAGTTTTAGTTTTCAAGCAAGCTATAGCTTTAGGTTGGGATTGCCCAAGAGCGTCAATTTTAGTAATATTTAGGGAATCAAAGAGTTTTACTTTCACAATTCAAACAATAGGCAGAATAATGAGAATGCCGGAATTAGAGTATTACTCTTCTGAAGACTTAAACAAAGGTTTTGTATTTACAAATCTGCCGAGTATTGAGATAACCGAAGATTACGCTAAAGACTACTTGACAATTTACGAATCAAAAAGAGATAATGAGAAGTATAAAAACCTAGAATTACCATCGGTTTATCTTAAAAGACAAAGAGAAAGGACAAGACTTTCTGGAGAATTTTCAAAAATCTTTATGGATGTTGCAGAAAAAACAAATCTTCAAAAGAAAATAACAGCACAACCTGAAAAAGTTACTATGCCAATTATTGCAGATGGTAAAATCGTAGATGTGGATAAAACAGGAGAAATAGAGCATAAAGGACAAATAGAAGTCAAATTAAACGAAGGAGAATTACAGCAGATTTTTGATAAGTTCATAATACAAAATTGCTCTCCATATGCTCCTGTTGATTCAAGCGACAGAATGAAAACAGCAATTTATCTGTTTTTCAAACAAAAATACAAATTAGACAAGTTTGATCCAAGAGTTCAAAGGATAGTCGTTGCTAAAGAGAACAGGCAGTTTTTTACAAATGTGATAACTGAAGCCAAAGATAAATATAAATCAGAAGTTGTTGAGAAATTAAGCGAGATAAGAGAAAGAACCCCAGAGCCAAAATGGGAAGTTCCATTAATTGATTCTTACAAGAGTAATGCAAAAAAAGAAGTTCATCCTAAATCTATTATGAAGCCATTTTTCATCACTAAAAAAAGCGAACCTGAAGAATTGCTTATGGCTTTATTGGACTCTTCAAACAAAGTGGACTGGTGGCATAAAAACAGAGAAGGAGAAAAGAAATATTTTGCAGTTCCATATAAAGATGAAAATAATAAAGAATGGGCATTTTATGTTGATTTTATTGTTAAATTTAAAGATGGCTCGATTGGGTTATTTGACACAAAAAGTGGAATGACAGCAAAAGACGCAGGTCCAAGAGCAGAAGCCTTGCAAAAATACATTAAAGAACAGAATAAAAAAGGCAAGAAACTTTTAGGTGGGATAGCAATTCCGAGAGGAGAGAGCATAATCATCAATGATAAAGAGAAATATGAGTACAATCCGAATGATCTTTCAGGTTGGAAAATTTTGGAGATTTAATAGTTAGAGATGTTTTAAGATGGCCAAAAAGAAGAAAGAACCGTTGTTTGAACCATTAGGTCCACCAGAAGAATGGGAAAAGGGTAGAAAAATAAGTAAGGCAACCATGCTCAAAAGAAAGGAGAATGGTACAAAGGGAATTTCTGTTCAATTAGGCAGTAAGGCACGGGGTACAAACTACAAACGATATGGAAAAACCATTTGGATAGATGAAGATTTGGATTTACCGGAGTGGTTAGGGTGGTTTATTAAATCTGTCAAAAAACTATATTTTAACTTGTTTGGTAAAAAAGTTCTTGAAATAGATGAATCCATTGAGTACTATCAGGCAAAAGTTAACAAACTAACACAAGAATTGGCTGAATCTCAGAAAAAGTTAGAAGAATCAGAAGTCAAAAGTGAAGAAAGAAAACAATTATTAGAACTTGCGAAGAAATCAATAGGTGAATTAGAAAATTACAAGAACACTTTCCAAGAATTTCAAAACTTGATAGAAGAAAGCCATAAAAGTAATACTGGTAAAGAGGAAGAAATAAAGGAGAAAATAAAAAACAACCATTGGCTTTTGGGTTTAGAGTGTCATGTAGAAGCAAAGAACAAAAACATTGATATACAAACCCAAATAGACTTACACATCATAACAAGGTATGGGTATCATAGAATTTTCGAAGTAAAGAGTCCCAATATTAAACCATTTTTAAGAAAAGATAATGATAAACAAAGAAGATTCGTCATTTCTTCAGAATTGGCTGATGGAATAAGCGAACTAATAACTTACATGAGAAGAACTGATGTATACAGTGCTTCCAAAATGGAAGGGACATACGGTATTCAAAAAGCTTCTGGAATTATTGTAATTGGTTATAATTTAGAAGATGCTGAAAAAGAAATGTTAACAGAGCTAAATTTTCATTTAAGACCGCACATTCAGATAGTTACATTTGATGAACTAATAGAAAATATAAAGCAAGAATTGGAAGTTATTGGAAGTATAAAATAAAAATATGCCCTCTCATCTTCGTCGTTAAAATTGTCCCTCTTCCGTTCGTTAGCCCTTGAAAATAATTGCAACTAACAACTATTAAACGAACTTTTGTTTAGTTTAAACTCCTTCGTCTTCTTATTTGAGAGGTTTTCATCTCTCTTTCCCATACTGCTCCACCACACTTCTCCATAGCACGTCATCAGTTTCTTCTTCCATCAGGTCAACGAAGAACTTATTAACATCTACTTTCCATTCCAGGAACTTCTGCAGCTTCTTCTGCATTGTGTCAAAGGATGTCTTGGCTGGTTGCTTGTCATCCAGGTCATATTCTATCTTGCCGTCGTTTATGGTCTTCCTCAGGCCAATGTAGGCAATAGCAACCTTGATCTTCTCCACAGGAACCTTGGCGTGTATTGAATACACTCGCTTATAGATCTCTAGTTGCTGCCTGTACTCAGCAGAATCATCGTCTTTCTTGCTGGTTTTCCAGTCAACTATCAAATATTCATCGTTCTTTTTGAAGATCGCATCTATTTTCCCATTAAAGAGTATTCTGTCCTCAGTAGGAATTATTTGCGCCAATGGTATTTTGATGTTAATCTCCGACTCTATCGGCGAATACCCTTCGACTTTTAGTTCTGCCAGTATTTTATTCACGTTCTCAACATAAGGTAGCGTCTCAGCATCAGCCTCAACAGTTTCTCCGATCGTCATTTTCTCTGCAATCTCGTGCACTTTCCCTCCTAAGCTTAGTGCTGGGCTTGAATCCTGTAATTTCAGAATATTATCTGTAAAGTATTCATAAGCATCTTTTTTCAGCCTTGAAAAGGATATGTGCTCCAGGTTCTTGAAGTGGTTTTCTATGAAGCTTATCAGCCAAGCATCTTTGTTTTCCAATGCTTCCTTAGCTTTATCAAACTCTTTGTTCACAAACAGATTATATGCTCTTTTCTTTAGTTCTGAAGGAATATCAACAGTTGTGTAGTTCTCAGTTTCCAGCTCTTCCTGCTCTGCAAACTCGTTCATGTAATCGTTTGGCTTGTCAGTCAGGACGTAAAGCCTTTTCTTGGCTCTTGTGAAGGCTACGAAGTTAATTCTTAAGCTTTCCTCTTCAAGCTCTTCTTTCGCGTCTATTCCTTTGCTTTTGAGTATGGCTTCTACGATTATATCTACAAAGTTCTGGCTGTTCCTTGTCTTTGAAGGAATGTAGATGACATTATCATACTCTTTTCCCTTGGCTTTATGAACAGTAGTCAGGATAAGGTTTTTCTCAGTTAATGACTCATCAACGAGCAAGTCAGAGGAGCGTAAATAAACCATTATCTTGATAATGTCTTTATTGTCAACATATTTTAAGGCTTCAATCCAAGCTTGCTGCATGCTAAGAGAAGCCAGCAAGTATTCTTCCCCATAACTCAAGGCTACAGGCAGTATCTTATCTCTAAACAGCTGGTTAACATCTTCAACTGTTTTTACTCCTTCCCTAAGCCTCCTGTACTCAGGGCACTTCAAATACAAGCTTTCCAAGGTTAATTCTCTTTCCTTTGCTATCTCAAAAGATTCCTGCAAGGTCATGGGAAAGAACGGCGTGAACATGGAGTTCTTAACTGTGTTTACATCATTAGATAATATTCCTTCAAGAAAAGTTATGATGTTCTGCTTAGCCTCATCAGAGGCTGTGAAGAAAGTTGCTGAGTGGTCCAAGCCTGAATTCTTGAATTCCTTGGACAAAGCCAGTATCTGATAATTAGTCCTTGTAATTACAGCAATCTTCTCATTATGAACAGATAATCTCTTTATCAGCTTATAGACTGAGCGCACCTGGTCTTCCTTTGCAACAGTTATTACCTTTACCTTATCACCTTTACCTATTTCATTGTTTTTCAAGTCCTTAAGTGCCTGCTTGTGATGTTCCTCTCCAGTCCTAGCCACAAAGTAATCCCTTGCATAGCTTAGCACTTCATTAGTGCTTCTGAAATTCTCAGAGAGAATAAACTTATTAGAATCCTCAAACTTCTTGAAATTCAAGATTGAGCCTCCCTGAAAGCCAAAGATTGCCTGCTTAGCATCACCAACGGCAAAGAACTGGTCTGCTGACTTCAAAGCAATATCAGCCTCTATCATGTTAACATCCTGAAGCTCATCTACCAAGACGAACTTGTAATGAGGCATCTTCTTCAAGCTCAAAAACCTAAGGAGCATGTCAGCGTAATCCTGTCCTTTCAGCGACTTTACACGCTCATACTCCTCAAAAATCCTTATGAAGAACTCCAGGAAACGCTCAAGCTCCTGCTTATCAAAATTCTTCTCATCAACAATAAGCTTCTTAACATTCTCAGAATCAATATCCTTTGGAAGAATGGCGAAGTTCTTCAAATATCTCATCAAGCTCTCAATCTTAGGAACAATATTGTCAAGAAGATACTCATCACCATAATTCAAAACCTCATTCTCCCGCAGGAATTTATAAATGGTGTACCTAATCAAGTTAGAAGAGACAACATCTGAATCCTCCAAGTTCTCTAAAGCATAAGAATGAAACGTAAAGACATGGAGCTTGGAAAGGTCAACACTAAGCTTCTCATCGTTAATGAACTTAACAATCCTGTCCTCCATCTCTTTCCTGGCCTTATTAGTGAAAGTCAGACAAAGAATATCCTCAGGCAACACGCCCTTCTTCAACAAATCAACAAACTTACCAGCCAAAAGAAGAGTCTTGCCCGTACCTGGATTAGCAGTAACTAAGATATTACCTTCAGTGGCAATAATTTTGAGTTTTTCGGGGTTGAGGTTCATATTTTAAAATAATAATCTTTTCTAATGCTCATAATAAATCGCGTCTAACAAAGCCGCACGATATTTCCAAACTCTTTCATCTTCTTTATCTTGAGGATGATGCTCAGTATACCATATTGAATTTCTTATGCGTTGAATAATTTGATCCCAATATCCTTCGTAGGAAATGTTCTCATTATTTAATCCGAAATCATCTTTTAATTTTACCCTATTTTTATTAGTTAAACACAAAAAAACATCCGGTCTTTTCATAGTTAATAATCTTGTTGCTGTAGCTATCCATGTTTTCCCTAGAGCATGATTTTTGGAGAACTCATCCACGAACCGCATATATTGCTCCTTTATCACTTCCCCTTGCAGAGGAATTTCGTCTAATGCTTTTGATATATTTGCATATTTTTCGATATTTATTATTTTAGTAGAGAATAAACCAATTCCACCCATATATCCGAAATAACCCCAATTGATATTATCACGCATACTTATCGTTCCAGCTATTTTTTTCCTATCTATCAAAGGCATATCTTTAAAATGTGAATACTCCCCAAATAATCTTTGAGCTTCATCAAGAAGATCTAATCGCGTGTTCGGAGTGTGTGTTTTTTCATTTTTTACCTTCTTAAAAAATTCTTCCCAGCTCATCGAACATACTTCAGATTCAAATGAAGGTTTCTCTAATTTTTTATTTTTATTCAATTTTATTAAAATGCTTTCTCCGTATTCCTCTGAAAGTTTTGCTCTGTTCTCTCGGTTGCGATTATAAAATTGTTCATATTTCTCAAGTTCAGATTCGGAGAATACTGAAGCATCATTCCAACAAGAATCTATGAACTGCTTTACTTGATTGACAAATTCATCTTCGGTAGAAAGTGTGAGATGTATTCCCGATTCAGAATTCGTATTTAATCCTCCATTTGTAAAATTAAAACTACCTACGAGTATATTGCAACACGAAGCATTTTCAAACAAGTATACTTTAGGATGAAATAATTCATTTGTTATTTTCATATATCTGATTGCAGCATTTCTTTGAAACTTTCGGATGAATGCAGGATTAGTTTGGTAAAAGTGTAAACCAACAACAAATTTTTTGATTTTTTGTTCTTGCCTTTTTAAATTTGCTACAGCTTCAAAGCCATCGCCCGCCCAGGCAACGGTTCCATAAAACCCACTACATTGATCTAGGAGATGATTAAATTGTGTTTCTAAATCATCTGGGCCATGTATAAATTCCATCATCTTCAGAGCCTCGCTATCTTTCCTGCATCAGTAAGTCTTAGGCCTTCTTCTGTGGTGATTAGATCCATGTCTTTGAGCTCATCTATGGCTCTATAGAGCATAGCTGTGCTCAATTCTATTTTGTCTGCCAGGCTCGTTATGCTGTCATACTTGCCCTTGTCTATGCATTCCAGGACTTTTTTTTGGCTTTCAGTCAGTTTCAGGCTTAGTCTTGGCAGGTAGACTATGCTTGTAGCCTTGTCTTCCTGAGGATTATAGGCAATCTTTCTGACTATGTCATGTCTTGCATAAGCTGCTAATAGAAGCCCTATTGCTTTCGTTTTTCGGCCTGAAGTGATGTTGACGTACACTTCATCGTCTTTGGGCTGAGCATCAATTATTTCAACGCATTTCTCAGCTATTTTGACTATGTCATAAACAGCTGTTTTAACGGTCTTTACATCAATAACCTTGCCTAATGACTCTTGTATAAGCTTAAGCGACTTCTCCTGCTCTTTATCAGGCTCATCATCCACCAGAAGAATTAGCCTTTCAGGCCCAAGCCTAGTGGCTGCCAATAGAACAGGTTCAGGGCTGTAAACAGTTGCGATAAGTACTTTCTTTCCCATATTATGGTTCACCCCTCCTTCTATACCAAGAATACATTCCTCATTTATATTATTTTGCATGAAAACTGGTAAATTAGTCACTTTTTAAATACTTTTCCATTAATAATAGAATATTATACTAAATGATAGAAAAATATATAAAGCCAAGCCAGTTTCAGAATTATTCTCGGAGGCTTCAAAATGAACAAGGCAAAAATGAAGGAATTGCAATTAAAGATTAAAAAGTTGCGAGCGCAAAAGCTGGCAAAGAAAATGAAAGAAAAGGAAATTGAGCAAAAGGAGAAAAGGGAAGACAACCAGCGCCAGAAAACAGAGAATAAGCTGCTGCCAAAGAAAAAAGAGCTCCTCAAGAAAATGCTAGGCTGGGCAAAGGAGTTCTTAAAAACAGACCTGTCCAAGCAGTTATTTGCGAAGACCAATGAGCCAATAACAATATTTTACGGGAATTTTAGCAAGGTAAATCTTGACAAGAAAGGCAATCTCATATTCGGCCAATGGTGTAAATATGGAGGGCTTGGGGCTCACAAAATCACTGAGAAAGTAATGAGGAAACTCACATATAACTATCTGAAAGAAGTCTATGAAGCTATGGAATCAGACAAGGTATTCGACACCATTGCCCGAGAATTAAAAGACCGAATTGAAGATGATGAGTAAAAATGGAAGTAAAGATTGATGCCAAATGCCCAAGGTGTGGAGCAAACATACAATTCCATCAGGTAAGCGAAGCAACAAATAAACCTTATCAGTTAGAATTGCTTGACAGGATCTTTGAGATAGGCAGAGCTTCCTCATTGACATCAGCCTTAAGGAAGATGCCTCTTAAAAAGACTGATGAGATTATCATCAAGCCTTCTGCACTGGAAGAGATAATGGATTATATCAATAGCCTGTTCAGGGTTGTAGGTCATGCAGAAAGCAAGAAAGAGCTTCTTGCACTGAGAACACAGATTGCAAAATCCCAGCTCAGAATCAAAAGGAAGATTGAAAATGAGTTCAAAGAAGGCAAAACCGAGGTCCTCAAAGAGATTGATAAGAGAATTAAGGGCTTAAGCAAGAAAAAAGACAGGAGAGGAATAGCTTACAGGGGGATCTTTGATGAGAAGAAGCGAAAACCATGAGGGAAATAATGCTTGAATCGGTTGTATCACAAAATATGTCTTGGCAAGAAGCATTTAGAAAATTCATTACTCAAAATAATCCTCAGACTTCAACAATCAATATAAATGAAAATGCTTTTTATTTTTTTTATCGTCGATTCAAACCGCAGTGTTTTCTGAAAATTGTTTGCACATAAAAAGTAAGAGGGCATATCAACATAGATGCAGGAATGGAGGGGCTAAGATGAAGAAAAGGGTGAATAAGGCAGACGTCATCAGGAAGATGTGCAACATCCAGAAGGAATTGGACGACACCGTGGTCTTCACAGTGGGGATCAGGGACAAAGGCAGGGTCATAGACATAATCAACATTGAGAACACGCTCCAGAGCAGGAGGAGCAAGCCAGAGGAACAAATGCAAGTGCAGTTGCCAGATATTCCAGATTATATTGGGTGAGAACTATGAGCAAGGAAGAAATAATATGCAACAAGTTATTCCTGGATTTCGTCAGTGAGCTGTTGAAAGAAATTGAGCATTGAGCGTTTGATTGTATTTTCCAGAATCTTTTTAAAAAAATAGAGCCTTCCTCATGTTTATGGCTGAAAAGAAGGAATTTATAGGTTATATGGAAGGTTTTCCTAAAAAGGATATGAATCATCTTTTTGATTATTTTGCAGATCCACCTGAAAAAATAATGAAACAAGAAGGCGGACCATTAATATTAGCTATGGGTATGACAATGCTTGGAATGTCAGTATTTCATCATGGAACGGGATTTCGTAGATTTATAACAACCATAAATAAACTTATGAAAAAATTAGATTCCTTAGACAAAGTTGATATGAATGCAAAATTAGAGCTTATGTCTTTAAAAGCAAGGGCTGAAACACCTATAAACCGTGATTTAGCACTTAAAACTATAAATACTACCTTGGAGTTGGCACATTCCGCGGTAGATAACGGCACAAATATCTCAAATCAAACTTTTCTCCGTCTTTTTATTACTAAAATGAATATTTTAGAATTACTCGGCAAATTCAAAGAACTATTATCTGTATGGGATGAGACTATGACGGATTATAGGCTAGGTCCAGAATATGAAGAAGAGTGCAGGAAAATCAAATGGATGGGGGGTTCATGGGCAGATTGGGACAGCCATCCGATAGTTGAGCTTTTTACCATTAAAGGCAGAGCATTGCTCGAACTTGGAATTGTTAATGATGCTTTGGAATCTTTTGAAAGAGCTTATGAATATGCAGTAGACTATCCATTAAAAATACATGCTTTAGATGGCATGATAAAATGTCAAAAAAATCTCGGTTTATCTGACGAAGCATTATCCGCCTGTTTAGAAATAATAAATATCTACAAATCAACAGATTACCCTAAAACAGGAGGATTGCTTGTTTATGTTTTTGATGCATATATTAATTATGGGCTCGTTAGTTTTTCTAAAGGTTTTAACCTGCCAATATTGATTACATATACTGAACATGCAAAAAACTTTTTGAAAGAGAATAAGCCTTTTTTTCAGCATCCTGAAGAACTCCAAAAAACTATTGATGAGGCAGAAAGATTAATTGAAGCCCGTGTGGAAATAATGAAAGAAAATAAAACAAAAAAGCTAACAGATGAAGAAATTGAAAAGATTAACAAGAACAACCTCTTCTTCCAATTTAAAGGGGACAATATCACGACTAAAAGATATAAAAAATCCATTCCTCATTGTATTGAGGAAATTCGCGAGATTTATCAAGATACTAATAACAAAAAATTAAAAGCAGAATTGCATGAATTCCTAGAGTGTTATAAGAACGCCATAGACAAATCTTTAATCAAATCTATACGGCCCATGCTGGAAATAATTATTAACGAATTAATTTCTATTGCAAACAGCTCTGATGAAGATTACAAATCATTTTTGGAATCTCACGAAAAAATTAAATATGATGTTGACAAAAATAATAAAATCATCTTGAACTTATGGGCAAAAACCTTATTTCTACGCAGCCATTTCAAAAACAAAGACAAAAAAATCTACGATGTCTCTGGAAAAAGATTTTTTGATATGATTGAGCAATTAACAGAGGAATGTAACCCGGAAATGCATGGAACAAGCGAGTACCCATATAATATTCATGGAATACTTGAAGATTTTCATTATGTATTGAACTGGTATTATGAATATTATAGTAAACACAAAAGAAGCTAAGTGGTACTTTAATCTAATAATTTAGAACGCTTATTTTGTTCGCCTTCTAATCGCTTCATGACCGGATAAAAAGGATGAGATTCATTACCCTCCTTATTGAGCAACGGTTTCAGTTTTGCAATTAGCATTTTTTCCAATTTTTCTGCTTCTTCATTAGCCAGGCATTTAAAATAAGTATGTTCTTCTATCCATTTTTTTAAAGGGCCTTTTGGGTAAAAATCGTGAAAACTAGGTGATTTAGATCGTAATTCGATTTTTAGAGCCTGCGATAATAAACACCCCAAGCCCCTCTGAAAAGGAGATTGATCGGCTCGCCCACCACCAGAATGATAATAAAGTCTTTTCTTTATTGGGCGTACCCCGACTAAACCGATATAGAGAAGTAGGAAATCACCAACTCGCCACGGACCTTCTATCGGAACAGGTACCTTCGCTTCTTTTGCAAGCGTTAAATCAGAGTACCAAGCATATACTCCGCAAGTTGCAGTAATTTTACTCCTCTCTTGGCGAGTAGGCTTATGTAGTCCTGTCGGTTGCAAAAAAAAATTAATAATTTCATTTTCTTCCATTTGAACAAACCTTCTAAGTATCAGAAATCTTTTCTTATTCTAATGTTTTTCTGTTTTTATGCGCTTTCTCTTTCGCAACCTTTTAAAGTCTCTCCAGCTTTCCAATCATCATGATTAAGTCAAAGAAAAGCGCAAGACCTATCTTGAAGCCACTTCCCAAGAGAGCAAATATTGACAAGAGCATAAAGGCTTTCATAGACAAAATCAGGCTTGCTGGCTATGATACTTTTTGTTCTTGTTCAGCAACAGTTGCTGATCACGGAGATAACCCGACTGATTTGGGGAGTAAGTTTTCTTATCTTATGATTAAATTACCCGAAGGAATTGTAAGATACGGAAGGGGAATTCGCATCCGCCATTCTGAATTCAGGGATGAGGGCGTTTATCACCAGCTAAAGGCCATCGGTAAAAAGTCGGGTTGGAAAACCATTTTTATACGCAGAAAGAAAGGCTGGAAGACTCCGTTTACCCGAAGAAATAAACATCCAACTTCCAACGTTCTCTTTAACTTTTGTTATCATAAAAGAAAGCCAAGTGACAAGCGCATCCTGCAGGCATGGGCCAGATTAACAAAGAACTTAGAGAAAATAAATGCTTACAAGACATATTTTCAATAGCTCGAATAACTTGAAGCGTAAACTATCCTGATTAAATCAGTTCCGCTTTTTTCGTAAGCTTTTCGTCTTTCGGACAGCAGTATTTATAAATAAGTTCAACTATTCACTTCTTTGGAGGGATAAAATATGGTTAGTTATAAATGCAATAAATGGACTTTCTTTTTCATGATTGCTAGCCACAGGCCTATCATTAGGTTGGATCTCTCTAGTGCTGGGCGTGAATGAGCCTCCTCTAAAGTTTGAGGAGAGGGCTGCGATCAGTCAAAGATTCTTTTTAGTTTTTTCCTAATTGGCAAGTCAGGAGAACAACGACAGCTTAGGAACGAAGCATGGGGGTGCTAAAGTGTTAGTTCCTAGTAAACCAATAACGACCAAAAACAAGGTTATTTTGGTTAAGGGGAAGGTGTTTTATAACGACCGGAGACGCAGAATTGACATAAAAAGACCAATCAGAGACCTTTTTGAGACTGGCAATAATACGGTCGGTTACGTGATGGAGCTATGCCTTAGCGAAGAAAAGGCCTTGGAAAGGATTAAAGCATTGTCAGAACAGAAAATCATTCCTGTTCTGCTATACTTCGTTGCTGAAACAGAGAAAGGTGAGATAACATGAGCACAGAAACCAAATGCCCAGATTGTGGAAACACACAAATAAGCTATGAAGAAGAGCAGGGAGAGATAGTTTGCACTATATGCGGCTTGGTACTGGAAGAAAAAGGTGTTGAGAAGAAGCCTTTCATTAGCGAAGCTCATAAGGAACTGGCTGAGCAGCCTTTCCTGGCAGAAGCAGGAGGCCTCAAGAAGAACGGGCGCATAATAAGGAGCAGCTGGTTATTAAGCACCAGGGAAAAGAACTATGAGCAAGCCAAGAAACGCTTAGACCTGTTAGCTTCAAAGTTACGCCTACCAGAACTCGTAATGATAGATGCCAACGTCATCTTTAAACAAGCAGTTCAGGCAGGACTAAATGTTGGAAGAGACAACCTCAGCTTATTATACGGTAGCGTGTATGCTTCTTGCATACTGCACAACGTGCCTAAAACTCCTCTAGAAGTCACTATGTACAGCGAGATTAGCAAGAAGAAACTAATGAAAGCCTACAGAATCATAAAGAAACAGCTAGGACTAAGGCTCAAAACCATGGATCCGGCAGACCTTGTGCCAAGATTCGGAAGCAGACTAGGACTGAAACATGAAACAATAAGCAAAGCCCTAGAGATACTGGGCACAATAAGGGAAAACCCTTTATTTGTTGGAAAGAACCCTCAGACTATAACAGCTTCAGCACTGTACATAGCAGCCAAAGAAACAGGTGAAATGATTACACAGAGAAGTGTAGCCAACGCCACAGGAGTAATAGAGGTCACAATCAGAAAGAGAAGCAAAGAAATAGCTGGCACCATAAAAAAATATTTTTCATAATTTCTCATTATTAATCAATAAGGATTCATAATAATCTTTTTTCTCAGGCTCATCCTTGACTAGCTTCTCAACAACAGCCTGCTTAATGAACGTGGAAACAGAAATACAGTCATCAGTCTTCTTCTTTAGTTCTTTCCAGAGCTTGTTAGGACAGAAGAAACTTCTTCTTTCGCTTCTAAGCATCTCAAATGACTCTAATTCGTCCATGATTATCACTCTTTTATTAATTTGAACAAGGCAAACCTGACGTAGTCTGATTTCTTGCTGAAGCCTGCTTTCTTAGCTCTTTCAATGAGCTTGGCCTCTTGAGCTTCAGTAATCCTAACAATCAGGAACTTCGTCTTAACCATACTAATGCAAGCAGTCGTGCTAAGAGAAAAAGGCTTAGGCTACGATAAAGGTAACATTTGCGGTAACACAAGTTAATGGTTCAAATCCCCAAAGGGGCATTGAACCGAAGACAAAAAAGAATATAAATTAAAACGCGTTTCCATACTTTTATGAAGATTAATGTTAAGGAAATTAACAAAATCTGCAGAAAAAATGCTGGCGATGCTCAAGAATATTATTATTTACGAACTTTTGTAATAGCTAACTTGGCCGTTGATGAGTTTTTTACAAAAGAGAAGATGAATGATGATCAATACAGGCTGGGAGTTTATGAAAAAGCAATAAAAGCAGTTCCTAAATTAAGTCCTGTTGAGCGAGCATTTCTATCATTAGCAATAAACGTATGCTGGACAGCAAAATTCTTCAATGTATGGAAAGAACAAGACTACCCAACAAAAACACAATAATCAGAATGATTAAGTATTACGTTTTCCGAGATTATTATTTCTAAATGGCTAGCCTTTCTTGTCTTTGGTGATGTTAAATGGTTAAACAATTGCCAAGTGTTAAGGGATGGACGATGGATGTCAGATTGAAGCAGTTTAGAAAGGTTGATCCGCAGAAAGGAATTGTTTTTGTGGATTTTAAATCAGCGGAAGGAGATTCGCTATTGGGAGAAGCTATTTCCAAACTGGATATGAAAAAGAAGGAAGATAAAGATCTTTTATCAGATATCTGGGGGTAAAAGAATGGCTGACGAATACATCAAGAAATACAGGAAAGCCGTAAAAGAATCAAAAAACAATAAAGAAGTCGATACAGTCCTAAACAAGCTCTACGAAGATGGCTTTGAGGATGGGACAAATGAGGGCTAAGTTTAGGTTTGCTCGACCACCAAATAGTGGTTACTCTCCCGGCCAGGAATCGTCTTGTCCACTGGAAAATATCCTTTCGTCTACGACTGTCTTTATAAATCGCTTTTACACTTACGTCCGTGGTGATCGATTATGAATAAATTTGACCCGCACAAGCACGATAAATACTACAAACAATGGAAAGAAAGAGGCTGTAAATTCAAGGGGACAACTGAAGAGAACAAGGCTCTCTTGATGAGATTTCTGGAAGACATGGAAATAGGGGCTAATGTTAACCCTGGTTCGAAGAAAGGCGGGAGGTCTAGTGCTAGACTTCGCAACTTGAAGAGCAAAATGCAGACCTTATCTTATCTAATGCACAGGGAGCTGGGCATTAAGACTCTTGAAGAACTGGAGCATAGAGAGCTTGACCTTCTCCGGTTTTTCAAGAAATTGAAAGACGGGGCGATTGTACTTGACCATCACGGCCATAAACCGCTAACAGCAGTGGGAACCTACGTTAAAACCTTGAAGAGCTTCTGGCACTGGTTTCAAAGGTCACAGAAGAAGAACGGAATTGAAGTCAGGGATGTAACCGTTGATCTGGACGGCACAGACCTAAAGCCAAAATTCAACTACATGACAATCGAACAGGTTAAGCTTCTCTGCAACGAGGTATCTTATTATTACAAAGTTCTGATAATGTTTCTCTTTGATTCAGGCATCAGGGCACCAACAGAGCTAATGAATGTCAAGGCAGGAGACCTTGAATGGGATGAAAAGCAGGGACATTACACCTTGAACATCAGGCAGGAAACCAGCAAAACCTTCGGCAGAAGGATAAAACTGCTCCTGTCATCAGACATAGTCAAGGAATACATCCAGAAAAAAAATCTATCCAATCAAGACTTTCTTTTTAAGAAAACTCATCAGAAGATGAACCAGTACCTGAAAAATTATGGATTCAAAGTTCTAAAAATAGGCTCTGTAGAAAATAAAACCTTTAAAGACAGGTCATATCAGGTTGTCAGAGATGGTATAAGCATGTATGACTTCAGGCACAGTAGTGCCTGCTATTGGCTCGTGCGGTACAAGTCAGAAAGTGCCTTAAAATATCGTTTTGGCTGGAAAAAAAGCGAAATGATCCACTATTACACTGAACTCCTCGGAATGAAGGACACAATACAAGACGAGGACTTATATATAGATGTCAGCAAGACCGAGCTTGAAAGGCAAATCCAGGAAAAAGGCAGGGAAATAGAGATAATGCAAGAACGCCTCCAAGATCAGGATAATAAAATGAAGGAAATGATGCAAATCTTAAAAGCCCTCCAGCTAGAAAGCATGATACAGGTACAATAAAAATGAATGCCAAAAACCAGGCAAAAAGTGCGAACACGCATGATAAAACTAGAAAAAGTGAGCTGGGTGGAAAATGTAGTCCACCCAAATCACGCATTGGTTAATAGCCCCGCCAGGACTTTCGTGAGCTTCTTGCTTGTTCTGCTCGCTTCGAACCTGGGCCAACGGATTTGTTCAGCACAAGCCTTTCTTCCTGCGCTTCCAAAGTCCGCTATCCTTGGCCTCTAGACT
>Ga0315274_10003091_pt1 | contig 24829 bp, 16 predicted proteins | sample YL17G02_20_MG_FD_203700 | JGI IMG/M metagenome (GOLD analysis project Ga0315274, IMG submission 203700) | Sediment microbial communities from Yellowstone Lake, YNP, Wyoming, USA - YL17G02_20 | ecosystem: Environmental > Aquatic > Freshwater > Lake > Sediment | place: USA: Wyoming | collected...
CATCAGCCAGCGGATCGCCGCCGACATGCTCCGCGACGCCCAAGCCGAAGGCCGCCTCCAAACAACTCACACGCTTCATCTTGCGAGGGCCGGATAGCATGTTCCCGGTAACGGTGCTACAGTCTCGAAATATCCCATAACCATGCCGGTGCAATCCAGTTTGCTACGGGAGCGATCATCCGCAACTGCCTGCTCACCCACAATCTTCAGCAAGGATATGGGGGTGGGGGCAGCAAGCCCCACGACGCCCTCCTGGAAGGCAATGAGATTTCGTTCAACAATGCCGATCTGGGCAAAGGGAAATTTACCGAATGGTGGGAATCAGGCGGCGGCAAGACTGCCTTTGCTGAGAACACCTCGCTGCGCAACAATTATGTTCACGACAATGCTGGCCCTGGAATCTGGTACGATATAGCAAATGGCAGGGACGCCTTCCCGGTCATGGCCGAAGGCAACATATGCGAGAGGAACACGGCGGGAGGTATGTGGCAGGAACTCGGCTATGTCGCGATCTTCAGGGGCAACTATTCTCGCAACAATCCCAAGTCGGCCCAGATCCTGATTGCCGAAGCCGGCGCGTCGGAGAAATTCGTGCCGACGATCCCGGGTGGGTCGGTATACGGCAACATCACAGAAATACATTCAGCCGATCAATCCGGCATTGCCTTCCGCGTGATGACCAAGGCGCAACGAGGGAACGGACCCGGTGGCGAATATTTCGTCAGAAATTATTCCATTCATCACAATCACATTGTCCATAGGATCGCCGGCGGCAAAAGTGGCGCCTTGGGAGTAGGGAAACAGCCAATTCCGGATGCTTTTGTTCGGCAGCAACTTCCCTATGGCAACAACCACTTCGATGCGAACATTTACCATGTGCCGGTTGGAACGGCGAAAACCGGCACCTATTGGACGTGGGGCAGCATGAAACCTTTCGAGCAGTTCCAGGCGGACGGCCATGAGGCGCACGGCAGCGTCATCGAAGATGGAGCCACATGGCAGGATATGACCCCTCCGCCGGTTCCTCCAGTCCCGGCCGTGAGCGGCACCGCAACCGATCCCGTGTTGACCGGGACCACGGAACCCGCCGCGATGATTCTAGTATATGAAGGCACAAAGCTCATTGCCACAGCCTGCGCCGACGACACAGGGAAATGGAGCGCGAAGCTTACGGGGCTTTCAGTGGGCAGCCATACGCTTAAAGTGGCTGCGGCCGATCCCGCCAAGAACGTGAGTGGCTATTCCACGGTGACTGCGGTGACTGTGTCCAACGGTGCCAACGTCATCTTGTTCGCCACTCAGGCGCGTTCCGCTGAAACTTTAAGGCCCGACTTGAAAGCGATCGGACTGGGCAAGGGTTGGAAAGGCGCGACCGCGCTGACAAAGCTGGTCGAAAAAGACGGCGCGCCCGCCATCGAGTTCAACAAGAGTGGCGCAAACGTCGTTTGGCTCGATGGTTTCGAGTTCGCCGATGGTGTCATCGAGTTCGACGCCAAAGGTAAGAGCATGCCGCCCCAAAGCAGCTTCGTCGGCATCGCCTTCCGCGTGCGCGATGCGGTGACCTACGACGCGGTCTATTTCCGGCCCTTCAATTTCCGCGCTGACGAAGCGGAGAAGAAATCCCACGCCGTGCAATACGTCTCCGAGCCCGAATGGCCGTGGCAACGTCTCCGCAAGGAGAAGACCGGGCAATATGAGAAGCCCATCACACCAGCGCCGGACGGCGACCAGTGGTTCCACGCTCGGATCGTCATTGCGAAACCCACTGTGACCGTTTATGTAAACGGCGCGAATCAGGCAAGCCTGGAGGTCAAGGAACTGGCCGACCGCAAAGGCGGCAGCGTGGGGCTGTGGTGCAACGGCTACGGTCTGATCGCAAACTTGAAAATCGCGCCGGCCAAGTGAGCCCGGCGTCTCCCTTATGAGAGAGGCCATTATGCATATGACCACACAAACCACACGGCCACGCCGTTCATTGCTCCAGGCCGCAACCCTGCTGCTCCTGATGATCGCTACCACTTGGCCAGGCGCGGCAGCTGAGCCACCTGCCCGGAAACCGAACTCCAGTTCCGGATTCACCTCCGGCAGTGAGGCGGCCACCTTTACCCCTCCAAGATTCGAGCCTCCTCCGGGTGCGGTGCTGATATTACCGGGCACGGATATCCAATCGGTTGTTGATAAGCATCCGGCGGGGACGGCTTTTCTCCTGAAGGTGGGAGTCCATCGGCTGCAATCGATCCTGCCGAAGGATAATATGTCGTTCTACGGGGAAGTTGGGCACGACGGAAGATTGCTGACCACGCTCAATGGCGCCAACCTCATCACCAAGTTTGAACGGGAGGGGAAATTATGGGTGATCACCGGGCAGACGCAGAAAGGGGACCGGACCGCATACGCTCAGCAAAAGGAGGGAATATGGGCGCGGTATGGCGCGATGGATGTCATGACCGGATGGGAAGGGACCACCTATTGCGAAGATGTCTTCATCGACAACATCCATCTGCGTCATGTGGGCGGTGCCGGCCTGCGGTTCCAATGGGACGGCCCTGGCATGAAGGAAAAGCGGACGGTGGGACAGGCAAGCAAGACCGAGACAAGGAAGATGGCGTTCGATTTTACGAAGGGGAAAGGGAAGGAGACGGCCGAGAGTGGCGATGATGATTCCAAGGTGTTGTTCGTGGACCACGCGGGCAAGATGGCGGGGATCAAGTCAGAGTTCTTCGACTTCAACGAGTCCTTGGCGAAGATTCCCGACTTGTCAGGCAGGAAGCCCGACTTTGAACGCATAGACGAGAACATTGGAACCGACTACAAGATCAACGGGTATGTCTGGCCAGGACTGGATGACAGGTTCGCGGACACATTCGCCAGCCGCCACACCGGATTCCTGAAGATCACGAAGGCGGGGAAATACACGTTCTATCTGTCTTCCGATGATGAATCGAAGCTGTGGATTGATGGCGCCCTGGTGATCGACAATGACGGCCTTCAAACGTTGCGTGAGATGGATCCGCTTCCCGGGTATTGCAAGCCGAACGACGGGCATTACGTCATGAAGGAGAAGTCCGGATCGGTTGATCTCAAGGAAGGTTTCCGCGAGATACGGATCGAATTCTTCAAGAACAGGGGATATGACCGGGTGCTCGAGGAGAATGGGACCTGGTATTTTGATTATGGAACGGATCGGGTGTATATCGCCGACGATCCTACGGGAAAGACGGTGGAAGTCAGTGTCTTGGCCGCCGGATTCAGCGGCATGGGGAAGAAGGGCAAGTCCGAGAAGGTCATCATCAGGAATCTGATTGTCGAGAAATTCGCCAACGGCGATGCCATGGGTGCCATCCAGGCCGGGTCCGAGTGGACCATCGAAGGCAACGAAACGCGTCTCAACCATGGCACGGGGATCGAGTTCAATGCGAATGGCGATACCGGCGGCGCCGCCCGGTTCAACTACTCGCACGACAATGGCTCGCGTGGCATCGGCATTCAATTGGCAAACAAGGTGGTGGCGGAATACAACGAGCTGGCGTTCAACAACCGTCTCCACTATTCGGTTGGATGGAACGCGGCAGGAATCAAGAACTCATTCGGCGATTTCTGCATACTCCGTGGACACTACATCCATGACAACAACTGCAAGGGGATATGGATCGATTGTTTGGCAAATGACAACCTCATCGAGGACAATGTGTTCGCCGACAACTCCTCCTCGGGGATCACCGTCGAGATCAGCCTGCGCAACAAGGTCCGCAACAACATCTTCAGCAACAACAATCGGTGGAGCAGCTATGACGGTTCGGCAATCTACATCCAGAGCTGCGCGTTCAATGAGGTTTACAGCAATAAAGTCGAGGTTTCCAATCTCAAGGGAGATGGGATCAACATCGCTCTTGGGGACCGGAGTCTACCGGTTATCAAAGACCCGCAACAAGAGCACAAGGACTGCTATTGCCATGACAACATGGGTTACAATAATATCATCACCTACGTGGGCGAGTCCGGCCGGTCAGGTGTCGGCACCCAAAACCCGCCCGGATGGGATAGCAACACGTTCTACGGGAACACCTATCATTTCCCTGCGGGGAGTCCGACGGAACGTTTCATGTGGGGCTATAAGCGTATGACATTCGAGCAATTCCAGGGGAAAGGCCAGGAAAAGGGCGGTTCCGTCAGCAGCGTTGTGGAGCCTTTGAAATACGAATGGAGCTGGAGCAGGGTTCAAGAGAAAGCCAAGAAGTATTAGGCGGCTTTCAATTGCGGAACACCGGAGGGAATACATGGCGCATTGCGTTACAGTCGTGACAACGATTGCAAGAGGATGTGGATCGACTGCGAGGCCAGGGCAAGGTGTTTCAGTGCGATCTCGAGAAGTGTGGCATCCATGACTACGGGCAGCCTGTAGTGGGATACGCGGCGATGGTTACAATCAATAAACATGAATCGCCACAGGGCTGCCAACCCGCAAAGGATAATAATATGAACTTGAGCAATACGCGGAGTTGCCCGCGAACCTCCTTGATCCTCAGGGTTATTGAGGCGGTCACCCTCCTTGCAGGCGCCGTATGTCCGACGATCGCAGCCGAAGGCCGGCTTCGACGATTCGATCCCCCGGCAAACGCTGTCGTCGTCGAAGTGGGAACCGACATCCAATCGGTGGTCGACAAGCACCCTCCGGGCACCGCGTTCCTCATCAAGGCGGGGATTCACCGTAATCAGATGATACTCCCGAAAGACGGCATGTCCTTCTATGGCGCCATGAGCAAGGATGGCAGGCTGCTCACGACGCTTTCAGGGGCGGATGCCTTCACTTCGTTCAAACGTTCCGGCCCATTATGGGTCATCGCCGATGCCAAGCTCAAGGGGCGGCGGAAGGTGTATGAGAAGCGGAGAAACAATCCGCAACTGAAATGGGAAGGAATACATTACCGGGACGACCTGTATATCGACAATCTGCCTCTCCGCCATGTCGGCGGGGCAGGATTGGTGCTGTCATGGACGTGGCCAGGGGTGGACAGGAAGCAGCCTCTCGGCTCCTTGAAAGACGCATCCGTGGAGGCGATGATCGATCCGAAGGTGAGCCAGGAGAGGAAGCAGAACTTCTTCGGCCTTTTCACCGATGAGCAGGGGAGCAGGGCCGGGATCGTATCGGAGTTCTTCGATTTTACGACCGAACTGTCGACGATTCCCGACATGGCGGGCAGGAGTCCGGACATCAAGCGCATCGACAAGGATTTGAACTTTCCGCCGAACGGATATGTCTGGTTTGGGAAGGATCTCGACGACCGGTTCGTCGATACCTTCGCCAGCAGGCATACCGGCTTTCTGAAGATCGCGAAAAAGGGCGAATACACCTTCTATCTCCAATCGGATGACGGATCGAAGCTGTGGATCGATGGCAAGCTCGTCATCGACAACGATGGCCTGAAGCGATTCGTAGAGCCCGAGCCCCTGCCCGACGGGTGTTTGCGCGGCCAGGGTCATTATGCCATGACTGAGAAGTCCCATGCCATGCAGTTGGATGTGGGGTTCCATGCCATCCGGCTGGAGTTCTTTAAGAACAGGGCGACGGACCGTCTTACGGAAGAGGAGCGCACCTGGTACTACGACTACGGAAACGGCCAGGTCTATTTCACGGATAATCCAGAAGGGAAGACGGTGGAGGTCAGCAAGACCTTGTATGCGTTCCTGGGGAATGCCAAAGGGATCAAGGACGAATTCCCCGGCAAGGACAGCACGTACTCCTCGAAGAGCGTCATCATCAGGAATCTGAAGACGGAGAAGTACACGGACCATTCCATCTATCCTGGTCCGGACTGGATCGTCGAGGGCAATGAGGTTTGCTACAACCATTCTGGTGGGATCTACGTCCTCCAGAACCATAAAACCGGTTGCGTCATCCGCAATAACTACATCCATCATAACGGGGGAGGCGGCATCGGCATAGGTTCGACCGACTCCGTCATCATCGAATCAAACCATATCTCATTCAACAACTTCCTGCATCACGAGGTGGCATGGAGCCCTGCTGGGATACGGAACTGCTTCGGGGACAACTGCATCATCCGAGGTAACGTGATCCATGACAATCTGGCCAAGGGGATATGGCTCGACATGGGATGCAAGAACACCCTCATCGAAGGGAACACCATCTTTAGGAACACCTGCTCGGGCATTACCGTCGAGATTAGCCCGTACAACACGGTGCGCAACAACACCGTCGGCGACAATTCGCGTGTAAGAATCTACGACAAGTCGGAGATCTACGTTCAGAGCTGTGGACACAACAAGTTGTACGGCAATGTGGTCCAGGTATCCTCGGACGGCAAATATGGTATCAACGTCGATCTGGGTGATAGAAGACAGACCTGGGATCCCGACCTGAATGAATCCTACTGCCACGAGAATGTCGTGACCGACAATGTGATCACGTATCTCGGCGAACCCGGTTTCTCCGGGGTGACCGCCTATTTCACAGGATGGGATACCAACCATTTCGACAAGAACACCTACCATTTCCTCCCGGGCTGGGTCCGGGAGCGGTTCAGGTGGCAGAAGGCGATGTCCTTCGAGGATTTCCAGAAAAATGGCCAGGAGCGGAATGGGAAGGTGGTCCATACCGTGTCGCCTATCGAATGGACCTGCGATGTGGGCTGCAAGTGACCAAAGGCAACACCATAACAACAGGAGAAACAATGAAGACGCTCACTAAGATATGCGCTTGCGCGGCCTTGATGGGAATATCATGCACGTACGCTGGGGCGGCAGCCGAGCCTTCTCACGTTATGTGGGGGTGTCATGCCGGCTATTTCTTTACTCCGGAGAAGCTTTACCAAGCAAGCTTGGACATGCTCTTTGCGGAACTGGAAGCCAATCCGCATTTCAAAGCGGTCCTCGAACTTGAGCCTTATACCATCAAGCGCATGAAGGAGGGTGAAAAGTTTGCCTTTGAGAAGTTCGGCAGGAAAGATTCGACGCTGCGCGACGATGAGAGGTTGGAGAAGCTGCGTCGGTTCATGAAACGCGGCCAAATTGAAATTGTGGGCGGAGCTTACACCCAGCCCATTATGCACACCATCGGTGAAGAATCCGTTATCCGTCAATTCACCTATGGCATCCGTGCCGTCGAGGACGCTTTGGGCACGCCCGTGAAAATATATGGGTACCAGGAGGATGGTTCGTGTTCCCAGATTCCGCAAGTTCTCAACGCCGCCGGGTTTGAAGGGGTGGTAGCTCACACATGGTTTGGCAGGGGCTTTTCCCCGGACAAGCAGCGTTGGGAGAATTGTTGGTGGGTCGGCAGCGATGGGTCTAAGATTCACAGTGTTTCCACATACTGTCTTCAAATGCCATCGAATCATACAATATCCCAGACGCTCCCCAACAACAATGACCTTGCGCAAATGGCAAAAGCCGGGTTCAAGCGGCCGCTGTTTGGCACGTTTCGCGATTTCTTTACCGGGTATGCTCCCGTCGCTGATTTGCCGCTGTTGAAGGAAGAGCTCATTACCTACGGCGACGCAAATGAGCTGAAAGCGCGGTTCGTCACCCTTGACGAGCACTTCAAGGCGGTCGGCAAGCCCGTGGGGCCAGGGCTTGATTTTTTCGAGGGTAGAAAACCTTCATTTTGCTGGGGGGTTACTGCTGGAGAGAGAGAGCTTGCCGACAGGGAGAGCGAGAATCTGCTGCTGCAAACAGAAAGGCTTCTAGCCATCCAAGGGGTTGATGCAAAGGGATCGCTCGACGACGCCTGGGATGCTCACCTGTGCGGAGAGCATCATGATGCCCGGCTTTATGTCGCCGCGACGAGAGCTTTCGGGATTTTCAAGCAACGCACCTACGGGCAGATGGTGAAAGAAGCCTGTGATGAGTCGAAGGGGATATGCAAAGGGTTGCTGCGTGAGGCGGGATGCCTGCTACCCGACACGGAGGGCAAGGTGCTGGTCAGCGGAACCGGTTTCGCCATCGTCAACACGTCTGGCTTTAAACGCAAACAAGTGGTTTGCTTGAATGCGGCTCTGCCGAAGGGCGCGGCCAAGCAACCCGCGATCTACTGCGCTTCGCCGGGTCGCCGTTCTGCCGTTCCGTCGGAAGTCAACGTGCTCTCGCGGCACGACGACGGCAGCGCCAAGGACGTTGAAGCGGTCCTGCTCGCCCAGGTTCCCGGGATGGGATTCGAGCGCTGCGAGATAGTGGAAGGCGAGAAGGCCAGTCTGCCCCCGGTCAAGGTGCTGAGGGGCGAGTCGCCGCAGATTGACAACGGCTTGGTTCGCGTCATTGCTGCAAAGGAGGGGGTGCAAATCGTTGGTCAGGGACAGATGCCCTTTCCGGTCTTCCTTACCGGGAACTTCCCCGGCAAAGGCGAGTTGAAGACGGTCATCCGCGCGACAGGAGTGAAGAACGACGGGCCGTCGGCCGTACTGTACGGGGAAGGTGAGATCGGGGGCGCGCGATTCAAGGCCGCCTTCAAGGTCGAGCCGGAGTCGCCGATGGCGCGGTTAAGGTTGCAATTCGACTTTGGCGAAAAAACGGACATTGGAACGAAGGCCGGGGGGTGGGCCGAGAAACTCAGGCTCGTGATCCCGCTGCCGTTTGCCAGTCCCAAATATTTCACGCACGCTGCGTTTGAGGTTCGCTCCGTTGACGTAGATGGGTATCCGATTCTGCGATACGCCATGGCGGAAGGCGCAGGCGGCGGAATCGCCGCTTTCACCGATCGGTCAGCGACAGGTGTTTTCCGGAAAGAGCCATCTGCTCTCGAAATTGTTCTGGCTTATGGCGGCAAGTCCGCCACACCATACAGTGGAGGCAAAGAGCTACCCTTCCCGCTTGGTGGACAGCATGAATTTGAGTTCGGTTTTTACCCTTACAGCAGCGATTGGCAAGAAGCCGGCGTTCCAAAGTGGTCGGAAGTCTTTTCCCAGCCGCTTCTCCTCGCCGGAGCTGGTACCAGCCACGAACAATCGCAATCGCTCGTTGCCTTGCAGCCGGAAGACGCGGCACTGGTCACGGCGGTGACGCGCCGCGGAGACCATCTTCTTATTCGGCTGTGGCGGCCTTACGAAGGAGAGGCCAACTTCCGAGTTCGCGTGCGGGGCGCAGCGACGCTGGAGCGCACCGATCTGTTGGATCGCCGCCCCAAGTCACAGGCTGACGCTATCCGAATGCGCCAGCACCAGTTTGTCACGCTGCGCGCTCAGGTGAGTGAACAGTAAGACGACCAACTGAACAGGAGAACAACACGTGAGTATCCGAGGCAGGCGAAACACAGCATTGGTTTTTGCCGCGTTGACGTTGGTCGCCCAAGGAGTACTGCAGGCTGGGGATACGCCGACGGTCATTGTATCCGAAACGAAGAAGCAATGGGAGAAAGTCACCATTGATCCGGAGACCACCAAGACGCTGAAGTTCCTCAACGAGCGGCTTGCCGACATTGCGAAGCTTTGGGAGTCCAGGAACCTTGAGGCCGCCCGCGGCGAGTATCGCAATCTGCTGGCCATGACGAATGCGCTGCCGCACTACCGGAGCTACGCCCATCTGCGCATCGCGCAGAGCTATGCGGCGGAGAAGAACATGGCCGCGGCCAGGGCGGAGTACGAAAGGATTAAGGCCAATGCCGGGTATCCACCGGTCCATCGCTACGAGGCGGAGGAAATCCTCCAAGAGATGGAGCGGGTGGCGAAAGGGCTGCCGGCGCGCGATGTCATGGCCTCGCGGACGAAGATTCCGCCGGTTGGCAAGTTCGCGGTTGAGTTTTTCGTGGCACCAACAGGCAACGATGCGAACCCCGGCACAAGGGAAAAGCCGTTCGCGTCGCTGGAGAAAGCGCGGGATGCGATCCGCGCACTCAAGGCCAAGGGAGCGCTTCCCGGACCGGTTGGTGTGCGCTTGCTGCCGGGCGAATATCCGATGAAGCGGACGCTGGAACTGACCGCCGCCGATTCCGGAACGGAGACGGCGCCCATCGTTTATCGGGCGGACCAGAAAGGCACCGCCGTGCTCTATGGCGGCGCTCGCCTCAGCGGTTTTGTGTTGGTCAGTGATGCGGCAATTCTCAAACGCCTTCCCGCTGAAGCGCAGGGCAAGGTGTTTCAATGTAATCTGAACAATCTCGGCATCACCGACTTTGGCCGTATCACCGTCAGCGGTTACGGCAAGCCGCAGCAACCGGAAATGCTCCTGTATTGCAACGGCCAGAAGCAGACACTGGCTCGTTGGCCAAACAGCGGCTATGTCGAAGTGAAGAAGGTGATCAATCCCGGTTCGGTGAAGAGCAACATCCAACCGGTATTCGAATATGCGGACGAGCGCCATGCACGATGGACAAAAGCGGAAGATCCGTGGCTCTACAGCTTTTTTGTCTATAATTGGGTGCCGCGCAGGATCCCGATCCGCCACATCGATACGAATGCCAAAACCATCGTGATTGATCCCTATGGTCATGCCGACAGAGATGGCATCGGAACGGTGCCCTGGCAGAAAACGCTCCCCTACTTCGCGTTGAACATGCTTGAGGAGATCGACTCGCCCGGCGAGTGGTACCTCGACCGGGGAAAGGGCATTCTTTACCTGTATCCGCCGAGCAACCCGGATTCATCGGTCATCGAACTCGGCATGCTGTCGCACGTGATGGTCAGCATGGATAAGGTGAGCCATGTACGCATGGAACATCTGAAATTGGATCTGGCCCGCGGTGACTGCATGACGATCAAATCAGGCAGCAATATCCTGCTGGCGGGGTGTTCCTTCTCGCGCTTTGGCAACCATGGTATCAACGTGCCCGATGGTGACGCGGTCGGCATCCTCGGATGCGATTTCAGTTACATCGAAGATTCAGCAACACGGATAAACGGAGGAGACCGGAAACACCTCGTCCCAGCGGGGCATGTTATCGAGAACTGTCTGTTCGCCCATCTCGCCGGGACCGCAGTCGGAATCAATGGCGTCGGCAATCGGGTCGCGCATAACCAGTTTGTCGATATCGAAGGCAGCGCCGTCTATGGTATTGGCGGATTGCTCGGGAATGATCATGTCATCGAGTACAATGACGTCATCCGCTGCGGCCTGCCCCTTGACAAGCATCCTGGTGCCGCAGGTGACATGGGCGTCATGGGCAGCTACGGAGATCCGACCTACCGTGCTATCTATCGCTACAACCGCTTTTCCGAGAGTGGCGTCAATCTCGACGGCGGCCATGCTGCCATCCGTCTTGATGACGCCATTTCCGGTATGGTCATCTATGGCAATATAGTCGAGCATTGTGGCGACAATATGAATCCAAGGGCGGGATGGGGGCGCTCAACTACAATGCCGGGCGGGACAACATCTGCGACAACAATATATTTATTCGTTGCCCAAAGGTGCAGACGGGCGGTTTCAATCCCAATAACGACTGCTGGGAAAGAATCCTGAAGAAAGGCACCATGACAGATCCGTTGTATCTGGCACGGTATCCTGACTTGAAGAACTACCAGAAGGACGGCGTCATCGACAAGAGCGGTTTCAATCACCTCTGGCGCAATATCATTGTCGATTGCCCGGTGATCGTCAGGCCGGGTTTCGGCGCTCCAATCGAGTCATTCGACATCATGGATCTGGCCGTCTACACGAATCAGGACCCGGGCTTCGTCGCAATGGCGAAAGGCGATTACCGTCTTGCGAAGAATGCGCCCGTACTGAATCGCATCGGGTTCCGGCCGATTCCCGTGGAGGAGATCGGTCTTTACAAAGATGAGTATCGGGCCACTTGGCCGGCGGTCGCAATGGCGGGCGCGGATGCGCGCGCCGCGGCGGCGGAGTCTCGGATAACGCCACTGTTTGACGGCAAGACACTTGAGGGATGGAAGTCGAGGGGGCCGGCCACCTTCAAGGTTGAGGACGGGATGATCGTCGGGACGACGGCCGACGCCGGCCCTCCTTATTCGGGCGGGAATAGCTTTCTGTGCACGATGAAGGAGTACGGCGATTTTGTGCTCGAGTTCGAGGTGAAATGCGATCCGGAACTGAACTCTGGCGTCCAGTTCCGCAGTCACGCGTACGAGAAGGAAACCGAGGTGGAGATCAACGGGAGCAAACGCAAGTTCAAGCCTGACTGTGTGTTTGGATACCAGTTCGAGATTGCTTCACCATGGGCTCCGGGGAGCGGCGCGGCCGGTTGGGTGTACGACGAGGCGCGGCGTGGGAAGTTCCTGGCAGGCCCCGCGGGGAACAAGCCAACAGGGGCGTTCAAGGTCAATGAATGGAACCGGTGCCGGGTGATCGCGCAGGGGGATCACATCCGAACGTTCATTAACGACGTGGCCATCGCGGATCTTCATGATACGGCTGACGCGAAGGGGTTCATTGGCCTGCAGGTGCACGAAATCAAGAAGGGAACGGGCCCGTTCTCCGTGCGTTGGCGCAACATCATGATCCGGGAGTTGAAGCTGGACGAGAGACTCTAAATTCCGGCGGATAAAGGAACCATAATCATGCAGACGACTCGACGGAACTTCATCAAGATGGTGGCCCTACCGATGGTGGTGGCGCCATTCATTCTCCCCTCGCGCGTGTGGGCGGCTCCGCCCAGCGGACGCGTCACCATGGGCCTTGTGGGTATGGGCAGGCAGTCGCGCGGGTTGCTCCTGCAATTCATGTCGCGGGCACAGGTCCTGGCGGTTTGCGACGTGGACACCACGCGCCGCACCCACGCACAGCAGACGGTGGACAAGTTCAACGCGGATACCCCGGACAAGGTTGTCGCCGGCTGCAAGGCCTACAACGACTACCGCGAGCTGATGGAGCGCAAGGACATCGACACGGTCTGCATCGCGACGCCGGATCACTGGCACGCCGCGCCCACCTTGCTGGCGCTCAAGAAGGGCAAGGATGTCTATTGCGAGAAGCCGTTGACGCACAACATCCGGGAGGCGATCGAGGTCATCAAGGCGGTCGATGAGCACAATCGCGTCCTGCAGACGGGTTCGATGCAGCGCTCGATGAAGGAATTCCGGGTCGCCTGCGAACTGGTACGCAACGGTTGCATTGGGAAGATTAACCGCGTCGAGTGCACGATGGGCGCGCCGGCCAAGCCTTGCACGTGCAAAGAAGAGGCGATGGAGCCGGGCTTAAACTGGAACCTGTGGCTCGGTCCCGCACCGTTGCGCCCCTACAGTTCGGTTCTGAGTCCGCGCGGCGTGCATGAGACTTGGCCGGGCTGGCGCGGCTTTCGGGAATACGGCACCGGATACCTCGGCGACATCGGCGCGCACCAACTCGACATTGCGCAGTGGGGGCTGGGCATGGATGACAGTGGCCCCGTCGAGGTTCGTTTCACCGGCCAGGAAGCGACGCTGGTTTACGCCAGCGGCGCCACCGTTATCCATAAGGGTAATGCTCGCGTTGATTTTGGCGTTCACTTCTACGGCAGCGACGGGGAAGTGGAGGTCAACCGCGGCAGGTTCCAAGTGATCATCAAGGGCCAGACGATGGCCGAATTCCTCTGGGAGAAGACCAAAGGCACCTCTTGCGAGGCGGAAGTCCAGAAGGCGGAGCGGACGCTTCTGAAGGACGCCAGGATCAATCTCTACGAAAGCAAGTCGCACCCCGACGACTTCCTGGCCTGCGTGGAGAGCCGCGCCAAGCCGGTGGCCAACGAACAGGTTGGCGGCCGCACCGCCATCTGCGTTCACCTGATGAATCAACTCTATTTCCACAACGCCGCTATGAAGTGGGATCCGGCCAAGCTCTGCTTTGCGGACGGCACCGGCAACCCTGCCTGGCTCACGCGCGACTACCGGGATTGGACGAAGGCGCAGCAGGCGGGAACAGTTGAAACAAGAAACGACCATCCCTAGGAGACCCGATATGCACATGCCAACACTGCCACGTTTGTTGCGCCGTTCATTCCTCCAGACCGTAAGCCTGCTGCTCCCGGTGGTCGGGGCCACCTGGCCGCGCGCGGCAGCCGAACTGCCCGCTCGGAAACCGAACTTCATCTTCATCATGATGGACGACATGAGCTGGGGTGACGTGGCGTGTTTCGGGCAACCTTACGCCAAGACGCCCCACTTGGATAGCCTGGCCGCGAACGGGTGCAAGTTCACCCAGTTCTATGTGGGGGAAAGTGTATGTGCGCCGAGCCGTTCGGCCCTGATGATCGGGCGGATGCCGAACAAAGCAGGAAAACCGAATAACGGTGCGCCGCGGCTGGATCCAGCCCTGCCGAACGTGAATAACCTCTTGAAGGCCGCCGGCTACGCCACCGGGCATTTTGGGAAGTGGCACTTGGCAAAAGGTTTCGCTCTGCCCGTTGGTTATCCCGAGTCTGTGGTGGAACGTAATGAATACAAAATTGACGATTGGTTGCTATTTACCGGCCCCGGACCAACGGTCGCCAAGACGGTTACTGATGCCGCACTAGGTTTCATTGATCGGAATACGAATACGCCCTTTCACCTGAATATTTGGTATCTTTGGCCGCACCTCGGGGTGAACCCCAGTCCGGAACAGGTCGCGGTGTATGACGACGTGCTAGACCCGGCCGACCCAAAGAAACGGGTTGATGTCACCAAGTTCCATCCCACCACGCAGGCCAAGTATAAACAGATCAAGGAAAAGCACCCCGAGTATGATCTTACCCTGAAAATGAAGCGATACCTGGCCACGATCACGGATGCGGATACGCAGGTCGGGCGGATTCTAGCCAAGTTGGAGGCATTGAACTTGTCCAAGGACACCCTGGTGGTCTTTTGTAGCGACAACGGCGCCGTTGCCAACAACATAACATCGGTCACTTCCCACGATATGTGGCCCGCCAACGCGGGGCCGTACCGGGGCGGTAAATTCGAGCACCGTGAGGGCGGCATCCGGATGACCTGCCTGGCCCAATGGAAAGGGCGGATGAAGGGCGGCCAAGTCAATGATTCACTCTGGCGCATCGTGGACTGGCTGCCCACAGTCTGCGCGCTGGCAGGCGTCAAGACTGACAGTATCAATCTGGACGGACAGAACGTATCGGACATTCTGCTGGGAGCTCAACGCGAACGCACGGAGCCGATCTTTTGGCAGGGAGCCGTGCGCGAAGGCAACTGGAAACTGGTGAAGGGTGAACTTTACAACCTTGAGACCGATCCATCCGAACAGAACGATCTGGCCAAGAAAGAGCCAGAACGGGCGCAGCGCATGTCGGGCCTGGTTCAGGAAAGGCTGAAGAAGTAGTTACAGGCGCGTCAACGAACCAGAACCAATAACAACAAGAAACTCGATAACATGAAACAAGCCAACACCCTAGTCTTGTTACTCTGCCTGATAACTTCGTCCGCCTCGGCGGAGTCAAGTCGCCCGAACATCATCTTATTCCTGATTGACGACATCGGCACTCACCAACTTGGTTGCTACGGGAACAAGGAAATCCCTACGCCAAACATCGATGCCTTGGCCCGGAACGGCATCCGTTTCAACACGGCCTGGGCCTGCCCGTCGTGCGTCCCCACACGGACATTGTTGATGAGCGGCCAATACCGATTCAAGACGGGCGACAATTTGCCAGGCACGATCGAACCGCTTTTCCACGCCTTGCGGCAAGCGGGTTACGCGACGTTCATGGGTGGCAAGTGGCATCTGAAGGGGTTGCCGGGTGACAAGGAGTGGGGTTTCGGTGAGCACTACCTCTACGGCTCGCTGTGCGATGCGGCCAAGAGCAATAAGGAATGGGTCGCTCGTTTTAAAGGTCCCTGGTGGGGGAAGCAATACGGCGGCACCCCGCCTGGGTTCCCCTCGGAGGAAGGGCAATGAAGGAAAGCAAGCAGGCTGGATCGACCCGCCGGGAGTTTATCAGAAGGACAGTCTGGGCGGGGGCGGGCCTGGTGGTCCTGGCCCGGCCGCTGCGGGGGGCCGACGCCGCCGAGCCGCTCCCCACGCGGGTCCTCGGCCGCACCGGTGCGAAGGTCACGATTCTGGGCCTCGGCACGGCGCCCATCGGCGAGGGGCCCGTCGACACCCCCGAGGCCGCCCGGATCTTCGGCGAGGTCATCGACCGGGGCGTCACGTACGTCGACACGGCCCGATCCTACGGCAACGCCGAAGAGGCCCTGGGCCAGGTCCTCCCGAAGCGGCGCGACCGCCTGTTTCTGGTCACGAAACTCTGGACCGACTCGGGGGCGAAGGCCGACGAACTGCTCGGCCAGTCGCTCAGGACGCTCAAGGTCGACCATCTCGACCTCGTGCACATTCACCACGTCGGCGGGAAAGAGGTCGACAAGGTCCTCGCGAAGGACGGGATCTTGGCGTACCTGCTGAAACAGAAAGAGGCCGGCAAGTTGCGGTTCATCGGCCTGTCGGGCCACGCCCGGCCGCCGCGGTTCCTCGAAGTCCTCAAGACCGGCCAGATCGACGTCGTCATGCCCGTCATGAACTACGCGGACGTCAACACGTACAACTTCGAGGGGACGGTCCTGCCCGAATGCCGCAAGCGGCACATCGGCGTCGTGGCCATGAAAGTGTACGTGGGCATCAAGGGCGGATTCCCGAACCATCGGAAAGGCCAGGTCGGCTGCGTCACGCCGCCCGACCTGCTGCCCCAGGCCATGGCCTACGCGCTCGACCTCGACGGCGTCAGTGTGGCGAACGTCGGGCCTTACACCATGGAGCAGGCGATCCGGAACGTCGAGATCGCTCGCGCTTATCGGCCGCTGACGGCCGACCAGCGGGCGTTGCTGCTGGCGCGCGGCAAAGAACTGGCACCCGGGCTCGGCGCGCGTTATGGTCCCGTCGCATGATGCACGACGGAACCAGTACGCTTGGAGGGTCCGCATGGCACGCATGACTCGCCGTGAATGGCTTGGACGTTCCCTGCTGGCCGCCGCCGGCGCCGGCGTGGCGGCTGCATGGCCTCGACCCGCAGGGGGTCAGGTCGTCGGCGCCAACGAGGCCGTTCGGGTGGCCGTCGCCGGTCTGCGGACCCGCGGCCTGCAACTGGTTGACTGGTTCCGCAAAGTCCCCGGCGTGCGCGTGGCGGCTCTGTGCGACTGTGACACGCAGTTCTTCGCACCCGCGCTCAAGAGACTCGGCGATGCGCCCGAGAAGGTCGCCACGGTCAACGACTTTCGCCGGCTGCTCGACGACAAGGACATCGACGCCGTCGTCCTGGCCACGCCCAACCACTGGCACGCGCTCCAGACCGTCTGGGCGTGCCGGGCGGGCAAGGATGTCTACGTCGAGAAGCCGGTCTCCCACACGCTCGTCGAGGGCCGCAAGATGGTTGAGGCGGCGCGCAAGTACGGCCGGATCGTGCAGGCCGGCACACAGAACCGCTCGTGCACGGGCCTGCGGGCGGCGCTGGCGTGGTTGCGCGAGGGCCACCTCGGCCCGATGAAACTCGTCCGCGGCTACGACTACCCCGCCCGCCAGAGCATTGGCAAGACCGCCGGCCCCCAGCCGGTCCCCGACACGTGCGACTACAACCTGTTCCAGGGCCCGGCCCCACTCGTACCGCTGCGGCGGAAGGACCTCCACTACGACTGGCACTGGTTCTGGGCCACGGGCGACGGCGACGCCGGCAACCGCGGCGTCCACACCTTCGACCATATCCGCTGGTTCATCGACCAGCCCGACGTGCCGCCGCGGACCGTCAGCATCGCCGGGCGCTTCGGCTGGGACGACGACGGCGAGACGCCCAACACGCAGATCACCCTCTTCGACTACCGGCCCGTCCCCGTTCTCTGGGAGATGCAGACGCTGCCGAAGCGCACGCGGCCCGAGCATCTGGCGAAGATTCGCGGCCTCGCGGGCAGCATGGTGATTGAGTGCGAGGGCGGCTTCTTCAGCGGCAATCGCGGCGGCGGCACGGCCTTCGACCGGCAGGGCAAGGTCGTCAAGCCGTTCCGGGGCGACGGCGGCGTGACCCATGCGGCCAACTTCATTGCGGCCCTGCGCAACCGCCGGACCGGCGACTTGGCAGCCGACGTCCGCGAAGGCCACGTCTCCTCGGCCCTGTGTCACCTGGCCAACATCTCGCACCTGACCGGCCGCCCCGCCTCGCCCGCCGAGATCGGCAAGGCCGCCGCCGGCAGCGACCTGCTGAGCGAATCCTTTGAGCGCCTGCTCGAGCATCTGAAGGCCAACGAGGTCGACGTCGGCAGAACGCCGCTGACGCTAGGCCCTGCGCTCGCCCTCGACGTGAAGACAGAGCGGTTCGTCGGCGAGGGGGCCGAGCAAGCCAACGCCCGCCGGGACCGGACCTACCGTTCGCCCTTCGTCATGCCGGAGGAGGTGTGAGGATGCCCATGGACAGCAGGACACACACGCGAAGGCAGTTCTTCAAGGCGGGCGGCATCGGTGCGCTCGCGCTGGCCGGCGCGGCCGCCAGCGCCAGCGCCGCCCCCGTTGCCGAGCCCGATGCACCGGGCGAGCGCCGCCGGCCCCTCGCCATCGGCCTCACGACCTTCATGGTCATGCATTACGATCTTGACCAGACCATCGCCATGGCCCAGCGGGTGGCGGTGCGGCCGATCTGCATCCGCCACAACCTGTTGCCGCTCGACGCCACGCCCGACGTTATCCGGGCCACGCTCGCCAAGGTCAAGGAGGCCGGGCTCGAGACGTACGGAGGCGGGGTGGTTCCCATGCAGCAAGAGGCCCAGGTGCATCAGGCCTTCGAATACGCCAAGACCGCCGGGTTCCGGCTGCTCTCGATCGCCATCCGGCCCGACCTGCTGCCCCTGTTGGAGCGCAAGGTCAAGGAATACGACATCCGGGCGTGCATCCATAACCACGGTCCGGGCGACAAGGCCTGGCCGCACCCCCTCGCCGTCTACGAACGGATCAAGGGGCTCGACCCCCGCATCGGCATCTGCCACGACACCGGCCACACGATGCGGGCTGGGATGGACCCGACGGAGGCCTTGCTCAAGACGGCCGACCGGCACATGGACGTTCATCTGAAGGACGTCGACGCGCCAACCGCCAAGGGCGAGAGCGTTGAACTGGGGCGCGGCATCGTCGACCTGCCCCGTTTTCTTCGGACGCTCGTGAAGGCAGGATACTCCGGCATCGTCGGCATCGAGTACGAGAAGCACATGAAGGACCTGTTGCCCGGCTTGGCCGAATCGGTCGGCTACGCTCGCGGTGTGCTCGGCGCCATCAGCGCGGCAAGGGCTGACGCGGTCTTGACCGGTAAGGAACCACACGCATGACACGTGGCGGATTTGCAGTCATCAGCGTCGTCGGTGCGGTCGCAGCCGTCATCGGTTTGTGGGCCGGTCCCGCCTACAGCGGCGCTGACCGCAAGGGCCTCAGCATCTACTGGGTCGACGTCGAGGGGGGCTCCGCGACGCTCATCGTCACCCCGGCCGGCGAGTCCGTTCTTGTCGATACGGGCGTGCCGGGCAACCGCGACCCTGACCGCATCGCTAAAGTAGCCAAGCAGGTGGCGGGCCTTGAGGCCATCGACCATCTGGTTGTCACGCACTTTGATGTCGACCATCTCGGGGGCGCGGCCGACCTCGCGAAGCGCATCCCCATCCGCCGCGTCTACGACCCCGGCGACAAGGACGCGTCCCCCCAGCGCGGTTACGAGGTGTACGCGGTTCTTCGCAAGACCGTCCCTTATAAGGTGCTTGCGCCGGGCGACGCCGTACCGCTTCGCCAGGCCGATGGCACGCCCAAGATCGCCCTGGAGTGCCTGGCAGCCGCGCGGAAGTTTGTCGCCCCCGGCCCGGGGCGCGGGGCGAACCCGATCCCAGCATCCGAGTCGCCCGAGTACCCCGAGGACACGACCGACAACGCCCGCTCGGTCGTCCTGCTCCTGCGGTTCGGGAACTTCGAGTTCCTCGATGCGGCCGACCTGACCGGCCGACTCGAACTGCGGCTCGTGTGTCCGGTGAACCTCATCGGCGAGGTCGACGCCTATCAGGTCAACCACCACGGCCTTGACCGGTCGAACAACCCCGTGCTGGTCCGCTCGATCCGGCCCACCGTCACTGTGATGAACAACGGCGACCGGAAGGGCTGCGGACCGAAGACGCGCGCCGCCCTGAAGGCCGTACCGTCCATCCAGGCCAATTACCAACTCCACAAGAACCTTGCCTCCGATGCCGACAACACCCCCGATCAGTTCATCGCCAACCTCGGGCCGGCCGACGCGTGCCAGGCAAACCACGTTGAACTGCACGTAACCCCCGATGGCTCGGCCTACACCATCCGTATCCCTGCCACGGGGCATACGCAGACCTTTAAGACGAAGCCGGGCGACGGCCCCTGAGGATGCCTGCGTCCCGCCTCGAACGTGACAGTGAATTCGATCCGCGCGCCGGCCTGGCCCTTGATGAGCGTCTGCGGCTTGGCGCAGGGCGACCCACGTGGCCAACGGGCTCAAGGCTTTCGGCGGCCCACTCCTACGTGTGGACACAGGCGAGCCTCGCCAGGGAGATGACGTGGCGCAGGGCGGACTTGACGTGGCGGCTCCGGTGATCGGGGGGAAACAGGTTCGGACAACCGAGGTTCTCGGGCAAAGCAGCCTCCGAAAGCCTCCGAAAGAAGTTGTGGCCAGATGCCTCGGAGGCTACCATAAGTGACACCGGAGAAACGGGTTGTGATGCCGGACGAAGGGCACGAAAAACGGTGGACCTGTACACCAATAGGAAAGGAATAACATGAAACTCACGCGACGCCAGTTCATCAACACTACAGCCGCCGCCGGACTTGCGCTGAGCGCGCCGGCGCTGCTGGGCGCTCAAGCCCGCGACAAGAAATACCGCACCGCGCTCATCGGTTCCGGCTGGTGGGGCAAAGTCATCGCCGAGATGGCCATGGCCCACGGCTCCGTCAACGTCGCTGCCGTTTGCGACGTGGACCGGAACATGACCGATGAAGCGGTGAAACTCGTGGAGGAAAAGGCCGGCAACAAGCCGAAGATCTACCGCGACTATCGCGAACTGCTCGCCAAGGAGAAGCCGGAGATCTGCATCGTCGCCACGCCGGACCACTGGCATCCGCTCATCGCCATCGCCGCGGTCGAAGCCGGCGCGCATGTCTATGTCGAAAAACCCGTCGGCCACACGATTCTCGAAGGTCGCGCGATGGTGAAAGCCGCCCGCGCCGCCGATCGCGTCATGCAGGTCGGCACGCATCGGCGTGTCACGCCGCACGGGCTTTCCGCCTACCGGTTTGTGAAGGAAGGCGGGCTGGGCAAGATCGGTTTCGTGCGCGCATTCGTGGCTGGTGCCGCGGGCGCGGGGCAACCGGAACCGCCCAAACTCAACGAGGAGCCGCCCTCGACGCTCGACTGGGACATGTGGTGCGGTCCCGGCCCGCTCAAGCCGTACAATCAGGCCTATCATCCGAAGAAGTGGCGGCAATTCCTCGACTTTGCCAACGGCCAGATTGGCGACTGGGTCCACTGGACGGACCAGATCATGTGGGTGCTCGGCGATGACAAGCACCCGAAGAGCGTCAGCGCGGTCGGCGGCATTTTCCTGCGCGAGCCGACGCCCCGGCAGGCGCCGCCGAACACCACCGTGCCCGATGCGCCGGACGCGCTCGACGTTCATTGGGACTTCGGCGACTGTGTGGCCACGTGGGAACACCATCAGTTCGCCGGCAACGAGCAGGAGAAGGCGAAAATCGGCTGTTATTTCTTCGGGGCAAAGGGCGTGTTGCACGTCGGCTGGGGCGAAGGCTGGACTTTCTATCCAGCCAAAAAAGGCGAGAAGGAGATTCACGAGGACCCCAAACTGAACCAGCCCGGCGGGCAGAACGTCTCCGAACTGTGGACGGATTTCATCGAAGCCATTGAGCAGCGGCGGCGTTCCGTGTGCGACATCGAGATCGGTCACCATTCCACCACGATGAGCCTGCTTGGCATGTTGTCCTACAAACTGGGCCGCAGTGTGAAGTGGGACGGCGTAAAAGAAGAATGTCCGGGCGATGTCGAAGCGAACAAGTTGCTGCGGCGCGAATACCGGGCGCCATGGAAGTATCCGACTGTGTGATGCCATCGGACCATGAATAGGGAACCTGCCATGCAAACCGAATCCCAGCCCGCCGGCCTCTCCCGCCGCGCCTTTGTCAAAACCGCCGCCGCCCTCGGCATGACCGCGCTCTCCGCCGGCCGTGTGCTCGGCGCCAACGAGCGCATCAACGTGGGCCTGATCGGCTTCGGCCTGATCGGGCGCTTCCATCTGGCCGCCCTCAAGGAACAGCCGGATGTCCGGGTGACGGCCGTGTGCGACGTGCATAAAGGCCGCGTCGATCAGGCGGCTGAAATGGCCGGCAGCGATCCGGCCCGCTACGGGGATTTCAGGAAACTGCTCGAAGACAAAAACGTGGACGCCGTCTATGTGGCCACGCCGGATCACTGGCACGCGCTCATGATGATGATGGCGTGCGCCGCCGGCAAGGACGTGTATGTCGAGAAGCCGCTCACGCTGTTCGTGCGCGAGGGCCGCTGGATGCTCGACGTGGCCCGGCGCACCAAGCGGGTGATCCAGGTCGGCACGCAGAACCGCTCCGGCCCGCCGTTCCAGAAGGCGCGCGAACTCATCCGGCAGGGCCGGCTGGGCGCCGTCGTCTCCGCGTCCAACAACAATTCCCGCAACGTCATGCCCGGCTTCGGCAACCCGCCCGATGCAGCGCCGCCGCCCGAACTCGATTACGACATGTTCCTCGGCCCGGCGCCGAAACGTCCGTACAACCCCAACCGGTCCATCTATCACTTCCGCTGGTTCTGGGATTACTCCGGCGGGCAGGCGACCAACCTCGGCCAGCATTCGCTCGACCTCGTCCACTGGATGCTCGGCGTGAAGGCGCCGAAGTCGGTTTACAGTCTCGGCGGGCGCTGGTTCCTGAAGGACAACTGCGATGTGCCGGATACGCAGGACATCATCATGGAATACCCGGGCTTCACGGTTACCTGCCAGTATCGCGAAGCCACGGCGGGCCGCGGCGGCCTGGGCATGGGCGGACTGACGTTCTACGGCACGCACGGTTGCCTGCCGATCTCACGCGGGGGCTTCGAATTGCATGCCGATCCCAAGGTCAATCCCAATAACGTCGTGGCCGGCATCCTCGGCGTCAAAGGCCATCCCGTCGGCGGCCCTCAACTCGAGCCGGAAGAGAAGGGCCAACTCTGGACGACACCCGAACAAGACGAAAGCGGCAACGCGATCAAGGACTACGCCCGCCACACGCGCAACTTCCTCGATTGCGTCAAGTCGCGAAAGCAGCCGCTCTCCGACCTTCAAAGTGGCCACGAAGTCGCCACGGCCTGTCACCTCTCCAACATCTCGTTGCGAACCGGCCGCAAGCTGGTCTGGGACGCCGACAAGGAAGAAATCGTGGGCGACCCGGAAGCCAACGCGATGCTCGTGCGCCCGTATCGCGCGCCGTGGGACGCGGAACTGCGGGCGTTGGGAGTCGCGATGTGAGCGAGGAAAGCTACCTGGCGTGGGCGATCCGCCACACGCGGACTTGCTGGTGGCACGACTCGGCCGATCCGGCCGAGTTGGACCACGCCCTCGCCCACGGCGCGGTCGGGGTCACCACCAATCCGTACCTGGCGAACCTGGCGCTGGTGGCCAATCGCCGGCTCTGGGCCGGAGAGATTGAGTCGGCGCTCGCGTCCGCGACGGAGGCCGAGGCGCGGGCCGAGGCGCTCATGCGGGTGGCCGTGACCCGCACCGCCGCCAGGCTTCGGCCGATGTTCGATGCGACCGGCGGTGCGCGCGGCTGGGTCTGCGGCCAGGTGAACCCCTTGCGAGCCGGCGACCGCGAGGCCATGCTCGCAATGGCCCGCCGGTTCCACGCCTGGGCGCCCAACCTCACGGTCAAACTCCCCGCCACTTCAGCCGGACTGGACGTGATGGAGGAATGCGTGGCGGCGGGGATCACGGTCACGCTGACAGTCAGTTTCACCGTGCCGCAGGTGATCGCGATCGGCGAGCGACACCGGGCCGGAGCCGCTCGGGCCGCGCGGAACGGCGTCGCTCCGGGTGGATGTTTCGCGGTGATCATGATCGGGCGCTTGGACGACTACCTGCGCGAGATTGCGCTCGACACCAGGGCGCCGGCGAGCGAGGCCGACATCCGCCAGGCGGGCATCGCGGTCACGAAACGCGCCCTCGCAATCTGCCAGGAACGCCGGTACGCGGTGTCGCTGATCGTCGCGGCGCTGCGCGGTACGTATCACATGACCGAACTCGCGGGCGGGGATTTGATCCTGTCAATCGCCCCGGCCTTTCAAGGGCCGCTCCAGTCGCCGGATTTGCCCCGCGAGGAGCGGATCGGTCGCGCGGTCGAGCCGGCGGTGCTCGACCGGCTCCGCTCGATGCCGGAGTTCCGCCGGGCGTTTGAACCGGACGGCATGCGGCCCGAGGAATTCATCAGCTACGGCGTCACGCAGCGGACCCTGGCGCAGTTCGCCGAGGTCGGATGGAAGTTGATGGAGACGTTCAAACTGTAGTTCGCCATCAGGAGGCGGAAGAATGAAAATTGGATTTGTGGGGCTGGGAATAATGGGCCGGCCGATGGCCCTGAACCTGATCAAGGCAGGACACGCGCTGAAGGTGTTCGACGTCGTGCCGGAGCGGATGACGGCGCTCGTCCAGGCCGGCGCGACGGCCGCCGCCTCGGCGCGGGAGGCCGCCGCGGACTGCGAAATGGTGATCACGATGCTTCCCAACTCGCCCGAGGTGCGCGCGGCCGTTTGCGGTGCGGACGGAGTCCTGGAAGGCGCCGCGCCGGGCACGCTGCTCGTTGACATGAGTTCCATCGCGCCGCTTGCCGGCCGGGAAATCGCCGCGCAGGCCGCTGCCCGCGGGGTCGTCATGCTCGATGCGCCGGTCAGCGGCGGGGAACC
>Ga0315274_10003092_pt1 | contig 24819 bp, 15 predicted proteins | sample YL17G02_20_MG_FD_203700 | JGI IMG/M metagenome (GOLD analysis project Ga0315274, IMG submission 203700) | Sediment microbial communities from Yellowstone Lake, YNP, Wyoming, USA - YL17G02_20 | ecosystem: Environmental > Aquatic > Freshwater > Lake > Sediment | place: USA: Wyoming | collected...
CGTCAAGGAATACCGCGTGGCCATAGCCCGCCAGTTGCGAGCCCGAGAACTCACTGGAACCGGAAGCGTCCTTTTTCCCGCCGCTTGGCGGCGCGATGCACGCGAGGTGCCTGCAGTCGGGGCTCAGCATGAACAACGTCCACCCCTTGGCAAGCGGGTGTTCGGCGGCGACGGCGCCGTTTTCAACGACGATGACCTTGTCCCGCCGGATGCCGACGTAGGAGGGGCCCTGGGCGCCGGCGGGAAACGTGGGGTCGCATATCTTGTCGCAGAGGATCTGCTCAACGCCGTCGACGACCATGACGCGCGAGCCCGAGCGCTTCGCTCCGTAGGCCAGGTGCTTCGAGTCGTCGCTCCAGAGGAAACTGAAGATCGCGTCGTACGGTTTTCCCTCCTCGCCGTCGACGACGGCAATCATTCTGCCGCCCTTTTTTGCCGCGCAGGCGAGCCGCGAACCGTCGGGACTGAAAAGGAGGTTGGGCCCCTGGTCGGGTTCTCCTCCCCAATTCTGCGCGGCGAAATCCCTAAGGTCGGAGTACTCCAGGGGCAAGGTGCCGGGGATCTGGTCATATTCCTGCCCGGCCAGGCCGTCGCGCACCACCGCCTGCTTGGCGCCGTTTTTCCGGATGAAAGCGATATGCGCGCCGTCGGGAGATACGGTGAGCGCCGACGCGAATGTCCCCGTGCTGAAATCGCCGAGGGGCGTCTCCTTTGTGCTGCCGGCGCCGCCGCAGCCGGCCAAGAGCGCAAGAAGTGCCGCGAATACGATCGGAGCAATGCGCCTCATCCGACACCCCTTTTAGTCTGTCAGTTCGATTCCCGCCGGCAGACAATCGTAGGATTCGATTCGGGCAGCGTCAACGGCGCGACGCGACCCGGAGCGTTCGACGCAACGGCCACCGCGCGCCGCGCCCCCTCGGCAAGCGTCCATCCTCAGACGTCATGCGGCTATTTGCCCGCGACCGTGATTTCCACCGCCGAACAGCCTTTGTCGTCGCCGGCTACGTAGCGTATCCGTTCATGCGGTCCGATTATTCCGGAGATTGCCGGCGGGGGGCATTCGGTCTTTTCGAGGCCGTCCACGACGATGAAGCACTTGCCCTTGCGTTCGGCAAGGTAGAAGAGGTGCCTGCCGTCGCCGGTCGTCCACTCCCAGAATATCGTGTTATAACCGGCGCCCCTGACGCCGTCTACGACAACAGACCACTGTGATTTCGAACGGACTTGAAAAAGCCCCCGGCGCGCGACGCGGTTCAAGAATTGGGCAATGTCCGTGACGCGCCGGTTGGATGATTGCGCCCGGTAGTAACAGTGGTTGCCGTCGTCGCTCCATTTCGCAAACGACACCCAGTCGTACCACGCTTGCTCTTCGCCGTCGATGACATTGCACGCCCTTCGTGCGGAGATCGCTTCATAGGCAAAACGCCTGCTGTCGGGGCTGAAAATCACGTTCCATACCTGGTCGTAAGGCTTGCCCTTAACGCCGTCGACCACGGCGCATTCGGCGGCGCCGGTCTTCGCTTCATAGGCGAAGCGCCGCCCGTCCGGACTGAACACGAGGCCGTGAACCTCGTCGTATGGCTCCCCCGCGACTCCGTCAAGGACGGCACATGCCTTGCCGGCGTCTCTTGCTGTGTAGGCCATCCGCGCGCGGCCGCTGCTCCATCGCACCTGTTCTATCGCGTCGTAGGGCTTGCCCTCGGTCCCGTTGGAGACGAGGCGCCATTTGCCCTCTTTCTTCATCGCGTAGACGCAGGGGCGCGCGTCCCCGTCCCACTCGAAAACGTGCAAGTCTTCGCAGCGCGGCCCCTCGGCGCCGTCGCGGACGAAAAACCATTCGCCGCCCTCCTGCGCCGGATACCCGAGATGGTTCCCATCATCGCTGAATGCGGGTATGCCTGCCGCGTCGTAGCCCTTGCCCTCGCTGCCGTCGGCGATGACAAACCATTTGTGTTCCGAGCGGCCGGTGTACGCAAAGTGCCAGGCATCCCTGCTGAAGACGAAAGGCGATTTCCCGATTTCATCGTATTGTTTCCCCTCGACTCCGTGGACGACCACAAGCCACTTGTCGCCGCGCCTGGCCGCGTAGAATGGGTGCTGGAGGTCGGCCCCGAGGTATCGCCAGTGGGACAGTCGGACCTCGTTGTATTCCCCGCCTTCCGCACCGTCGAGGACGACGAGCCACTTGGCGCCCCGCCGGGCCGTAAAGAGGAAATGGGCGCCCTCGCCGGAAAGGAATATCGGACGTTCGTATAATGCCGAGTGGTCGATAGCCAGACAGAACTCCGGAAAGCCGACGTCGTCGTACTCGCGCCCCTCGACGCCGTCGACCACGACAACGTACTTATCGCCCTTCTTCGCCGCATATGCGACGCTCCCGCCGTCCCGGCTGAAAACGATGCGCGAACGCAGCGTGCCGCTCACCCCACGCAGACTGCTGATGAGCGGGTCCTGATAATCAAGATACTGCACCTCCCAGTAACCCGCCTGGTCGTACACGGGGCCCTCGACGCCGTCAACCACCACGGCGTACCCGCCTTCTCTCTTGACGGTATAGGCGTATCTCGTGAAGTCGCTGGAGAAGACAAGGGACTTGTCCACCATCGCGGCGTCGTGTTTGAAAAGGAACGTCCGCTTGACGGTGACCTCCGCGTTTCCGTCGCCGAAAACCCGGCGCGGGTAATAGAGGTAAGCGGCCGCTGCTGCCGCCGCCACAACAGCCAGCGCCAGCACGGCCTTTCTGTGCCGTCTGACAAAGTCGAACGCCGCAGAATTCATATTCCACCGACCACGCCGTTATCACAATGTCCGGAGAGCACCCAAAACCCGTCTGGTCCCTACTCCGGCTCGACCGTCACTTCGACGAGTTTGAACTCCCCCTTATCCTCGACAAGGAAATCCGGGAATTCGCAGCATTCAGACCCCGGCACACTGAGCGGCACGGGGTACCGAGGTCTATTCTTGCCGTCCACAACGAAAAACCATCGGTCGCCTTCCTTACCGAGAAAAGCCGTGTGTCTGCCATCCTTGCTGAAGATGGGCCGGGAGACTTCGTCGTATACTGCGCTGCGGACGCCGTTGATTGACATGCGCTGCCGTCCGGTGTGACTGAGCGAGAGTCCCGTCAGACGTTCCAACTTGTCCCGGAGCCACGAGAGCGGCGGCCATTCCTTGCAGTCAAGGCACTGGACCCAGAGAAGTTCTGCCCCGTCCGGGCGAATGAAGAAACCGACGGCCCCTTCAACCGCGGTGTACTGCGGCCCTTCCACGCCGTCGACCACGACGAATTGTTTCCCGTTACATTTGGCGGCGTAGGCAAGGCGCCCATCGGGTAGAAAGGATATCTCCGAGGAGGCCACGTCGTCATATAATGCGCCTTCGACTCCGTCACATACAACCGCAGCCTTCTGAGGCGCCTTTGCAGATACGACGGGACTGGTGCTCTTGACATAGAATGGCGGTCCGGTGTACCCGACGAAGGCAAAGCGCCTGCTGTCCCCGCTCCATGTCAGAGCGCGGACTTCATCGTAACTCTTGCCTTCAATGCCGTCGAGAACCACGGATGCTTGGCCACAATTGGGCGCTATGTATGCGAGTCGCTTCGAATCAGGGCTGAAGGCCATGTCGGGCCACGCGCAGGGAACGCCCGACCCGATGAATGTCCCGCGGTTCCGCAGTCCCTCACTGTCGACAATGAACGACGGTGTCTCGTTCGATTTCGCGACGAAGAGACGGAGAACACTGTCGGGGAAAACAGTGATGTTATTCCTTGCGCCCGCTTCGACGGCTTGCTCTGGAACATCGTCAATGAAAAGGAAACGGCCCCCATCATCAGATTCAGCGATAAACGCGAGGCGCTTTCCGTTGCGACTGAAGGTCAACGCCGTGAGGGCAATGTCAAAGTAATGGTGCCCTTCGATGCCGTCTACGACGGCAAACCACTCGTCACCGCGCGTTGCGGCATAGGCGAAATGCCTGCCGTCTGCACTGAAAATGAGACTGCAGACCTCCTTGCGTTTTCCCGGAAGCGTTATTTCATAGAAAACGTCGCTGTATTCCGGGGACTCAATGCCGTCAAAAACCACGTGCGTGCTCCCGCCCCGCCTCGCAGCGTAGGCCAAGTGCTTGCCGTCAGGGCTGAAGACCAGAGGATTGTCCCGCTCGCGTTCATGTGTCTCGGTCCAGCCGAAACCTACCCACTTGGAGCCGTCAAACATCTCTCCATCAACGAATCTGGTATCAGTGTCATGTCGAATCCAATCCGAGTCATCATAGTCATACGGCTTGCCCTCAGCGCCGTTCCACACCACGACCGCCTTGTCACCGCGCGTTGCGAAATAGGCAAGGCTCCTGGACTTCTTGTGCAGTGTCAGCGTACTGGGTACATAGCCGGGGTGTGTCTTCCCGAGAGATGTCTCCTTGAAGACGAGTTTCGCGTGCCCGTCGCCGAACGCGGCGCGGAATTCCCGCGCGCTACGCACGTACAAGACAACGGCCGCGGCAGCGGCGATGAGCGCAAGCGCCGCAAGGCAGATGAGAATCTTCCTTTTCACCCGGAAGCCCCCGAAAACTGCGTATCACACCACGGCGACGTCGGGACGGAGGTCACCACTGTCTGTATATATACGGCTGCGGCGCGTTTATGTTCCCCTTATTCTGACGGCTGACCATTTCTGGACGAAGGCCAGATGCACGCACAGAGGCTCTGGCGGCGGGAGGCCATGTTCCCATCCGAGGCAGGGGTCGTTCAATCAGCCAAAATGGCCCTGACCGGGGCGCGAAATACGCGGCTTTACCGGGCGTGAAAGTGAGACGGCGACGCGAGGGGCGGGCCGGTGGTGCATGCTGTGGCGTTACGGCAGGTTCCCGCGCCGTAATCATCAAGAGGCCCTGGCGAGACGTCCGGCCAGCCTTGCAGGTTTTCGCCAGGCGCCTATAATTCTGCCGCAAAGTCATACTTCTGAAGGGATTTCGTGTCGAAGGAAATTGTAACGATAATCGGCGATGGCGGGTGGGGCACGGCCCTTGCCCTCCTGGTCTTCGAGAACGGGCACACGGCGCGGATCTGGAGCAGGTTCCCCTCGTATGCCGCCGAGGTTGCGGAGTCGAGGGAAAACACAAAATTCCTCCCCGGGATCGCCATCCCGCAGGAAATCCTCGTCACATCGGATGCAGCCAGGGCGCTCGCGGGCGCTACGTTTGCAGTTGTCGCGGTGCCAACGCAGTACATCCGCGCGACGCTTCAGGACGTGGGACCGCACTTTCGGGCGTCGCGCGCCGTATCGGTCGCCAAGGGGCTTGAGAAAGGCACGCTCGCACGGCCGAGCGAAATCATCGTACAGGTCCTGCATCCCGCGAAGGTCGCGGTCCTTGCGGGCCCGAGCCACTGCGAGGAAGTCGCGCGGGGCCTTCCGGCAAGCGTCGTATCGGCGTCGGAGGACCTCGAGTTTGCGCGCGAGGTCCAGGCGGTTTTCTCCAATCAGCGCTTCCGCGCGTACGCCAACAGCGATCCTCTTGGCACGGAACTCTGCGGCGCGGTTAAGAACATCGTCGCCATTGCCGCGGGGATTTCCGACGCGCTCGGTTTCGGGGATAACGCCAAAGCGGCGCTCTTGACGAGGGGGCTGGTGGAGATTGTGCGCCTCGGACGAAGGATGGGCGCGGACGACCGGACGTTCTACGGCCTCGCGGGGCTTGGCGACCTTATTACGACCTGTGTGTCGCCATACGGGCGCAACCGCCGCGTGGGACTCGAGATCGGTAAGGGGAGGAAACTGGCGGACGTCGTCAGCGGCATGGAGCAGGTTGCCGAGGGCGTGGAGACGACGAAAGCCGTCCTCGACCTGGCGAGGCGGCTCGGCGTGGAAATGCCTATCACCGCCGAGGTCTACAGTATACTTTTCGAGGACAAGGACCCGCGGCAGGCGGTCGTGGATCTGATGGCCCGAAGCCTCAAGGACGAAACATCGCGCGGCAGTCTGGAGAGATAATATGCGAATCATGGCATGGGCAATTGCCATTCTGACGGCTACGGTCATGGGCGGGGGAACCTGCCCGGCGCAGGAAAAGGGCGCGCCTGCCGCGGTCGCCTCTACCGAAAGCACGGTTCAAACGGCAAAGGCCGCGCCGCAAAGCGCGGAAATCCTCGCCCGCTGCCAGGCCGCGCTGGCGGAGGCCGGGACGTACAGGGCCGAGTTGAAACTTGAGGCATGGTACCCGACCCGCTACACCAGCGAGATAAGCGTCATCGCGTCCCCATCCGGCGACGAACGCGCCGAGATAAAGACGACGATGAGGGCGGACTCGTTCAAATCGCTTGAGGTCGTCGCCGGCGGCATATTGTGGAACGAGCAGAGCACCCCCCAGGGCAAGGTAGTGTTGAAGACCGACATCAACGAAATCAGGAAGGCGCTCGCGGCGGAAAAAGCCGAGTTCGCCCCGCTTCCGGCACAGGGTGCAGGCGCGATGTTCGACCTTGCAGGCCTTGCGAGCCTGGTGGATTTCACCCAGGCCGGCGAAACGTCGTTGGGAGAGCGGCAGGTCTTCGCCCTCACGGGGGGGCTGGCGGCGAAGTTCGCCGAGGGGAAGGCCAGGCTTCCGGCCGCAGCGGCAAAATTCTACAAAGCCGCGGCGGTCTACGTCGACAGGAACGATTTTCTGCCGGTGCGGATCGAGTTGGGCAGCGAAAACGGGAAACCCCTTGTGCGCCTTGATTTTCTCAAGATCGAGAAAAACGTCACTGTGCCCGAAGGGGCGTTCTCTTACGAGGTTCCCGCCGACGCCGAACTGGTCGACCTGACTGCTTCGGCGCTGTCCGAACTTACCGTGAAGTGACTGGTCCCCGTCCTGCGGAAAGGGTTTCCACGTTGGCCGTGCTCCCACAATACGAAAAGCCAAGCGTCGAGGCCTATAATTCCTTTGTCCTGCGCTACACGTGGCGCAACCTCTGGCTTAACGCCGCGGACGGCGTCCTCTATGCCATGGGGCTGGCGCTGACGTATCCCAGCACGATCCTTCCGGGGTTCATCAACGACTCGGTCGCAAGGATTCCCGAATTCCAGCCCTACAGGAACACGCTCGTCGGGCTTCTCGGCCTGATAATCAGCGCGTGTTTCATGATGCCCCAGCAGGTCTGGGCCGCCCACATTACGGAGAAACGCTCGTACCTTAAGAGGCTCCTCATCTTTGTCGCTTTTCTGGAGCGGCTGCCCTGGCTCGTGATGGGGATCATGGCGGCCCTGGTCGCCGCGGGAAACCCGAAACTGGCGCTGTACCTTTTTTTCGCCATAGTGTTCGCGTATCAGTTCATACTCGGGATCGTCAGCCCCGTCTGGCAGGAAGCCGTCGCCAAGATGACCCCCGTCAATAAGAGGGGGCTTCTCTTCGGCGTGCGTGAAAGCATAGGCGGCATCCTGGGAGCGGCAATGCTTCTGGCCGCCAACGAAGTCGTTAACAAGGTGGTTTTCCCGCGCAATTACGAACTGCTTTTCTACGGCATGTTCGCGCTGTCTGTCATATCCTGGACGACGCTTTTCGGCCTGAAGGAGATACGCTACCCCTTTGAGAAAAGGACGAGGCCCCTTGGCGAGTACTTCCGGGAGTTGAGGTCAGCAGTGCTGGGCGACCGCCCTTTCCAGCGTTACTTCATCTGCCAGTCGTTCTTTTACCTGGCGGGGATAGCGTCTTCGTCCTTTTTCGGAATGCGCGCGGTGAAAGTCCTCGGCCTTGGCGAGCGCGAATCGATATTGCTCGTCGTGCAGATGACGCTGGTGGTCATGATCGCGAGGGCCGTGTCCGTATTCATCGGTCCGCTCGGGGACAGGTTCGGACACAGGCTGCTTCTGGCGCTGGCGAATATCACCACTGCGCTCGGCATCATCATAGCGCTTGCCGCCGGGACGGTCTGGGGATTCGGCGCCGCATACGCCGTGTCGACGTTCGGGATGATGGCCTTCTGGTGCGGACACTCGAACTACATCCTCGAACTTGCCCCTCTGGAGAAACGGCCCGCATACATAAGCCTCGACAACATGTCCGGCCTGCCCTTCGTGGTGATGCCGCTGGTGGGCGGGGTCCTTGCGGACGTCTTCAAGAGTTACGCTGTGCCCTTCGCAATCGGAATTGCGTTCTCGGTCGCGGGAGCGGTCTCGTTCATCAAGTACGCCCCCGACCCGCGCAAGACGCTACGCAGGGACATGGTTGCCTGATTGCAGGGTTACTGCCGCGGGGGAAGAATGCGTCAGAAAAGAAAGGGGCCGCTTACGTGTGAAGCGGCCCCTGCGCGTCTGTGTTAGTAGGGTCCTCCGTCGGGTATTATGGCTGCCGGGGCAGCTTTTTGCGTTTCATAGGAAAGGACCGGGAGGCTTCCCATCGGGAAAGGCGTGAAGTCATTGCCGCCCGCGGTCATGACATTGTTGAGAGTCGCGTTGCGGCTGTTGCCGCCGAGGTCAAAGCCGAGGCTCAGGCCCGCGAAGTAATCGCCCTGGGTATTCAGGGTCAGGGTGGCGTTTATGCTGGTCATCTTGTCGAGCATGAAGCCCGCGTGAACGCCGGCCTGAATCCTGTCGATGTCATCGAACTGATACCCTGCGCCGATCTCCGTCGCGACCTTGTCCGTCCAGCAGGCGCCCCAGAGGAGCATCGCCTGCGTGGCATTCTGTTGGGTGCCTTCGCAAATGCCTTTGTCATTGAGGCCCCAGACACCGGCGAGCGCCAGGTAATTGGTCTTGTCGAGGTCGATGCCCATCGTGGGCTTCAGGCTGAAGAGGTCGGCCTGCTCCCACGTGCGCTCGTAGTTGCCCTGCAGCGCCCAGGCGAAGTTCGCGAAGCCGAGATCAAGCCCCCTCTGGAAAAAACCTGCTGAGACGAGCCAGTCCGGGTCGTAGTTGCGCACGGTCAGCCTGGTGCCGACCTGGCCGCCCAGCCCGGCGTCCGCCAATATCGGGAACCCGTAGTTGACAGCGCCGGAGGCCAGAGGTGTCTTGTCCTCGCCGGGCGCCATCGCCGCGCCCACGCCGAATTCGAGGAATAGATTGTCAACGATTCCGCCTGCGCTCGCGGCCGGCGCAGGGGCAGCCTTCTCCTTTGCCGCCGGCGCCGCCTGGCTGAGAGCAACGCCGCCGCACGCAAGCACCAACAGCAGTACTGAAATCACGCGCCTCATTGCCTGCTCCTTTCCAAATGTATGTGGCCTGTAGCCGGCACCGCGCCGGCGACGGATTAAACCCCTTTTGTCATCCAAAGTACGAGTTCGCCGCTCCACCGATTCTCAGGCGAAAACAAACATTCGCAGAGATAAGTTCCGGGTTCCCCTATTTCCCCGCAGCCTCGAACCTCTCGGCGCCCCCGAAGTATTGCCGCAGGGCCTCCGGTATTGTAACAGACCCGTCGGCGTTCTGGTAGTTCTCAAGTATGGCAATCACCGTTCGCGGCATTGCCACACCGCTGCCGTTCAGGGTATGAACGAAGCGGACCTTGCCCGAAGCGTCGCGGTAACGGATGTTGGCGCGGCGCGCCTGAAACGCCTCGAAATTGCTGCACGAGGACACTTCGAGCCACCTCTGGAGCCCTGCTGCCCATACTTCGATATCATAACACTTGGCAGCCGCGAATGAAAGGCCCTCTGTGCTGAGTTTCACCACCCGGTAAGCCAGGCCAAGCGTCCGCAGGACATCCTCAGCGTCAGCGACCAGGCCCTCGAGCTCCGCGTACGATTTCTCCGGCTCCGTGAACTTCACCATTTCGACCTTGTCGAACTGGTGCACCCGCACGAGCCCGCGCGTGTCCTTGCCGTAGGAACCCGCTTCGCGCCTGAAGCACGCCGAATAAGCAGTGAGTTTCACGGGCAGATCGAAAACGTTGAGGATTTCGTTCCTGTAGATATTGGTCACGGGGACCTCGGCCGTCGGTATCAGAAAAAGGTCGTCGGCCGATGTCTTGTACATGTCCTCTTCCATTTTGGGCAACTGCCCGGTGCCGGTCATGCAGTCCCGCGTCACAAGGTACGGCGGGAACACCTCTGTGTAGCCGTGCCTGGCGGTATGCAGGTCTAACATGAAAGATATGAGCGCCCGTTCAAGCCGCGCCCCCAGCCCGGTGTAGAGGACAAATCCGCCTCCCGAGATCTTTGACGCGCGCGCGAAGTCTATGAGATTGAGTCTCTCCGCGACCTCCCAGTGCGGCAGCGGCTTGAAATCTAGCTCCCGGACGTCGCCCGAACTCCGCACGACCTGGTTATGGGTTTCCTCGGGGCCGACCGGCACGTCGTCCGCGGGGACGTTGGGGACCCATAACAGCATGTCGCCCAACTGCGCTTCAATAGCCGCCAGGTCTTCCTCTATGCTCTTTATGCGCTCCCCGACCTGCCGCATGGCCGTGACGAGGTGCGGCGCGTCCTCGCCCTTCTTCTTCATCTGGCCGATTTTCCTGGAAACGTCGTTCCGCTCGGCCCTGAGCGCCTCGACCTCCTTCAACAGCGACCGGCGCCTTTCGTCGGCGGCAACTATACCGTCGACGTCGGCCCGCGCGCCCTTGTTTGCGACCGCGGCCTTCACCTTTGCGGCATTCTCCCTGATAAATGCCAGATCGAGCATATGCGGCGTCTCCGCCCGGTAAGCACCACCCACCCCCCTGCAGACCCCTGTAAATGTAGTGAGTGCGAGTCCCGCCGTCAACACCAAAAGGCTTCCCGTGGGACGGTGAAAACCTTTGAAAAACAAGGCCCCAGACGTATAAAAGGTAATCTGGCGGGGGGCCTGCGAGGGTGAGAATGAGACTTGTCTTTGCGAAAAGTGCGGTTGTCGTCGTGTCACTGGCGGCGGTTGCGCTGTGGGCCGCCGAGACCCAACCGCGACCGGCGGTCAGTATGCTGGACGACTTCGAGTCCGGACGGATAAACTGGACCGGCGACTATCGGGGCAGCATCGTCGCGGAATACCCCTCGCACGGCGAGAAGTCCTTCAGGGTCGTGTTCCAGGCCGGCGCCGCCTACCCGGGAATTTCCGCGGGAAAGATAGACCGTGATTGGTCGGGGTATGACACTCTCAGGATGGACATTTACAACCCGCAGGGCGAGCCCGCAAACCTCACCATCCGCATCGACGACGACAAGTCCACGGGGTATTCCTCGCGTTACAACGGGGAATTCCTGCTTGTGAACGGGCAGACGTTTCTCGAGATACCCTTTGCGAAAATCACGGCCGGCGACAGGCCGATTGACGTGTCACAAATTGCCGTACTTACCATCTTTATGTCCTCGCCGGAGAAGGACACGATTCTCTATTTCGACAATATCCGCGTGACAAGGGGCCGCGAGCCCGAGGGCGCCGGGGGACGAAGGATCATCTCTGCCCCTGACGGCCCGGCGATAATCGAACTCGAGGAGAAGGCCAGGGACGCGCGCAACCGCCTTGATGCGCTGATACCGCTTGCGCACCAGCGCGGCATCGGCACGCTCGAACCGAACATCGCCCTTGTCACCGCGGAACTGGGCCTTGAGGTCCGTCCGAAACTCCCGTGGTTCGAGGGGCGCAAGGCCGAACTCTACTCGTACGTCGCCGATTCGTGCGGAGACGCATACAGGGCGCTGGCCGATACCATGGAAGGCCGCCGCCCGATTTCGCCGGTACCCCCGGTCTACGACGCGGCGAGTTTGCGTTTCGCCGGGGCCTATTTCGCCGAAGAGGGCCTGCCCGCCGGGGCCGCCCCCCCGTCTCCGGCACGGCAGAAAACACCGGTCCTGGTTTTCTCAATGCTTTACCACCAGAGCGGGCCCCTCTGCGAGTATTTCACGCCCGTCAACTATTTCACGCACACGCATTCATTCGCGGGGGCAAGTCGCTACGACGTGGAGAAGACGCCGCTTTACAGGGCGTACCATGAGCACGGGGACACGCACCGTGTCTGGAACGGCGACGAGGGCTGGTGCGGGCACATTGTGCGCGATTCGGCCTCTCTGGGCGGAGGGAAGGAACCGGTCGTCGTCTGTCTCGAGAGCCCTCACACCCGCCGGGCAATCGAAGAGTACATCAGAGAGAAGGCGGGCGCGTGGAAAGATGACCCGAAAGTCAAAGTCAACATCATGGGCGGCGAACTCTCGTACATCTGTTACTGCAAATACACGCTTGGGATGTTCCGCGAGTACCTGCGCGGCCTGCACGGCAGCGTGGGGAACCTGAATTCCGCGTGGGGCACGAAGTTTACGTCGTTCGACGAAGTGGACGTCATGCCGAACGCCCGCCAGGCCGCCGAAAACCGCGGACGGTGGTACGACTGGCAGGCTTTCAACTGCTATCGCTTCGTCGAGCATGCCAGGTGGGCCAAGAGCGTAATACGCTCAATCGACGCCGAGGTACCGGTCTCGCTCGGCGCGGTGACCTACAGCCTGCGCGCGGATTTCGGCCGCTCCGGCGTCGACGAGGAAAACCTCATCCGCGAGGTCGACGACGTGGTCCTGAACGAGTCCGGCCCCTCGACAATCACGACGGACCTGCTGTGGAGCCTGTCCGAGGGCGCCAAGCCCATGTTCGACTTCGAGTACCATGGCGACGTTGCGGGCATCCTGCCGCATTTTCTCCATGGCAACACCGCGATGGCCATGTGGTGGTGGCCGGACGAACCGGACACCCAATTCCCGCAGTTCAACGAGACCGCGCTGCCGTCTTCCTGGAACATCCCGCTTGCGGACGTGGCCGAGTGCCTCAAGATCGCACTCGACATAAGAAGGCTTTCGCCCGTAATTGCGTCGTTTGCGTCGCAACCGGCTGAGATCGCCATACTCTATTCGCGCGCGTCGATGCTCCAGGTGCCGGCGGAGTTTGTCTCCGGCACACAGTCTCCCTACACGATGGAACTGGAGAACGCCTACAACGCCGCCCTTGGGCTTGACGCGCCGGTCCGGTTTGTCTCGAGCAGGCAGATCGAGGAGGGAAAACTCTCGAAATACAAGGTGCTAATCGTCCCGGCGGCGGCGTACGTTTACGACGCCGAGGCCCAGGCGATATTCGACTTCGCCGCCGGCGGCGGAACGGTCGTCATAACGCCCAATTCCCTCATGTTCGATGAATACGCGCGTCCCAGGGGCCACCTCGCGCGGCTCGGCATATCCGTAAAGGAAATAAGGGAGCCCGCCTACGCCGCCGGCGGGGTCAGGCGCGATGCTTTTCTCCAGGGATTCATCCGCGAGACGTCTGCGCAAGCCTCCGCACATGTCTATTCGGCGACAAAGGGGACGAGCCTCGTGCCCGATGGGACTATCATCGAGGGCGCCGGCGTGTTCCAGACTGTCGGTCTCTCAGGTAGTGCACGCGCCGTCGCGTTCACGCCAGGCGGGGCGCCGACGCTTGTCGAGGTCCCCCTGGGGAAAGGCGTCTTCTACTACCTGACGGTGCCGCTCGGCCCGGAGAGCCTGAACCTGCTCTTGGACGCCGTTGCAGCGCGTGAGGGCGTGCCGCGTCCGGTGCGCTTGACACTCGTGTCGGGCGGGCGGGACTGGCGGATTGAAGGGCGCGCGGTCGAGGGCGGGAATGCCGTTTTTTTCTACATGACCAACCACGCAGGTGCGCCGCTCAAGATAAAGGCCAACCTTCCTTTTGCGCCGGCCCGCTTCGAGGACTTGCGTGACCCCTGGCGCAAGACAAGCCCCGACTCCATCGACCTGGCTCCCGGACGAACACGGATTTTCGCAGCCGTCAGGAAAGGGCCGGGTGCATGATGCCCAAGCGGCTCGTCCTTGCCTCGTCCTCGCCGCGCCGGAGGCAACTTCTGTCCGAAGCGGGGTTTGCGTTCGAAGTCGCCGTCTCGGGCGCAGAGGAGACGCCGCCGGATGCCCTGGCCGGTGAGGAGGCTGCGGTTGAAATTGCCCGGCGGAAGGCGGCTGCCGTAGCCAAGGGGCTTTCCGGCGCCGTGGTCCTTGCGGCGGACACGATAGTAATCGCACCGGGATCGAGGATACTCGGGAAACCCGCTGACCGGGCGGACGCGCGCCGGATGCTTCGTGAATTATCCGGTTCCACGCACGTCGTAATAACAGGGGTTGCTATAATAGATTGCGACACGGGCCGGGAGCGTTCGGAAGCCGTGGCGACAGAGGTGGTTTTCGGCGAAATGACCGACAGCGAGATCAATGCGTACGTCGATAGCGGCGAAGCCCTCGGCAAGGCAGGCGCATACGCCATTCAGGAAACAGGCGACAGGTTCGTGCGCCGCGTCAACGGGAGTCTCACGAACGTCGTAGGCCTGCCTATGGAGGCGGTCACGCGGATGCTCGAGGATTTCGGCATAACAGCGCACCATGGTGGGGGGCGTACATAGGAGGCGATCCATGAGGATTGCGAGCATGGCCGCCGCGGCGGCATTGGCGTGGGCGGGTTGCGCGGCGTGTGTCCTGGCGCAGGAACGCGCGGACATGGAGATCGCCGTCGAGCGCCCGGTCGTCGTCGAGGGAGACACCATTTTCGGCGGCGTTAGAACAACGTTGCCTGTGCCGGAAGTGCTGGTGACGTGGTCGGACCCGTTCGGGGCCGTCTGGTTCTCGACGCGCGTCACCCCGAGGGGGGCGGAACTGGCGCTCTTCTCCTTTCAGGCGCTCGGGTGTATTACCCCGGTAGGCTTCATCGAGGCGTCAACCGCGAGCAACATGACCGCCGCTCCTCTGACGGTTTTCCCCAAGACGGACAGGTCCTGGGACGGGTTTCTGCTCATCGCGGACAGGCCTCCCGCGGCTTCCGGCCGCGCGGCAATGGCCTGCCGCCGACTCGGCGTGACTGCGGCGATCACCTCCGGGCACCTGGAGGCCCTGATCGCGTGCAGGACGGGACTTCGGCCGATGGCATCGGGCATGATTTCCGGAGGAGTTCTGTCGCTGGCTGCCGGGACGGTTGCCGCGTCGGTCGCCCAGTATGAGAAAACAGGTGCGACGAAAGTTCTTGAACGCACCCCCAGCCTCGCGGACAGGGGCGAGATCGCGCGCGTCGCGGGGGAACTCTCGCCGCAAGTGGCGCTTGCGCGGAAATTGGCGCCACTGTGTTACGTGGTCGCCGACAGTCCCAGCGTCGCGAGGGGCACGGTGCCGGTTGACTACTCATTTTCGCCTGCCGACCTGCAGGGCTTCAGTGAATACCTGCAACGGCGCCTTCAGGACGCCCAATCCATCCCGGACCACTGGAAAACCGCCACGGCGCTGACCGACGTTGGAGCGCTCAGGCCCAGGACTGCCCGCGAGACGAAATCGGAAATCCAGAAAAACCCCGGTGCTCTCGTCGACATTGCCCCCTGGGCTCTGCACCGCGAGTATATGGATTTGTCGCTGTCCCTCGCTCTCAGGGATCTCTCGAACGCGGCGTTCTCGGCGGCGCGCTCCGGGTCGCCTGACAACTTCAACTGGAGCATGACCGTTCCAATTACGGCCGTATCGGGCCTATCGGCCCCGTCCGCCTACGGCGGGTACGACTACGAGACGCTGCCGGCGTCAGCCGACGTCCTGATGCTGTCGGCGGACGCGCCCCAATGGTCGTGGCAGCTCGTGCGCGACCTTGCCCGCAACGGCAAGGTCTTCGTCCGAATCGATTCAAACTCAAAGGACGCCGCCGCGGCGGTCTGGCGCGCGGTCGAGATCGGAGCCGCCGGCGTTGTCATTGACAATTTCGACGGCCTGGCCAAAGAAGCCTTCGGCCCACCCGCGGAAAAGACCGCGGCGCCGGCGGCCGGCGCCGCCCCTGGAGCGGCTGCGGGCGAACTTGCCGCGGCCCTTGCGGAAGTCTCCCGCGGCCTTGCGGACGCCGCCGCCGCCGGCGACAACGACGCCTCTGTTGCGCTGGTATACAGCTCCGCGGCAGTGCGGGCAGGCTGGATGGTTGATTACCTCGCGGGCGAGGGCCTTGCACCGGCCAACCCCCAGGCCGGCACGTCCGCGTTGGCCGCCTGGCCCGAAATCCTTTCCGACCTCGGCGTGGATTTCGAGTGGATATCCCTGGCGGACATCAGACAGGGGCTCCTCTCGCAGGTCCGTTACACCGCCGTTATCCTCCCGGAAATATGGTGCGTCGACGCGGCTGCCGGCGAGGCACTGTCGGCGTACGTGACGCTGGGGGGCACCCTCATTGCGGATAACGCGGCCGGGATGCTCGACGGCGAGTATTCCGCTCGGAGATTTAACCCTGTGGACGAGTTTTTCGGCATACGGCGCACACCGCTTTCGGGGGAGCGCGCGAAGACGCTGGCGCCCGGCGCCGCGCGCGACCCGAAGAAGCCACCCGTCGCCGACGAAGCGCTCGTGATCTCCGCCCGGACAGCTGCGGCGTCGACGGGAAGGATAACCGACAAGGCCGCGGCGAGCCGCACTCTTGCGCGGACAGTCATCTTGAATCCCAAAGACAAGGGAGGGACAGTCTACCTGAATCTCCTCGCGGGAACGTATCTTACCGGCGGCAGCGACTCGAAGGCAGAGGCGCGCGCTGCGGTGGCAAAGGCTCTTGCCGCGGGGCTCGTCGGCACGTCAACGTTCGTGTTGCAGAACAACAGGCCCGTTGCGGCGAGGGTTTCAACGCGGATCCTCGGCTCGACGAGGATGATCTTCATACAGCCCGAGCAGGGTTACAGCAAGTCCATACCTTTTGAAATCCGGCTGCCCGTGGCCGGGAACTTCTACAACCTGAGACCCCCCAAGACGGAGGGCGAGTATTTCGGCAACAGGTCGACGATCTTTCTGCCGCCGCCGGCATCGGGCCCGGTGGTGCTTTCACTTGAGCCGGTGCCGTTTGACGGGATGCCGGTTGACCTCGAATACTCGGCCGATGCCATATTGGTCAAGGCGACGCTCGATGCCCCCAGGGAGGTCCGCAACAGGCTCTTCCGGATAGAGGTCTATAGCCCCTCTGGCGAACACATGTACCAGTTCGACCGGACGGTGAAGGCCGAAAAGGGAATCTTCAGCGGCGCGGTGGACCTCCCGGAAAACGCTCCGCGGGGGCCGTGGCGCGTGCTCGTGCGCGATCTTGCGTCCGGCATGGCGTCGTGGGCAGATGTCGACGTCAACTGACAAACGCCAAACCGGACCGCAGGCGGCGTTCTGCCTCGCGGCGTCCTTTGGATGCGGCATCGTCGCGTCGCGCCTGTCGCCGGCTTCACCTCTGCTGCTCGTGATCGTTTTCGCGGCTGCGGCCGCAATGACCCTCCTGCTGATGTTGCTCGGACGCGACTCTCTTTCCGCGGCGGCGCTGCTTGTCTCGTTCGCGGCCGCGGGCGCGTATGACGGGGCGCTGGCGCTGTCGACGCCAGGCGATTCAATCACCGGCCTGCTGGCGGCCGGCGGTCCCGCGCCGGCGGGCGGCGTGATGCGATTTGAAGGCGCTATCGCAGGCCGCACGGGGCGGGACGTCTACGGCGACAGGAAGGTCTTCCGCTACGTGCTGCGCCTCAATCGAGTCGAAATCGCCGGACGTCCCCGCGGAGTCTCGGGAAAAGCGCTTCTTGATGCAGCCGACGATCTTCCCTATGGGAGCGTCGTGCAGGGCGTTGCGTTTTTCGACCTGCCGCGCGCGGCGGCGAATCCCGGGCAATTCGACTACCGGGCCAACCTGGCGAATGCCGGCATTTCCTGCCGGGCGCGTGCGGACGCGCCCGGCGCGGTACGAGTCACGTCAAAGCCGCGGCTTTTCTCCGTGGGGCGCATCTTCGCCGCCATGAGGCAGGCGCTCCTGCAGAAGATGGAAACCCTCGGCCTCGACCGGCAGGGGGTCATACCGGCGGTCCTTCTGGGCGACCGCTCGGCGCTGCCGGACACGACGAGGGAGGCATTTGTCCGGAGCGGCACCATGCACCTTCTGTCCGTCAGCGGACTGCACCTTGTCATCGTCGCAGGGTTTTTCCTGTGGTTCCTGAGGTTTTTCGGCGTGTCGATGAAGATATCAAGCGCCGTCACGATGGCCGTCGCAATCTGCTACACTCTCATCGTCGGGCCCCAGCCGCCGGTGGTGCGGTCCGCGATAATGCTTGGATTTTTCTGCTTCGGCATCATCACGGACCGGCCGACGCGCGCGCTGTCGGTAGTTTCGACGACGGCGCTGGCGATGCTGGTTTTCGCGCCCCTCCAGATTTACGACGTAGGGTTCCAGATGTCTTTCGCCGCCGTGCTCGGGCTTTTCTACCTCGGTGGGCCGCTGGCGGGCTATTTTGCGGATCAAGTGTCCCGGATGCGGCTGCCTTTGCCGGGGCTGGTGCGTGAAATCGCGAATATGTTCGGCGTCTCCGTGGGCGCCGGCGCGGCGGTTGCGCCGCTCGGCCTTTACCACTTCGGGGTGGTGAGCCTGGTCTCGCCGTTAGCCAATCTCGTACTGATACCGACAACCTGGGTTATGATGGTTACCGGGTTTGCCGCCGCGGGGCTTTCGTTCGCGAGCGTCAAACTCGCCGGCCTCGCGGCGCTGCCGGCGGCCGGAGCGGAGGCGTCGCTTGTCGCAATCGCGGGGCTCTTCTCCAGGGTGCCCCTCGCGTACGTTTACGTGAGCGCGCCGCTGTGGATCACGGCTGCGATGTATGCGTACCTCGTGGCGCTTTCGGTTGCGGCGGCAAGGGGGAAAGGGCTTGCGCAGGTTCTCATTGCCGGCCTGGCTGCGGCGAATGCGTTGGCATGGCCGGCCCTCCTGCCGACGCGCGAGCGCCCCCCGGAGGTCGTAACGCTTGAAGACGGGCGCGGGGCGGCCGTGGCCGTCCTTGACGGAAAAGGCCGCACTGTGATTTTCGTCGGCCGCAGGGGCAGCGCTGACACGGGCCGGGACCTCATCAGCCCGTTTCTCCTTTCGCGCGGCATATCGACAATCAGCCTTCTTGTCGAAACGGCCGGCGCCGACGCGCGGATACGCGACGTCCTGTCCGAGAGATTCATGTTGCGGAACGTGGTCAGGCAGAGGAAGTTTCTCGGTTCACCTGATTTCGACGGGCTTCCCAGGCCAACAGCGGCTGCCTGTGACGTTTCTCCGGGAGACACGGTCAGGCTCTCGCACGGTCTCGAGATTACCTTTCATGGCGGAAGACCCATCGATTTCCTCGGTCCACCCGAGCCCTGGCACGAGGGGCTCATCGCCGACGTGAGGCTTTCGGGCCGCCGCGCCGTAATCGCCGCCGATGTGACCGGAGGCTGCCTTGCGGTCACGCGGGGCAAGATTGAGCCGCGCGCCGATGTCCTTTGCGCCCTCAATTGCGGCGGCGCACAGGACATGCTTGGGGCCTGGGAAAAGGGCCTGGCGCCGAAGACAATCCTCCGAACGCCTTCAGTGAAGCCTTCAGAGGGCGGCTCGGTTTCCGTAACGCTTGCTGATGAGCCTGTTGTTCGGCGGTTTCGGCCGTAGCCGCGAGGCTCGCAGGTTTTCGGGAAGACTGCGCGATCATGCACTCTCCCCGGCAGTCCGTACGGGAGAATCTACGACGGCTTCCGGAAAACTTGCGTCCAGCGGCGCTTGCCTGCCGGTTTGTGTGCCAACATGGAATCAGTACCCCCGTTCCTCTTGTCATTACGGGCGGACGTTGTTATGAATATGTCGTCGATAAAAGGGCCTGCAATGGCAAAGGGAACCATAACGCGTGCCCGTTTCATCGTTATGGGCACTGTGCAGGGCGTGGGATTCAGACCCTTCGTCTACCGCGTCGCCGTGCGCGAGGGGCTTGGGGGATTCGTCTGGAACGATTCACGGGGGGTCACGATAGAGGTGGAGGGTGATGGCCGGGCTATCGCGCGCCTCGAGAAGGCGCTGCGCGAGGAGCTACCGCCGCTGGCGAAGATCCTGACGCTTGAGCGCGAGGAAATCGCCCCGAAAGGCGAAACGTCGTTTCGCATCGAGGAAAGCCGCCGGCTCGATGAGCGCTTTGCCCTCGTCACAGCCGACAGCGCGACGTGCGCGGATTGCCTTCGTGAACTCTTCGACCCGCACGACCGCCGCTTCCGCTACCCCTTCATAAACTGCACCAACTGCGGCCCGCGCTACTCGATCATCGAGGATATCCCGTACGACCGGCCGAATACGACGATGAAGGTCTTCAAGATGTGTCCGGCGTGCCGGGCGGAATACGACGACCCCGCCTCGCGCCGTTTCCACGCCCAGCCAAACGCATGCCAGGTGTGCGGGCCGCGCCTCGAACTCCTGGATTCGAGGGGCAACGCAACCGCCGCGGCGGACCCCGTGAAATTCGTCATCGATGCTCTCGCGGCGGGAAAGATCGTCGCCGTAAAGGGGCTCGGAGGATTTCACCTCGCGTGCGACGCAGGCAGCGACGCAGCCGTCGCCGAACTCCGTCGCCGCAAACACCGCGAAGAAAAGGCGCTCGCCATAATGGCGCGGGACATCGGCAGTGCGGGTCGAATAGTGATACTTACGAAGGCCGCCGGGGGGATTCTGACCTCGATAGAGCGCCCCATCGTCCTCCTGCCTAAGAAAAGAAACGCAGGGATTGCGCCCTCGGTCGCGCCAAAATCGAAGTATTACGGCGTCATGCTCCCCTACACGCCGCTTCATCACCTCCTCATGGAGGGGCCGTACGAAGCGCTCGTCATGACCTCCGGCAACGTCTCCGAGGAGCCGATTGCGAAGGATAACGACGAGGCGGCCCGGCGCCTTTCCGGCATCGCGGACTACCTCCTCGTTCACAATCGCGACATCCGCGTGCGCGTCGAGGATTCGGTCGTCACGGTATTCAAGGGAAAACCGTACCCCGTGCGGCGGAGTCGCGGCTGGGCGCCGTCGCCGGTTATCCTGAAACGCAAATCCCCCGTGGAAATCCTCGCCGTTGGAGGCGAACTCAAGAACGTCATTACTCTTGTCAAGGGCGACCGCGCTTACCTGAGCCAGCACGTCGGTGACTTGAAGAACGAGCTGGCGATCGAGAACTTCCGCGAGAGCATCCAATCGATGCGGAAACTTTTGGAGATACGTCCGCAGGTGGTGGCTTGCGACATGCACCCGCAGTATCTCTCCACCCGCTACGCGAAGACGCTTGGCCTCCCCGTCGTCGAGGTCCAGCACCACCACGCGCACGCCGCTTCGGTGATGGCCGATAACGGCGTGTCGGGGCGGGTCATCGGCCTGTCCTGTGACGGCACGGGCTACGGCGCGGACAGGGCCGTCTGGGGTTGCGAGATTCTCGACGCGTCGCTTGCCGATTACAGGCGGCTCGGGCACCTCAGGTACGTGCCCCTCCCCGGCGGCGACGCGGCTGTCAAGGACGCGGACCGCATCGCGTATTCGCACCTTCTGGCCGCGTTCGAAGGCGGCGAAGGGCCCATCCGCCGGCTGCCGCTTTTCTCGCGCCTCGGCGAGGCGAAGGCAAAGGTGCTCCGCGACATGATCGAGAAGGGCGTCAATTCGCCGATGACCTCAAGCCTCGGCCGCCTCTTTGACGCGGCAAGCGCAATCGCGAACGTCTCTCACACCGCGACATATGAGGGGCAGCCTGCGATTGAGTTCGAGGCGATTGCATCGAAAAGTTGCGAAGACGCGTACCCGTTCTCACTTGAGGACGCGCCGGGCGGCTTTCTCATCGACGCCCGGCCGCTCATCCGCGCGCTTGCCGAAGATACGCTCAAAGGCACAGGCGCGGACGTGATTTCCGCGAAGTTCCATAGCGCCGTCGCCGCCTTCCTCGCAGTGTCCGCGGCCCGCGCGCGCGAACTTACCGGACACAAAACAGTTGCCCTCGGCGGCGGCGTCTTTCAGAATGAGTATCTCCTGAACCGTCTCGTTAGACTCCTTCGCGAGGAGGGCTTCCGCGTCCTCGTCCATCGCCAGGTTCCGACGAACGACGGCGGGATTTCGCTCGGGCAAGCGGCCGTCGCCGCGGAATTGGCGCGTTCGAAGAGCGCCGGGCGGGCTGAACCGAAATCCGCGTGGGCTGAAGCCCACCCCATATAACGGTGATCTATGTGTCTTGCAGTCCCAGGGAAGATTGAATCGATAGCCGACGACACGGCCGTCGTCAATATCGAGGGAAATCGCGTTCATGCGATGACGGCGCTGGTGCCGGAGGTGCGCGTCGGGGATTGGGTCCTTGTTCACGCGGGGCTGGCGGTCACAGTGATGAACGAAGACGAGGCAATGGAGACGCTTTCGCTCATGCGGGGAAAATATGCGAGTGGCGACGACTGACGTTCGGGGTGATTGGTGAATCATTCCTAACCGTATTCGTGCTGTTTTTCAAGGTGTTCTTGGTGACCTTGGTGTCCTGGTGGTAAAGAGTTCTTTCCGGGCACGGCACGCCGTGCCCCTACGGAAATCCTCACGAGGTTTGGGCCGTGGGACAGGCGCGTTCGACATTCGAAAGTGACTTGGCGGCGGCGCGCGAACTTGCGAAGCGCATAGGCCGCGAGGTCGCCGTCATGGAGGTCTGTGGGACCCACACCGTCGCCATCTGCAGGAGCGGCCTTCGCGAACTTCTGCCGGAAAACATCAAACTCATCAGCGGCCCGGGCTGCCCCGTGTGCGTTTCGACTCAAGGATACGTCGACGCGTGCGTGGATCTCAGCCTTCGCGGCGGAGTGACGCTTGCTACCTACGGGGACATGCTCCGCGTGCCGGGGACGGTCACCTCTCTGGCCGAGGCGCGCGCGGGCGGCGCCCGGGTGCTCGTGGTTTACAGCGCGATGGATGCGCTCTCGTACGCCGCCGCCCATCGCGACGGGAAAACGGTGTTCGCGGCAGTGGGGTTCGAGACTACGGCGCCCGCAACGGCGCTTGCGCTCAAGTCCGCTGCTGCGCAGGCTTTGGGCAATTTCTCGGTGCTTTGCTCACATAAGCGGATCATACCCGCGATGATGGCCCTTGTCGCCGCGCCGGACCTCAAGATCGACGCCTTCATCTGCCCCGGCCACGTGTCGGTCATAATCGGGCCGGAGAGTTACGAGGCCGTCGCGGCAACCGGCCGCCCCTGTGTGGTCGCGGGGTTTGAAGGCGCCGACGTCGCGGGTGCGGTACGGATGATCCTGGAGCAGATGGCGAGCGGGAAGTCGTACGTCCAGAACGAGTACGCGCGCGCGGTAAAGCCCGGAGGAAATCCGATCGCGCTGAGACTCTTCGAGGAGGTCTTTGTACCGGCTGAAGAGGACTGGCGCGGGCTTGGGGTGATTCCGCAATCCGGATTCGAACCGAAGGGAGACTTCAAACGCTTCGACGCCCGGGAGGTTTTCGGAATTGAAATCAAACCGGCCCCGGAGCCGGCGGGCTGCCGCTGCGGGGAGGTGATTCGCGGGGCAATCGACCCCCCGGACTGCGGGCTTTTCGGAAGGGCGTGTACCCCTGCCAGGCCCGTGGGGCCGTGCATGGTTTCGCGCGAGGGTTCGTGCAGCGCCCATTACAAATATCGGAAAATCACTGGTGGGCAAGTTTACCCGCCTACGGCGGGCCGCCAGCGGGACATGAACGGGACCGAGAATGCAGGACAGTGAGAAGATTCTCCTGGCGCACGGGGGCGGAGGGGAACTCACGGCGAGGCTCGTGAGCGAGGTAATACTTGCGGGATTGGGGGACGCTGCGCTTGGGAGTCTCGATGATGCGGCGGTGCTGCAACTGGCCGGGAGTGGGACATCCCCCGGGACAGGCATGACCCGCCGCGGCGCACAGGACAAGGCGAGTCGAGGACAGGTTGCGTTCACGACGGACAGTTTCGTCGTCAAGCCGCTTTTCTTTCCGGGAGGGGACATCGGGAGGCTTGCGGTCTGCGGGACGGTAAATGACCTCGCGATGCGCGGCGCGCGGCCGCTGTACCTTTCGCTCGCGTTTATCATCGAGGAAGGGCTTGAGGCCGGAGTCCTGCGGCGGGTCGTCGCGTCGATTGCGGCGGCGGCGCGGGAGGCGGGCGTCAGGATTGCGACCGGCGACACGAAGGTCGTGGAGCGCGGTTCGGCGGACGGGCTTTTCATAAACACCGCGGGCGTTGGGGTCGTGCCGGACGGAGTCGAGGTCTGCCTTGCGGGGGCGCGGGCGGGGGACGCCGTGATAGTGTCCGGGCCGATTGGCAACCACGCAATCGCGGTGCTTGCGCAGCGCGAGGGGCTCCGGTTCGAGACCGAGGTCGAAAGCGATGCCGCCCCCTTGAATCACGCCGTCGCGGCGCTTGTCGGTGGCCTGGGAAGTGATGTCCATGTTCTCAATGATCCGACTCGCGGCGGGCTTGCGGCGTCTTTGAACACCATTGCCGATGCGAGCGGCGTCGCGATGGAGATTGACGAACAATCCGTGCCCGTCGATTCGGCGGTTGCCTTCGCGGCGGAGATGCTCGGGCTTGACGTCCTCACGCTTGCCAATGAGGGGAAGTTCGTCGCGGTGGTGGCGGAAAGCACGCGGGAGAGCGCGTTGGCGCTGTTGCGCAAAGGCGGGCCCCGGCGCGCCGCGCCCCTGCGGAAGAGCGCGTCGGGAGGGTCGCACAGACCCGCAGTCATCGGGCGCGTGAAGAAGGGAAAGGGCGTAACGCTCCTCACCTCGGGCGGCGGGCGCAGAGTCCTCGAGATGCCTTACGGCGAGGACTCGCCGCGCATTTGCTGATTCGCCCGGTTACGAGAGGGCTAGGAAACCACCCGCGACGGAACGCATCCGGCTGTCACTCCCAAGCGCCGTCAGCGGCTCTGCAGCGAGATTGCCGGGGTCACGATGTCGTCGGTCGCCTCCGGGTCGCCCTGCGCGGGGCCGTACCAGACGCTGCCGCCGAAGGTCGTGACGTATATCATCGTCGGATTGTACGGGTCGGGTATCACCCTGTGGCCCCACTTGAAGTTAAAGCCCTTTATGCGCCGCCAGGTTTCGCCGGAGTCGTCCGACCGCCACACCGACGATTCGAAGCCGC
>Ga0315274_10003093_pt1 | contig 24818 bp, 32 predicted proteins | sample YL17G02_20_MG_FD_203700 | JGI IMG/M metagenome (GOLD analysis project Ga0315274, IMG submission 203700) | Sediment microbial communities from Yellowstone Lake, YNP, Wyoming, USA - YL17G02_20 | ecosystem: Environmental > Aquatic > Freshwater > Lake > Sediment | place: USA: Wyoming | collected...
GGAACGTCTCATTAAGGCGGAATTTGGCAGAAAAGAAACCCCAAGAACTTTTTGAGCTTTTGGCCCAATTGGACCCAATTAAGGCAGGCTCTTTGAATACTTCCGACCGGGCCAACCCCAGAAGGCTGGTTAGGGCGATTGAAATTGCCACCTGGGGATTTGAACATAAGAAACTCAAACCCCCCCGCTTACCCTTTTTTGCCAATAGGCCTCAGGTACTATTTATTGGTTTAACTGCTCGTCGGGAGTTTTTAGCCAAGAAAATAGAGGCCCGGGTCGATAAAAGAATTGCCCAAGGATTGGAAAAAGAGGTTAGGGATTTGCTCTCTTCCGGGGTTAATTGGAAACATCAGTCGATGAGCTCGTTTGGATATCGGGAGTGGCGGGATTATTTCGAGGGTAAGAAATCAAGAGATGAAGTCATTACTACCTGGAAAAAGGAAGAGAAAAGATATGCTAAGAGGCAACTGACCTGGTTTAAGAAGGATGAAAGAATTAATTGGTTTGATACGAGTAACGAGGATTTTGTCCGAAAAGTGGAACAATTGGTAAAAAAATGGTATTCTTCGAATTAAGATGGTGAGAAAAGTTGAAATTTCCCATAAGACAATAATTTTTTCGGTGCTTTTTCTTCTTTTTCTTTGGTTTCTTTATTCGGTCAGAGATATTCTTTCCGGACTTTTTGTGGCCCTCCTGATCATGGCCGTTTTAAATCCGATGGTTTCCCGTCTGACTAAATTTAAAATTCCCAGAGGAGTTTCGGTTTTACTGGCCTATTTTTTGGTTTTTGGGATTTTGGGGGGGGTAGTGGCGTCAATGATCACGCCGCTGGCGGAAGAAACGTCAAATTTTGTCAACAACCTCCCCAAGTATTTGGGAAATATGGGTGTTTTTAGTTTTTTGGGCGGACAGGAAACCAGCAATCTTCTTTCTCAAGTGGTTCAGATTCCGGGACAAGTCTTAAAAGTAGGAGTTTCGTTTTTCTCTAACATTGTCTTAACGATAGGATCTTTGGTTTTTGCCTTTTATCTTCTTCTGGCCAGAGAAAAATTGGCAGGTCAGCTCGCGGAGTTTTTGGGTGAAGTGCAAAGCAAAAAGATAACTAAAGTGATCGATAAGTTGGAATTTAGGTTAGGAGGATGGGCGAGAGGGCAATTTTTATTGATGCTGACAATTGGGATAGCAACATTTGCGGGATTAAAGCTTTTGGGGATTCCCTACGCCCTGCCCTTGGCCATTTTGGCCGGTATTTTGGAAATTATCCCGACACTGGGGCCGATTATTGCCGCCATTCCGGCAGTGATTATCGGTTTGGGAATTTCTCCCGTGATGGGAATTGCCACCCTGACTTTGGGCTTTTTGGTGCATCAGTTGGAAAATTATTTGTTGGTCCCCAAAATAATGGAGAAATCAATTGGAGTTTCACCAATTGTTATCCTTCTTTCTCTAGCCATCGGCGCAAAACTGGCCGGGATTGTCGGGATACTTCTTTCCGTGCCTGTGGTTATTACCCTCCAGGTTTTGCTGCAAGATTACTTGTCCTCACGGGATTGAAGAAAAGCTTTCTTTCTGTTATAATACGGCTTGCTCTGGAGGAAGGATGATCGCTGCAGGCCGTAAGACTTGTAGAGGAAAGTCCAGGCAGCATAAGGCAGGGTGTCCGGTGTAAGCCGGAGCGGGTAACCGCCAGTTAGAGTCACAGAGACTATGTCGATCTCGTCACTTAAAATGTGACGGACACGAGTGAAAAGAGACAATCCTCCCCGCTGCAACCCACGAAAGGTTCGTTATCAGGTCGCCTTACCGAGAACCGAAGATTTGGGGCATAGACAGATGATCGTCGTAATAACAGAACCTGGCTTACTAGCCTCCAGGGTAAATGGATTAAACCCCACCTAAAAGGTGGGGTTTTCCTTTGGGTTAACCTGGAGGGGAGCTAGAAGCGAAGCGACTACTAGCCTCCAGAGCATTTTAAGAAACCAGCGTTCCAATTGATTTCCCGGCCAGAATTTTTTTGAGTTGATCTAACTTATTGATGTTAAAGACAATAATCGGCATTTTTTGATGCCGGCAAAGAGCAAAAGCGGTTGAGTCCATAATTTTTAAATCCTTTTTGATTGCTTCTTTATAACTTAATTTTTGAAAAAACTTAGCCTTTTTGTCTTTTTTAGGATCGTTGGAAAAGACGCCATCTACATCGGTGGCCTTAAGAATTACCTCGCAGTTTATTTCGATTGCCCGCAGGGCGGCTCCCGAATCGGTGGTAAAAAATGGGCTGCCCACTCCGGCAGTTAAAATCACGACCCTTCCTTTTTCCAGATGTCTGATGGCTCTTCGCCGGATGTAAGGTTCGGCCACGGCATGAATTTCAAAAGCGGTCATCATGCGGGTGGGTATACCCTTTCGCTCCAAAGCTTCCTGTAAGGCCATGCCGTTAATTACCGTACCCAGCATGCCCATGTAGTCGGCAGTGGCCTGATCAACTTGGGAAGCTCTTTCTCTGCCCCTGAAAATGTTTCCGCCACCAACAACAACGGCAAGCTCGATGCCGGTTGATTTCCGAATTTTAATTAACTGGGTAGCGATTTTTTCAAATGAAGCAAAGTTAATTCCTTTGCCGTTACTATCTCCAAATAATTCTCCAGTCAGTTTTAGAAGAACCCTTTTATATTTGATACCGGTTTTACTCACTTTTGATACAATACCATATTATGAGACTGGTTGTCCAAAGAGTAAAAGAAGCGATGGTAAAAAGAATTTCCGATGGGGCGGTTGTAGGGAAAATCGGCAATGGTTATTTTGTTTTGGTTGGGGTTGGAAAGGAAGATACCCTAGAAGATACAGAGGCTTTGGCCGCTAAACTTCTTAAGCTTCGAGTGATGGCAGACGAGAATGGTAAAATGAACCTTTCCATTAAAGAAGCGTGTGGGGAAATTTTAGTTGTTTCCCAGTTTACTTTATATGCCGACACGTCTGGTGGAAATAGGCCTTCGTTTATTAATGCCGCCCTTCCGGAAGATGCCAAGAAAATTTATGAACACTTTGTCAATGAATTAAAAGAATCAGGTATCAAGGTTGAGACGGGAAGTTTTGGAGACTACATGGAAATAGAAACCATTCTCGACGGCCCGGTAACGATTTTATATTAACCTTACTCTTACAACAAAAGGATTCCTGTGATACAGGAGTTCCCTTTTGTCTCTAACCTAATCAAGATAGGGTAATTAACCTCCAATCCTGAACATTGTTGTGCCGCAAGTTTCACAGACGGCTTTAGTTGCTTTCTTGCCGTTTTTCATTGTGACTGCTTGGGCGTTCTTGCCTTCTTTCTTCGCTCTGCACTTGACACAGTACATGGCCATTATTTATTCACCCCCCTTCCGCGCTAAGTATATCACCAACTCCAGGCACAGGATGAAGCTGACCAGAATTAGGCTTTTAAATAGGTCACGCTTGATGTTAGGTTGGGAAGCATCTTGGGCCGAGGCCTCGGCACTTTTAGGCTTGCTTGGACTCGAGTTTAAGCCATTTGAGCCTATATTCTTTTGCCTCTTGACACGAGCCTCCCAGCGGAGAGTAAATTGGTGTTTGGCGGTTTCTTTCTCTTTTCTGGTTCTTCGTTTTCCCACACTCTTTGATACCTCCTTGACACCAACTTTGCAAGATGTAAAAATGATCGAGTTTAAACTTTACTCAACCAAATTGTATGAGTCAGGAAATGGTTCTTTTAATTATCTTGGTGGTTTGGCTTTTTGTTTTAAGCATCTTTTTCTTTTTGGCCTACCGTTTTTTCAGAAAACTGACCAAGGGAACAGGAGAAAACGAACTGGCTAAAGTTTTGAGTAAGATTTTAAGGGTTCAAGACGAAAATTTACTGTCAATTTCGGAGATCAAAAAGGAATTAAGAAAATTAAATGAAGAAGGCACGACTCATGTCCAAAAGATAGGCGTAGTCAGATTTAATCCCTTTAAGGAAATCGGCGGCGACCATAGTTTTTCTTTAGCGATACTCGATGGGACCGACTCGGGAGTGATTGTCACTTGCCTTCATACCAGAGAAAGAACTAGAGTATATATGAAGGGAATAAAAAGAGGGAAAAGCGACCTTGATTTGTCGGAAGAAGAGAAGAAAGCCTTAACCAAAGCCATAAGTCAAAATTAAAATGAAAAACAAAATCAAAGAATTGTTTGAAAAAATTACGAAAGTGACTGCGACCAAGACTTTCCTGATTGTTATTAGTTTTTTGGGCCTTTTTTTGGTTTCGGTGGGAGTGTCGGTTCTGGTTTTCTCGCTCGTTCTCCGTAAGAATGTATCTTCAAGTCCAACTTCAAAAGACGGCGGTAAGTCAAAAATTAATTTAAACCTGCCTAAGACGGAAAGCTGTCCGCTAAACGGCCAGATGTTTACCAAGCCGGAAGAGGCCGTTTGGGTAATGCGAAGACCGGTTACCGCCATGATTGAAAATCATGCCGATTCCCGTCCGCAATCGGGTGTTGTCAAAGCCGATGTCGTTTATGAGGCTGTGGCGGAAGGCGGCATTACCAGATTCTTAGGAATATTTTACTGTGGAGTGGCGGGAGGAGATGTCCAAATCGCTCCGGTGAGGTCGGTCAGAATTTACTTTCTTAACTTTGCTTCGGAATATGGCGATTTCCCGATATTTATGCACGTCGGTGGAGCCAATAATTTCTCGGGGAGCGGTGATACCGCCTCCAAAGTCAGGGCCTTGGAGTATTTGGAGACGATTGGCTGGAGGATACCTAAAGGTAACGATTTTGATACCACCTACGATTCGGGCTTCCCCGTTTTTTGGAGAAATTACGACAGACTTGACCATCCCGTGGCTACCGAACACACGATGGTTGCTTCCCTTGATGCGGCCTATCAAGAAGCGGCCAAAAGGGGATTTGCCGCCGAAAATAGTAAAGGGGTACCCTGGGACGAAAACTTTGTTCCTTGGAAATTTATCGACGGGAAGGCAAATCAAAGCCCAACAGCGGCAAATATTTCGTTCGGCTTCTGGAACGACAAACCGGACTACGACGTTGAGTGGAAGTATGATTCCACTAATAATTTTTATCTGAGATTTAGTGGCGGCAAGGCCCACCTGGACCTGGAGTCCAACTCTCAGCTTACGGCCTCAAATGTGATTATCTTTTTTGCCAAAGAAGAAGGTCCGGTTGACAGAAACCTTCATATGTTCTATACCACAACCGGAACGGGCAAGGCTCTGGTTTTTCAAAACGGGAATGCGATTGAAGGAACCTGGAGCAAAAGTTCAAGGACAGCCAGAACCAAGTTTCTTGATAAGTCAGGAAAGGAAATATCTTTGGTTCGGGGCCAAACCTGGATCGAGATAGTTCCTGCCGGCAAGACAGTTAATTATTAGTTTTTAACCCCTGCCCAAAGAGGTAAAATGGCAAATCTTTCAGATATTATTACTTCAAAAGTAAGGATAAAAATTTTGGAGCTTTTTTTCTCCGATTTAAGGGAAATGTACCATGTCAGGGGAATTGTCAGACAGATTAAAGAAGAAATAAACGCCGTCAGGCGAGAACTTAGTAAGCTTGAAAGTGTCGGAATCTTAAAAAAGGAGCCCAGGGGGAATAGGGTTTACTATTGGGTAAGACGCGATCATTTGCTTTTTGGCGACCTCCTCTCTTTGGTTTCAAAAACAACCGGATTGGGAGCAGAAATAATCAAAAGTAGAAATAAAATCGGCAAGGTCACTTTTGTGATGTTTTCCGGAGGGCTGGTGAGGCATCAGACACGGAAGCATGAAGATGATGTCGATCTCCTTGTTGTTGGTGACGTTGTCCTTCCCGAACTGGCCACTTTAATCCGGGTCGAGGAATCAAAAGGAGGAAAAGAAATTAATTATACGGTCATGAGTAAAGAAGAGTTTGAATTTAGAAAGAAAAGAAGGGATCCCTTCCTTCTGGGAATTCTTTCAAGAAGCAGAATCATGATCATTGGTGACGAAGAGGACCTCGTAGGTTAAAATACAAGTATGTCCCCATTAAAGAAGGTTATTCTTATTTTCATTCTCTTTCTCTCCTGTCTTTATATCAGCCTTCCTATAAAAAAACCGAATAGAATTAACAACGACTTAAAACTTGGTCTTGATCTGGCTGGAGGGAGTCAGCTTGTTTTTGAAGCCGATACCGCTAAGATTTCGGAGGACAAGAAAAAAACTTCTTTGGAATCATTAAGAAACATCATTGAAAGAAGAGTTAACCTTTTCGGAATTTCGGAACCGAATGTTCAAACCTCAAATTTTCAGGGTAAGGATAGAATCGTAGTTGAACTTCCCGGAATTAACGACGCAAAAGAAGCACAGACATTAATTGGAAGAACTGCACAGCTTGTTTTTTCTGAAGTTGTAGAAGTTCCCGGAAAAGACGGTGCAACTCCGTCTGCAACCCTTAAGTCAACAAATTTGACAGGAGCTGACCTTGCGGAAAGTTCTGTTACCTTTGATCAGAATACGGGAAAACCTGCGGTTTCTTTAACATTTACAAAAGAAGGCGGAGATAAATTTGCAAAAATAACCGGAGACAACGTGGGCAAACCCGTGGCCATAGTTTTGGATAACGAGGTGATTTCGGCTCCCAACGTGCAAGAAAAAATTGCCGATGGCAATGCTCAAATTTCCGGAAATTTTACGACGGAGGAAGCCAAGAAGCTTTCCATCCAACTTAATGCCGGAGCTTTACCGGTTCCGGTAAGAGTGATTGAAGAAAGGACAATTGGGGCAACGTTGGGGGCAGAATCCATTGCCAAAAGCATTATCGCCGGTTTGGTGGGCCTAGGGATGGTTCTTCTTTTTATGGTTTTGGCCTATGGCAAGTTGGGATTAGTTGCAGACGTTGGGTTAATTGTTTTTGGCGTGATGACCCTGGCTTTATATAAATTAATTCCGGTGGTTTTAACTCTTCCCGGAATTGCAGGGTTTCTCCTTTCGGTGGGAATGGCAGTTGATTCAAACATTTTAATTTTCGAAAGGTTTAAGGAAGAAAAAGGGAAACACCTGACAATTGCGGATGCCTTGGAGGTTTCCTTCGGCAGGGCCTGGGATTCAATCAGAGACGCCAATATTGCCACCCTTCTCACGGCCTTTATCTTGGCAAATCCTCTTGATTGGAATTTTTTGCATACCTCGGGTCCCGTCAGGGGATTTGCCATTACTCTTGCTTTAGGAATTGGCATCAGTTTATTTACCGGAATCATTGTTTCCAGAAATTTGTTAAGACTTTTTGTCAAGGAGAAAAAACATGATTAATTGGATGAAATACCGCTGGCTTTATTTAGTTATTTCCGGGACCGTTATTCTTTCGGGAGTATTTTCACTTTTTAAGTGGGGTCTTAAGTATGGAGTGGATTTTACCGGAGGGACCTTAATTGAATATAAATTTCCTGACGGAAAATCAAAGACTTTTAAGTATCCTCCAATGAATGATCCGGAGTTGGAAAAAATAAGACTGGATTTTAAAAATCAAAAGGCGGAAGAAGTCAGATTTGAAAATGTGGGACCGTCAATCGGACCCGAACTTGTAAAGAAAACGTTTATCGCCATCGCCATTTCAGCAGGTGGAATTCTAATGTGGATTTCCTTAAGGTTTAAAAGTTTCAAGTTTGGACTTTCGGCCGTTTTGGGAATGCTTCATGATAGTTTGGTTTTGATTGGCAGTTTTTCCATCTTAGGACATTTCTTAGGTGTGGAGGTTGATTTTCTTTTTGTCACGGCCCTTTTAACAATTCTTTCATTTTCGGTTCATGACACAATTGTTAATTACGACAGGATTAGAGAAATAAATAAGAAGTACGGCGGGGAATTTTATGACATTGCTAATAAGGCAACCTCGGAAACCATGGTCAGAAGTTTAAATAATTCATTTACCATCATTTTCATGCTTCTGGCCCTGATTCTTTTGGGAGGAGAAACAATCAAATGGTTTGCTGTAGCCCTTCTTATCGGAACAGTTTCAGGAACTTATTCCTCTCCCTTTGTTTCCGTTGCCATTCTTGTTACTTGGGATAGGTTGGAAAAAAGGTTTAAAAAGTTTTAAGTTTTCCAAGAAGTGCGTCTTTTTCGTTTGGAATTTCTTTAGCGACGACTTTTTCAAATAGCTTTTCCAATATCTCTCCTACTTTCGGTCCCGGTTTTAGGTTTAGAATTTGCATGACATCATTACCGTTTATTTTTAAATCTTTAACGGAGAAAGGTTGCTTTTGAACTTCAACAAGTCTTTTTTTGAATTCCTCAAGTCTCCAGGAAGTTTCTCTGGCGCCGCCGCCAAGCCGATCCGCAACACGAAGGGCAAGCATATCCTCGACGTTTTCTAGCCCCACATTTCTTAAAAATCTTCTGATGGCTGAATCGGTTTGCCTTTCGTCAACCGTGAATTGGTGAAAACGAACCAAAGTGACGAATCTCTCGGTTTCTTTCTTTGAAAATCTCAAACGCTCGGCGATACTTTTGGCAATTCTGGTGGAGACGACCTCATGGTTATAGAAAGTGATTGTTCCCGTGGCCAGTTTTTTATAAGTTTGGGGTTTGCCGATATCATGAACTAAGGTGGCAAACCTGACAATTGGATCCTGGGACTTGCAGAATTTCAAAGCCATTAAGAGATGGTTGCCGACATCGTAAAGATGATGTCGGCCGGGAGATTTTTGTTCGACGCCGAAACATTTTTCCAATTCCGGGAGAATTTCTTGCAAAAGATTCGAATTTCTCAAGAGAAGTATTCCCTCGTATGGGTAAGGGGAGGACAGAAGCTTGAAAAATTCTTCCTTGACCCTTTCTTTGGCAATTTTACCGATTAAAGTAACATTTTTCTTGATGGCGTCTAGGGTTTTCTCTTCAATAGTAAAACCAAGTTGGGCGGATATTCTGATTGCCCTCATCATGCGTAAAGCATCCTCGCGGTATCTTTCATTAGGGTTGCCAACTGCCCGGAAAATTTTATTTTTTAAATCTTCTTGGCCGTGGTAAGGATCAATAACTTCATATTTTGGCCCAAGAGCCATGGCGCTAATAGTTGCTTCCCGGCGTGCGAGATCTTCTTCCAGGGATTTGCCCCAGGTTATTTTATCCGGGTGTCGGTAATCCTGATACCCTTCCTCTTTTCTAAATGTTGTTATCTCGTGTGGTCTTTCTTTATCATCTGGATTTGGAGTAAACACGGTGCCGAATTGATTGTTATAAAGTCCGCCGGGAACGATTTTAAGAATTTCCTCGGGGGTGGCATTAGTGGTAAAATCCCAATCGTCAGTAAGCCTCCCCATTAAAATATCTCTTACTGCCCCTCCAACAATATATATTTCAAAATCTTTTTCTTGGAATTTAGTTAAAATATCCTTAACCGATTTTGGTAATTGGACTTTAAGGTTCATATCAGTATTATATAGCAATATGAAGTGGGAAGTTTTAATTAAATCAAAGGGTAAGAATATAATTGACGCTCTTCTTGAAAATAGAGGCATAAAAACCCAAAAAGAAAAAAGAGAGTTTTTTAATTCCACCAGGCCCGAAAAGTTAAGTCTTAAAAAATTGAAAATTAGTGAAGTTGAGGTAAAAAAGGCAATTAAAAGAATTAAGACTGCGATAAAAACTAAGGAAAAAGTTATTGTCTATGGTGATTATGACGCGGACGGAATTTGCGGAACCGCCATTTTATGGGAATGTCTTTATTCGTTAGGACTTAATGTCCTGCCTTATATTCCCGAAAGATTTTCGGAAGGTTACGGGCTAAACATTGAAAGCATCAGAAAATTAAAAAAAGAAGATTCAAAGCTTGACCTGATTATTACCGTTGATCATGGCATCGTTGCCGACAAAAAAGTTGATGTGGCCAATGAACTGGGAATTGATGTGATTATTACCGATCACCATCAAAAAGGGAAACCGGTGCCCAATGTTTTTTCTCTAATTCATACCACCGAAATCAGTGGTTCAGCTATTGCCTGGATTCTTTCTCGGGAACTTGGTAATTTAGGTGGTTTGGAACTGGCGGCAATCGGTACTATTTCCGATCAACTGCCACTCATCGGTCTTAATCGATCTTTTGCAAAATACGGCCTGGAAGCTTTAAATAAAACCAAAAGGCCCGGGCTTTTGGCTCTTTTTGAAGAGGCGGGGATAAAGTCGGGAGAGATTGGTCCTTATGAAGTGGGTTTTATTATTGCCCCCAGGATTAACGCGATGGGAAGATTAACTCACGCCATCGATTCTTTAAGGCTTCTTTGCACGAAAGATAGAAAAAGGGCAAGGGATTTAGCTGACTTAGTCGGAAAAACTAACCTTGAAAGACAAAAAATAGTTGAAACAGTTGTAGCACACGTCCTTCGTCAAACTCGGGATAAACCTTTTAATAGTGAAGTAATAGTAGTTGCGCATGAGAGTTATCATGAGGGGGTTATTGGACTTGCTGCGGCAAAACTAGTTGAACAGTTCTATAGACCAGCTATCGTTTTTTCTAAAAAGGGAGATATTTCGAAAGCTTCTGCCCGCTCAATTTCGGGTTTTAATATTATCGAGGCCATCCGGAAACTGGAAGGACTTTATCTTGAAGGCGGAGGCCATCCGATGGCGGCGGGGTTTTCTATTGAGACGGCCAAAATTGAAGAGTTTTCAAAGCAAATAAATAAAATCGCCGAACCTCTTCTCACGGAGGAAATTCTGTCCAAAAAGTTAAAAATTGATTTGGAAATCGACTTTAATCAAATAAACAATGGCTTATGTAACAAGATAAAAACATTTGAACCAACAGGATTAGGAAATTTTCCCCCTGCGTTTATAACCAAAAATGTGGAAGTGGTAGAAGCAAGAACAGTAGGCAGAGATAATACCCACCTTAAATTAAAGCTTAAAAAAGAAAATATTGTTTTTGATGCAATCGGTTTTGGTCTGGCTAGTGTGTATACCCTGGTGTCCGGTGCCTTAATCGACATAGTTTATTCAATTGAAGAGAATGTTTGGAATAACCAAACAAGCCTGCAGTTAAAAATAAAGGATATGCGGCTTAGTGAAATTTAGGTTTGGGGGGGTGTTGGGGAATCATTGTTTATTATCCCTACTGTCTCTGTTTCCGGTTTTGCGTCCTCTGCGGGAAAATACATTTCTGTTCCGCCGCCCCTAATAATTCTAACACCCACAACGGTACCGTTTCGTCGATGCGATTCTTCGTATGTTTTTTGTATCTCTTCAATATCAAGACCTTTTTTGTTTGGTTCAAATTCTGCCATCTTTTTTGCGCTAAAAAAGCCCCCCTTTTTCCTAGTTGGAGGCAGAAAGTATTATCTGATGAATAGCCCTTCTTGTCAAGAATGTATCCAGATCATACAATAGTGTTCATGGACAGAACCTTAATTTTAGATGCGGTTCAAAAAGTAGGTAAGGAAGTAAAGTTATTAGGTTGGGTGAATTGCATCCGTGATCATGGAAAGATTACTTTTATCGACCTTCGTGACAGAACCGGAATCGTTCAATGTGTGAGCCAGAATTTTGCAAAAGTTTCAGTGGAGAGCGTGGTGGCAGTTGTTGGCGAAGTGGTGAAAAGGCCGGAAAAACTGGTCAATAAGAATCTGGTAACGGGGAAAATTGAAATTTCGGTTAAAGAAATTAAGGTCATTAGTTTATCGAAAGAGCTGCCGTTTCCGATTGACACGGAGGGATCCGATATTGACGAAATCATTAGATGTAAATACCGCTATCTTGATTTAAGAAGACCCAGAATGGCCGGCAATATTCGGGTCAGGTCGAAAGTTGTTCAATTTTTGACCAATTGGCTCATTGACCGTGATTTTGTTCAAATCGAAACCCCGATTTTAACCAAAACTACTCCGGAAGGAGCCAGAGATTTTTTGGTGCCCTCGCGCCTGCAGCCCGGAAATTTTTACGCACTGCCCCAGTCTCCCCAGCAATATAAACAACTTTTGATGGTTGCAGGATTTGAAAGATATTTTCAGTTTGCCCGCTGTTTCAGAGATGAAGACCCGCGGAAAGACCGTGCATATGGTGAATTTACCCAGCTTGATATTGAAATGTCTTTTGTCACCCAAGAGGATATTTTGCAGCTGACGGAAATGATGTTTTCGGAACTGGTGAAAGAAATTTTTCCCGGTAAAAAAATTTCTCAAGCGCCCTGGCCGAAGATTCCTCACAAAGAAGCAAAAGAAAAATACGGTAGCGATAAGCCGGATTTGAGAAAAGATAAAAATGATCCAAACGAATTGGCTTTTGCCTGGATAATTGATTTTCCGCTTTTTACCGAACAATCAAAAGAAGATTTTTTCTATGGTTCAGGATCCGCCAAATTCGCCCCTTCGCACCATATGTTTACTGCCCCGCACCCCGACGACATCAAATTATTGGATTCGGACCCTTCTAAAGTTCGGGGACTGCAGCATGATTTGGTTTTGAATGGATTTGAAATAGGTGGGGGAAGCATCAGAATTCATCAGCCCGAAATTCAGACCAAAGTGTTTGATCTTCTTGGGTTTTCGGAAAAACAGAAAGAAGAGTTTAAACACATGCTGACGGCATTTACTTACGGTGTCCCGCCCCATGGCGGAATTGCCCCCGGACTGGATAGATTTCTGATGGCGGTTTCGGGTGAACCGAGCGTCCGTGAAGTGATGGCCTTCCCAACCTCATCTTCCGGTCAAACAGCTGTTCTTGATGCCCCAAGCGAAGCCACTGAAGGGCAGCTTAAGGAACTTGGAATTAAAACTATCAAATGAACCCTCGATTAACCAAGAAAGATAAATTTTTGTATTTTCACTTAGCTGTTTTTATCTTGATAGCCTCTGGCGCCGTTTATCTTGGAAGCGGCCGGACGGAAACCATACTCGGGACTAAAGCCGGTACGGCTCCGGAAATTTCCGCAATTCTGCCTATTTTGGAAAAGGAAACTACTTTTCCGGTACTTTCCGCTCAGGCGGCTTTAGCGGTAGATTTGGATTCACAAATAACCCTTTATGAAAAAGATCCCGACAAACTTCTTCTGCCGGCATCAACCACCAAAATAGTTTCTGCTCTGGTCGTGATGAATTATTACAAGGATGATCAGGTCTTGACGGTAAAAAATATTAAAGTTGAAGGGCAAAAAATGGGCCTGATCCTGGGAGAAGAAATTAAGGTCAAAGATCTTCTTTATGGACTTTTGGTTTATTCCGCCAACGATGCTGCCGAAACCTTGGCGCAAAACTTTAACGGTGGGAGAGACGCCTTTATTTTGGCCATGAATGAAAAAGCCAAAGAGCTTCGTCTTGATAATTCAAATTTTACGAACCCCACCGGTTTGGATACCGACGGAGATCATATCGTTTCCACCGCCAGGGATCTGGTTAAAATTTCCTCATACGCCATGCAAAATCCGGAATTTGCGGAGATTGTTAAAACCGAAAAAATTACCGTTACCAGTACCGATGGGAAAATCATTCATCGACTGACCAACGTCAATGAACTTTTAGGCAAGGTCCCGGGAGTCTTGGGCATAAAAACCGGCTGGACCGAAAATGCCAGGGAAAACCTGGTTACTTATCTGGAGAGAGATAACCATAAGGTAATGATGGTGGTTTTGGGCAGTCAGGATAGATTTGGGGAAACCAAAGAACTTATTAATTGGATTTTTGCGAATTACTCCTGGCAGGAAGTGAAAGTTCCTTATTCTCCGTAATAATCGGGAGTGACGGCGGGTAAGTAGCCGATAAAACCATTGTCTCCTTCAAAGACAAAAATAGGCTGGTAGAAATCCGTGGAAACGTCACTGTCATAATAGGCTAGATAAACCTTGCGTATTTTTACACCAGCATTGTCTTTATTTGTTCCTGCGCTGGCGATGTAACCTCCCCCCGAAGAAAATTCCTTCCAAGCCGCGTCGGGAGTTTTGATCGGATAAGTGGAAAATTGGCTTTCATCAACCGCAAAATAATGAAATTCCCCCGCCACTTCCTGTTTTCCCCTGTCGGTTGAGCCGCTAACCATAAACCAAACATTGGCGCTTTCAGGATCCGGGGTGAGTGAAGAGAGATTGTCATACGTTTTTCTAAAGAGATTGATTTTTACCAGATTTGATTCGGAAAGAGAAGTCACGGGAACAAATTGCCCTCCGGCAAGCTTTAGGAATTCATGTTCAGTGGGTCCGGTTAAATCTGACGGCAATAAATTTGCCGAGGACAGATACGATCTGACTTGAGAGGCGGCCACTTCGGGTACGGGAGGACGATTATCCAAAGGCGAAGGATCGGTTTTTAAGTCGTAGCTTATGGAAAATACTCCGGAAATAATGTTAATTTCCAAAGTTGAGGGAGAATATTGATTGGGAAAGCGATAGGTGGTCTGGGAGATTTGCTCCCCATTAAAATTAAATCTGAGACTCTGCGCCTTATTTTGCGCGGTTGAAAGGGAAAGAAGATTGGGGGAGGGCTTTAACATAAAAAATACTTTGGCCTGATTGGGGAGTTTTGGTAAGTCCCCTTCGGTAGTTTCAAGAGTATAGGAAATACCTTGAGGATTTGTTTTCGACGGAAACGGCAGTTTGGGAAGTTTCCCGTAGGCGACCGTGGGAGCGGGTGGTGGGGCAGGAAACAATTTTCTATAGATGGAAATTGCTCCTAAGAGTAAAATTCTGCCCACAAGAAGAAAAAGGATAAAAAAGACTCCATAACGGATAATTTTTCTGGTGATGATGGCGACTTGGGTCAGGGAAGTCATATATACATTATAAATGCTAAATGCTAAATGCCAAATGCTAAATTAAGTGTTAGAATCAAAGCAAGATATGAGTCAAGTTAGAACCCGTTTTGCTCCAAGTCCGACCGGATTTTTGCATATCGGTAGCCTCAGAACTGCCCTTTACGCTTACGCTTTGGCCAAGCATGAAGGTGGAAAATTTGTTTTGCGGATTGAAGATACCGATAAAGAAAGGGAAGTCGCCGGGTCGACCGAAGCACTGCAAAAAACTCTTAGGAAATTTGGTTTAGTTTGGGATGAATTTTACACTCAGAGTGAAAGGCTTCCTTTATATTCAAACGCAGCTAAGAAACTGGTTAAGGAAGGCCATGCGTTTTATTGTCAATGTGAACCCAAGAATGCAAAAAAAGAGGGATATTCCACTAATTTGCGTGATCTTTGCCGGGACAAAAACTTAACCTCAGGTGCCGTAAAGTTAAAGGTTCCGGCAAATCGTAAGGTTTCATATTATGATTTTGTTCACCGGAAAGAAATTACTTGGGAGACAAATACGGTTTATGATGCCACCCTTTTGAAATCCGACGGCTTTCCCACTTATCATTTGGCTGCCATGGTTGATGATTTGGACATGAAGATCAGTCATCTTTTAAGGGGACATGATTGGCTCCCCAGTACGCCGATTCACCTCTTGGTTTTTGAGTTTTTGGGAGGGAAGCGCCCCGAAATTGGACATTTAACCGATATTTTATCCGCCACAACCGGCAAAAAGTTGTCAAAAAGAAAAGACTCCGTCTTTTGCGAGCAATTTTTAGAACAGGGATTTTTACCCGAAGCCATTCTTAATTTTATTATGCTCTTAGGTTGGGCCCCGAAGGACAACCGGGAGGTTTTTACTTTGACCGATTTCGTCAAAAACTTCGACATCAATGGCTTTCAGGAAGCTAACCCCAGATTTTTAGAGAATAAATTATTATGGTTTAACGGCTATTACATTCGCGAAAAAAACGATGGGGAACTGGCTAAATTGTTGGTTCCTTTCGCACCCAAGGGAGTGGATGAAGAAGGGATTAAAAAAATAGTCCCGCTAATTAAAGACAGATTAAAAAAACTATCCGATTTTACAGGCTTTGCAGGCTTCTTTTTTGTAAGACCTGAAGTGGACAGAAGCTTATTGGGGGAAAATTACATTAAACACTTGACGGCGGCATTGGAGGCTATGAAGAAAAATACTCCTCTTGATCAAATCCCCGAGAAAAACGGTTTTGAAACTGGAGATTTTTTCATGGATTTAAGAGTTGCCGTAACAGGAAGTAAATTTACCCCGCCCATTAATGAATCGATAAAAATCTTGGGTAAAGAAGAAACAATCAGCCGAATTAACGGTGTTTTAAAGTAAAAAGAAATGAAAAGACAACCTGCCCAGACGTATCATGAAATTAGCCGCCAGAAAATTGACGCAGTGTTTTTGCGCAATAAACTTCATCTAAAAAATATCGAGGCTAGAAGTTCTTTTTCGGAAAAGTTTCCCCGGGTACAGCAGTTTTTTATCGAGAAAGGTCTTGATTTAGGTAAAATTAGAGAGCACTCCGCTCAAATATTGGGAGCGGGGGCGCTCACCGGCACTCTTTTTTTAGCTCCTCCGACAGGCGTAAAAGGGTTACCAGCGCCAAGCGAAATAATCAACAGTTTAAAATTGGCGGGGGAGAGTAAAACCGCCGATTTTCCCCAGAAACTGCTGGTTGATTTGTTATCCAATATTTTACCTAGGGTGGTAAGACCCTTGACGGCTGATGAAGAAAAATCTCTGCAACAAATATTTGATCAAGTGATTGGGATTAAGGCGAAGGCAAACCTTGAAGGAGAGCATTTAAATACCTCTTACGGGTTAATTGGAGCCGAGCAGCATTTGGCAAGGTATCCGGGAGATAATCTCTATAACCACCCCAAAATTTCGGTCGGTGACGAAGGCATGGCACCGGGTTTGGGGGCTTGGGGCTATTTTGCTTCCTCAAGAGAAAAATTTACTTCAAGTTTGGAAGAAACCGAAAAATGGTATGCGGTGGTGCAAACTCTCTACCTTCCCGATTGGAACAAGCGTCAGCCGTTTTTGAGAGAGTGGTATAAGTATCGGAAAGTTTTAATAGTTAATACCGATAACGGCAACGCGGTTGTCGCCGCCATTGCCGATTCAGGCCCTGCCGCCTGGACCGGAAAGCATTTTGGGGGCAGTCCGGAAGTGATGGAATACCTAGGGGGGCCAAGATATAAAAAGGGGCCGGTGGTGATTTTCTTTGTTGACGATCCGGAAAATAAAGTCCCATTGGGGCCGGTGGATTATAATAAAGTTAACCTAACTGCGTATAGCGTCTAGGTAAGATAAAATTATGTCAAAAATATTCTACGACAGGTTAATCGTTCTTGAGGAGATTGAGGCGGAAGTGAAGAAAATCGCCAAAACCCGGGAGGAAAAAGAAGAACTTTGGCAGGAAGTTGACGAACTTGTCCACCATCGAGTTTTGGGTTGTATTTTGGACAAATTGCCGGAAAAAAATCACCAGGAGTTCTTGGAAAAATTCCATAAAGCTCCGTATGATGAAGGTTTGATTCCCTTCCTAGCCGAAAGAATTGGACAAGATATCGAAGATTTTTTGAAATTGGAAATGGGAAAGCTAAAAACCGAACTTCTTCAACTAATTAAGGGAAAGTAGTCTTTCTATGGTAAAATAGGCCTGTTTATATTACCCCGTCTGTTAACGGTAGGCAAAATGGTTCTGGACCATTTAATCTTCGTTCGAATCGAAGCGGGGTAGCCAGTACGGACACCTAAGGTGACCCGAGTGCCTCGAATAGCCCGTGTTTTCCGTCTAAACGCCGTTTTAAAAATTTAAAGATTCGAACCGATTTTTACCCTCAAAATCGTCCGTTCAAATCCGAACTCCGTCTTTGGATTTATGGGATATAATTAGTTGAGAATGGCCAAGAAGTCTTTAATAAATCGCTTATTTCTTCCTCTTGGAGTTGTATTTCTCCTTGCTTTGGGAATCGTCGGTTATTTGAAATTCTCCCAACCGAATATGGAAAATTTTAAGGCTCCCGGAAGGAGTTGGAGTTCTCCCAAAAAAGTGGAAGATTACTTTGTGGAAAGATTAAGGATGACTCCTCAAGAAGCTCAAGATATCAGGAATAAACCTGGAGTTGATGGAACGGTTGATCTAAGAATTAATACGAATGTTACTTTAGATGCTTTAATAGGAAACCTTGCTTATTACGGTTTTGTACGAGACGAAAAATCCTTTCGATATGCCCTTGAACATACAAAGGACGTTACTCCAAGTGACAAAGCGATTGTTGTAGACAAAAACAGGACTATCGATACAAATGCCGAATACAGGATTTCCGAAAACATGGACGCTTGGCAAATAGCTGACATTCTGCTCAACCGACCTTCGGGGCATTTTTCGTTTGATGAATACGGCTACTTCTTTATGCCTTAAAATATCGAAATAGCTTATTCTTTACAACAATCTATTGCCTTTTGGATAAGAACACCCAGTTTTTCAAAAATACTTACAGATCCTTTAGTTTTTGGTTTGGAATCTTCGCTTATAAACGAAATGTCTTTTGATTCCGAGTGTTTTATATCTTTGGTTTGAACAACTCCCAAGTTTAATCCCCAAAACAGGCTGTAAAGTTGATACGAGTTTTGAAACATTTCTTCTGCATCACTTTTATCTCCTTTTGTAATAGATTTTGTCCCAACTTCCATAAAACGCATAGAAGCCGCAAGTAAATGTTTACTTATACACCAGACTTCACCTTCATAGTCTTTGATAATTCTTTTAAGAGCTTTTTTGCGCATTTCTCTTATTTGGTCCAAAAGTTCGAGATACTTCCTGTCTTTGGTTTTGTTGTAAGTAAAAAAGAAATGTTCCTCCATTGAAATCAGGTTCATAATTCCTATGGAAAGATCTTCATCTGATGAAAGATCGAGTTTTTCTCCTTTTTCCATCTTTTTTATCTTGTTCATAAATTCGTTGATATCCGGTTGAATTTGTTTTTTATTCATACATTTTCACCTCCTTTTAATTAGTAATTAAGTAAAAGATAAAACTCGCAATTGATAGTAAAAAGACAGGAATAATCACCTTTTGATAATAAACATAAACTTTATTTTCATTAGCTGACCTTAACCATTTATCGAGCCAGACACCAGAGATAAAAAGAAGAGATCCTATTGCTATCCCGAGAAGCACTTTGTCGATTCCCCAAAGTAAATTTCCGGGAAGCCCAATCAGTTTGCCCCAATAAAGCGGAGGAATAACCATGACAAAAAATAGAGACACAGACAATAGTTCTTTCTGTGGAACTTTCCAATTCCTTTTGCCTATCCAGTCGGCAAGCCAAAGACCGCTTGATAAAATAAGGCCACCAATCCATAATCCGGTGACACTGTCATCAATTCCCAGCCAACGCGAGATTCCCAGTCCTGCTCCTACGGCAACCGTGCAAATTGGACAGACTGCCTGAGCTTTGGCAGGAAATCCGAGTAGTGCTGTAAAAGCTACTAACAAAGCGAATAATTTTTTCATTGTAATTTTTCTTTTAAGTAATTGGCAATATTCGGTGTCCCGACTAAACACCTTTCATCTGTTGTATACATTAAAGGTACACCAATATTGTTCTCGTCAATTCCACATTTTTTGGCTTTTTGGGATAACTCTAAGGCATTTGTTTGATTCTCGTATACTTCTTTACGGATGATTGTTAATTTTTCCTCGACCTTGTTTTCTTCTATCCACTCGATGGTGTCATGACAATGCGGACAGGTAGTACCCCAATAGAGAATATCGGAAGAAATCTCCTGTTCCTGGGCATTTTCATTTGTGGGTTGTGGCTGAACTGCTTCAAAGTTTTCAGTTATTGGGCTTGTCTTGTTTTTACTTCCGACAACAACAAAAGCCATTAAGCCCATAATTATTAAAATCAATGTAATGGTGATGGTTTTTTGTTTCATAATGTAAGGATAAACTTAATCAAATATTGTAGATAATAAATACCTGTAACAGTGAATATTCCGGCAACAAAATAACGCATTACTTTTTCAACCCTCGAAACAAAAGAAAAAGCTTTGCTTAAGTGTTTAATACTAAAGGCGACAATAAAGGAAAAGATGATGACCGGAAGCCCTGTACCAAGAGCAAAAAGAGGAGGAAGAAGAAGAGCTTCATTTGATTTTAAGACCAAGGGAATAAGCATACCGAAAAATAAAACACCGCTATAAGGACAAAAAGCCAGGGCAAAAAGCATTCCTAAAAGCATTGACCCCAAGTAACCCTTTGCTGCAAAATATTCTTTTAGTTTTTCTATCATTTCGTTGCTTGTTCCGAGATTTATTTTGATAACTCCGAACATAATCAAACCAATGACAATCAAAACAGGTCCTAAAACTTTGTCCCCCCAACCCTGAAATATTCTTGAGATTTGAAATGAAGATAAACCAAAATAAATAAGTGTTGCCAGAATGGTGTAACTAATTCCCCTCCCTAACGTATACAGAAGACCGTTTAAAAGAGTATGCTTTAAAGTTTTTATATTCCTGGAGATATAAGCTATAGCAGTAATATTAGTAGTAAGTGGACAAGGACTTATGGAGGTTAAAATCCCAATCAAAAATGCCGTTAAGACAGGAATGTTATAAGTATCAATAAGACCATTGATTACATCCATAGTTATTTACCCAGTAACGTATTAAGCTTATTTTCAAAATAAGTAATAAATTGACTCTCATTATTGACCAGCCTCCACACAGTCACATCTTCAGTAATGTCGTCTTTATCATCACGAATGGCATTTACAAATAATGAAGAACCCCTTGCTTGGTATTTAATAACAATCTCCTGATTTTCTGGTAACTCACCATTAATTTCCTTAAACACAATTTTGCCTGACTCAAGTTCTGGAGCAAATTTGTCCTCAAGAGTTTTCTTAGTGAAGTTTCCAACAGTTAAACAGGAAGCGCATCGCTGTGTACCAAAAAAATTGACGACCTCAATTTTATCTGCCGGCATAACAGACATTGGGGCTGATGACTGGGGAACATTTATTTTTGCTTGGGTGTCCGTAGAGCTGGGTTTGTTTGAATTGCTAAAAATTAAAAACCCACCAATTAGTAAGGTGACAACAATTATTGAAATAAAGACAAGTTTATTTTTCATTTTTTTTACAAAACAGCATTAAAGACATAGCCCATGATCATAATGCCGATAATCGTAATGCCAAAAAACATGGCTAAAAGTTGCCCTTTCATTACTTTTTTTAAGATCATTGCCTGTGGTATGGAAACCGTAACAATAGCAGTCATAAATGCCAGAGCAGTTCCCATCGGCACCCCCTTACCAACTAAGGCTTCCATAACCGGGATGACACTGACTGAGTTAGCATAAAGCGGAGATCCTAAAAGCGTTGCTAGAGGAACTGCCCACCATGCCTTTACGGATAAATACTGCTCCGCCAGACTGGCCGGAACAAAGCCATGGATAAGGGCTCCAATTCCCACACCCAAAAGTACGTAAGGAAAAACTTCCTTGGTTATTGTCCATCCATCTTTCCAGAAGTATTTAGTAAGTTCCTTGAAGGAAAGTTTTAGTCCTCCATTTTCTTCTTCAATCTCTTTTCTTGATTTAAATTTCAAAAGCTCGGGTTTTACATATTTTTCGACTTTAAGCCTATGTACTAACATTCCTCCCAAGATGGCGATACCAATGCCCACTACGTTATATAAAACTGTTACTTTCATTCCAAACATCGCAGGAAACAAATAAAGCGAAGATTCATTTACAAGTGGAGAGCTTATTAGAAAAGCAAAAGTTACCCCCAATGGGATTCCTGCTCCCACAAACCCGATAAATAATGGAATCGATGAACAGGAGCAAAATGGAGTAATTACCCCAAGCGCTGCAGCAAACAAATAATCCAAACCAAACCAGCGGCGTTTGGTTAAAATATCCCGGACTTTGCCCATAGGGAAGTAATAACGGGTAATTGCCATTATGTAATTGATGACAATTAACAAAAGCCCGATTTTAATAACATCGTAGATAAAAAAATTGACTGTATCTCCCCAATAGGAATGAGGAACGATCCGAAGCCATTGATAAGTGGCTAAGTCAGCAAGTTGTTGTATTGGTCTAAATATATCCATAAATTAGCATTTTCCATCACAACAACAGGTATTGTTATTATTTTTATCTGGTTTACATTTAATGTCGCAGGCTTTTTTATCTGCACAACACCCGCTGTTTTTATTGATAATTTCTTTAACTTTCTCAATATCGGGGACAAAACCAACCATTAAAGGTTTGCCGTCTACCGCAAGAACCGGACTGCTCATAACTCCCATTTCGATGATCTTTGTTACATCGGTAATATACTCAACTTCTTCATTTAGATTGAGTTCTTTTACTGCTTGTTGAGTCAATTCGTATAGTTTTTTACATGTAGGGCAACCTGAGCCTAATACTTGGATTTTCATTTCTTAGACACCTCCTTTTTGGGAATACTAAAGAGTAAATCGGTAATATGTTTCCCTTTTTCGGTTAAAGAGTAATACACCCTAAGACCTCTTTTGTCGTCAATTACTATTCCCGCTTCCTTCAAATCTGATAAGTGATGTGAAATAAGGCTTTGGGACATGTCTACATGATCCATCAACTCACAGACACAGTGTTCTCCCTGTCGTAGTATACAAAGTAATTTTAATTTGCTTTCTTCTGAAACTATTTTCAGAATCGAAGAAAGAGAAGTTACTTGCTTTGATTCCTCACTGGAGGACGAACAACAACTATATGAATCCATATTCATATATAATATGTTAGAAAAACAACTATTTCAAGGGGGATTTTAAGGTATTCTATTTTCCATTCTAATAGCCTTACCTTTAATTAAAGCCTCTGAGATTTTTTTAGTGGCACTGGCAAGAATTCTAGCAAAGGTTGGTTGGGAAACTTCCATCTTTTCAGCTGCGTCTGTTTGTTCCAAGCCATCCACTTCATACAATTTCAGAGCCTCAACCTCATCTGGCATAAGAATAACCTCCTCCAATAGGCGAAGAGGAATACCCTGGGGTTTAAAGTACGTAACTCCAGGGTTAAAGCATACACAACGTGGTATTTTATGCTTTGGCATAATTGTTATTCCTTTCCCACTTCTGCTTCCTCTTTTTTAACATCTTCAAGCTCTTCTTCAAGAGCCTTTTTGTAGTCGGATAGAGATTTTAATTTCCCTTCTTTAGTTTGAGGTTGATTCCAACCGAAATATCTTCCTAAACCTCTTCCTCGACCACAATGTTTCCATCCCATTCCGAACCCGCAAGGTCCGAAACCGCGACCGCTCATTGGTCCCATTCCTTGTGGACCAGTTCCGTCAAATTTTGGCATATTTATCTTCACCTCCTTCCATTTGAATTGAATACTTATTCAGTATAAACATTGTCAGTTTATTTGTCAATAGATCTTTACACCCCCTTTTTACCGAATCTTATTCGGCCAAGCTTTGCTTACCAGGGCTCTGGCTGGCCAAGCTACGCTTATAGTGTCCCATTTGTCTCATTTAGCCTTGAATGTGGTACACTTGGCATAATTGGTTATGGGTCTATATGGTCCTAGACCATGATGCTTCAGCCAGAAGATCCTTAACTGATTTAACGGTTGATTATATAGTCAAACTTTATTTGACCGTGGATGCCGATAGCGATAAAATATCGGCATGGCAGAGGAAGATCAAAAAGAATCAGTACTTGACACTCCAGAATTAATATTAAAAGATGTTGTTTTAAGATTTAAGAAACTCGATGAAGAATCCCAATGGGCCTTATCTCAAAAAGATACGGCAACGTGTAGACAAAAATTAATTGAGAGAGCAAGATTGATAGCTGACTTACCTGCCAGGATTAAGCAAGTTATAGAAAGGGGACAGAGTTTTCCGGAAGAAGAATTTCGTCAGTTGGAGGATTTTTCAGAACTTGCCAATAGGGGTTTGAAAGATGGTGGTTCTTTCGTCTTGGGTATTCTTTTGAAACCCAAGGGTTCTTTAGAGAGTGAACCAAATTTACTTGAAGGGCTTGTCAATAAACTTTACCCATTTTAAAAACTGATTTATCCTTAGTATTGAGTTATGAGGATATAATGGTCCTAGACCGGCCCGCTCCTTCGATTTCACTCAGGACTGTAGTCAGCCAAGAATTTACAAACTTCCCCAGTTTTTGAAGATTTGGGTGTATAATGAATTTATAAACACAAAATTTTCAGTAGATGAACTGGCCGGTACATTATTAAAAAAGGGCGGACATATTAATAAGTACTACCTTCAGGAGTGGAATAGAAATAAACACGCGGTTGTTTTTCTTAATAAAATTTGGTTTGGCGGTAAAAATATTCGTGAGGCCCTTCTGAAAGCGCTCTTGTAAAAGTGGAGCTTCAAAAAAATTATCTTTTTTCCCAGTAGGATTTTCTTTTTTCGGAGTTTATCTTGATTTCGTCTCTTTTTGCCTGGTCTTTGACCAGTTGGGAATTAACTTTGCTTTGGCAATCTTTGTCGGGACACGCATTTTCCGTGACCGTAATGACCGAATTACCGATCTTTTCTTTTTTTGTGGACACGACAATCCTCACCTTGCCGCAGCGTGAACAAACACTTTGTGAGTTGGTTGTCATTTTTTAACGGCTCCTTCCGTAACCGCCTCTGTCTCCGCCTCTGCCGCCGCCAAATCCGCCTCTTCGGTCGGAATCTCTTCCGCCCCTAAAACCTCCGCCTCTTCGGTTGTCATAACCACCACTTGATGGTCTTCTTTCCTCCAGTGGTCGGGCTTCATTGACGATCAGCTTTCTGCCGCCAAAATCGGATTCGTTAAGTTCTTTAATTGCTTTTTCGGCTTCTTCTTCCGTTGTCATTTCGACAAATCCGAAACCTTTACTTCTTCCGGAAAACTTGTCGATAATCACGACAGCCGAAACGACTGTTCCTATTTTAGAGAACAAATCCCTAAGTTCGGCATCCGTGGCTGAAAAGGGAAGTCCTGCTACAAATAATCTTTTGTTCATTTACTACTCACCGCCTTGT
>Ga0315274_10003094_pt1 | contig 24815 bp, 19 predicted proteins | sample YL17G02_20_MG_FD_203700 | JGI IMG/M metagenome (GOLD analysis project Ga0315274, IMG submission 203700) | Sediment microbial communities from Yellowstone Lake, YNP, Wyoming, USA - YL17G02_20 | ecosystem: Environmental > Aquatic > Freshwater > Lake > Sediment | place: USA: Wyoming | collected...
TTCGTGCTCACCTCCGGCTGGCATCCCGCTGACAGCCAGCTTGCGCTCTCGACCAAGTTCGTCCCGTTGCTCTACTCGCTGCTCGAACTCGGCGACGGCGCGCCCGCGGCGCCGACGGGCTTTCTCGTGGGCGACCCCGTGCCGCTGCCGGCAGAAACGGCGCTGGCCAATGTCCCCGTGACCGTGCAAGCGCCCGATGGCAAAACGCTCACGCTGGCCGCGGGCGAAACCAATTACACTCAGACGTTGGTGCCGGGCATTTACCGGGTGAACTTCGCTCGCACGTCTAAACGATTCGCGGTGAATCTCGACGCCGCCGAGAGCCGCACCGTGCCGCTGTCGGTCGAGGCCCTGGAGCGCCTGGGCGCGCCCGTGTCCCACCACGTGCCGGATGCGACCGCCGCGGCCGAGCGCAAAGTCCGGCTGCAAAACGCCGAGCTGGAAGGCCGCCAAAAGCTCTGGCGGTGGGTGATCGTGGCGACGCTGGCGGTGCTGTTGATCGAAACCTGGCTGGCTGGCCGCACCGCGCGCCGGCTCGCCCTTCAAGGAGAGGCGACCACATGACTGAACCCCTTCTCAAAGCCCGCCTCCAGCCCGTGGCCCGCCGCCAGCGACGCCTGCAACTCGGGTGCAAGCTGGCGGCCTGCTGGACCACCTCGGCCCTCCTCAGCCTCGGCTTGCTGGTCCTGGCCCGGCAGACCGGCTGGGCCTCGCCGCTCGCCCTGCCCGTGATCGCGGTGCTCACCGGCCTCGCCGCCCTCCGCATCACGGTCCGGCATTGGCGCAGCGAACCGGACTGGCGCCAGCTCGCGCGCCAGGTTGAAGCGCGCCACCCCGAACTCGATGGTCGTCTCCTCACCGCCGTCCAGCAAGTCGCTGCGGTGGGCAGCACGCTGAGCTACTTGCAGGAACGCGTCGTGGCGGAGGCGCTCCTCCACAGCCGCCAGCACAACTGGGCCAGGGTCATTCCGTTTTCCCGCATGGCTGTCGCCCAGGCGGCGCATCTGCTGGCCCTGTTGCTCTTCGCCTTCGCCCTCTGGGGACTGCGCCTGCCCGGCCACCACGGCCTGCGCTTGTTGGTCCGTGCCGGCACCGGGATCACGGTGACTCCCGGCGACACCACCCTCGAACGCGGCGAGACCCTCGTGGTGCTGACGCGCTTTGGAGGCACGTTGCCGGCGAGCGTGGACCTGGTCCTTGAGTCGTCGCCCGAAACCAGCCGGCGGGTTCCGCTGATCAAGAGCCTGGCGGATCCGGTGTTCGGCGGCAGCGTGCCGGAAGTGACCAGCAATCTGGTCTATCACATCGAATATGCCGGCCAGCGTACGCGCGATTACAGAGTCTCGGTCTTCGAGCATCCGCAGTTGGAGCGCGCCGACGCCGAGCTGACCTATCCCGCCTACACCGGCCAGGCGCCCCGACGCGTCGAAAGCACGCGCCGGCTGAGCGCAGTCGAAGGTTCGCGACTCGACCTGTCGCTGCAACTCAACAAACCCGTCGCCACTGCCCAACTCGTGACGCGAGACAAGGACAGGACAGCCATCCCGCTGACGGTGGAAGCCCATCGGCCGGTGGCCGCCTTGAAACAGTTCCCGCTGGTCGCGAGCCAGACCTACGACCTCCAGCTCGTGGACGCTGACGGGCGCACGAACAAGGTGCCCGCGCAGTTCGTATTCGACGTCTTGAAGAACCGCCCGCCGGAACTGCGGGTCACCTCGCCGCGCGGCGACACGCGGCCTTCGGCGTTGGAGGAGTTGTCGTTCGAGGGAACTGTCTGGGACGACTTCGGTGTGCAGGCTTATGGGCTGGCCTATACCCTGGCCGGCCGGGAGACCCGGTTCGTCGAACTGGGCCGGGCGGTTGCCGCCAAGGAAAAACGACCGTTCCAGTACCTGCTGCGCCTCGAAGAGCTGGGCGTCCAGCCCGACCAGCTTGTTTCGTGGTTTGTCTGGGCCGACGATATCGGCCCGGATGCTCAGGTCCGCCGCACGACCGGGGACCTGTACTTCGCCGAGGTGCGTCCGTTTGAAGAGATTTTTCGCGAAGGCCAAGACATGGACGGCCAATCGCAGCAAGCAGGCGAGCAGTCCGGAGAAGGCAACCAGGCCGCGCGCCTCGCGGAATTGCAGAAGCAGATCATCAGTGCCACGTGGAAACTCCAGCGGGAGCACGGCGGTTCGCGCCAAGCTCGCCCCCCGGGGGCAGGCGTCCCGGCCGACGGCGGGAAAACCACCCGCGATCGCCCCGGGCCTCCAAAGCCGTCCACCGGCATCAATCCTTCGGCGCGGCGCCAACTTGCTCCGGGTGCCGACCGCACGCGCGGCGACCATGTCCCAGGCGCCATGTCCGCTCGCGCATTCATCAATGACCTTCCCCCGTCCGCGTTGGCGGGGGCGCTGCACGATGAGGTTGCGGTCCCCGTCTCGTTACCTCGGGTCATGGGGCAGCGCGCGACGCAGGAGTCCCCGGTACCGCCCGCTGCGGGATCGGCCCGCGCGCGTGCGCCTCTCCCACGCACAGGCCAGGCTCCCAAATATGAGGATGACGCCGCCGTGGTCCGCGACTCGCAAGCCCAGGCGCTCGAACAGGCGGAGACCGCCTTGGAACGTCAGCAAGACCCGCGCACTGCGGCCCTCTATCGCGCCGCAACCAGGGAGATGGAGCAGGCCCTGGCCAGGCTGAAGGAAGCGACTGGTTCGCCGGCCGCGCTGGCGGAAGCGTTGGCGGCGGAACAGGCCGCGTACCAGGCGTTGCTGAAACTCCAACAGCGCGAATACGAAGTGGCCCGCAGCCGGAACCGCAATCAGCGCGGCAACAGCAGCCGCGAGCAACAGATGCAGCGGCAGCTCGATCAACTGGACCTAACCCAGTCGGAAAACCGCTACGAAACGCAACGCCAGGCGCAGGCTCCACCCACCGCGCAACGCCGCGAACAGTTGCAGGTCATGAATCGCCTGCAGGAACTCGCCCGGCGCCAGCAGGACGTAAACGAAAGACTCAAGGAGCTGCAAACCGCCTTGCAGGAAGCCCGCACCGAGCAGGAGCGCGAGGACATCCGACGCCGCCTGAAACGCTTGCAGGAGGAAGAGCAGCAAATGCTCGCCGACGTGGATGAACTGCGCCAACGCATGGACCGTCCGGAAAACCAGTCCAGCATGACCGATCAGCGGCGGCAGTTGGACCAGACGCGCAACGACGTGCAGCGCGCCGCCGAAGCCGCCGCCCAAGGGTCCGCGTCGCAGGCCCTCGCCGCGGGCACGCGCGCGCAACGCCAGTTGCAGCAACTCCGCGATGACCTGCGCAAGGAAAACTCCAGCGCCTTCGCCGAAGACTTGCGCCAGATGCGCGCCGACGCCCGCGAACTCGCGCGCCAGGAAGAGGAGATCCGCAGGAAAATGGACACGCTGGCCGACCCGCAACGCCGCAGGCTCAGCGCTTCGGATCAGACCAAGCCCCTGCTCGATCAGTTGACGCAACAAAAACAACGACTGACCAACCTGGTCGAGCGCGCGACCCAGGTCTCCGGGCAGGCCCAAGACGCCGAGCCGCTGCTCTCGCGCCAACTCTACGACGCGCTGCGCAAATACAGCCAGGACGACGCCGCCACCGTCAAGGACTTGCAGGAGGAACTCCTCGCCAATGGTCTGATGAGCCGGAACCTGTACGAACGCCTGCGCGAAACCGCCCAACGCGACGGCGCCAAATCGCTCGAGGCCACCGCCGAGATGCTGCGCCAAGGCTATCTCCCGCAAGCCGACCGGGCCGAGCAACAAGCCCGCGCGCGCATCGACGATTTGAAGCGCGGCGTCGAACACGCTGCGGAAAGCGTGCTGGGCGATGACACCGAAGCGCTCCGCTTCGCCCGGCAACAACTCGACCAGTTGACCGACCAACTTGAACGCGAAGCCGCGCAGGCCCAGGGCGGCGGAACCAACCAACAACGCCAGACCTCAGCGCCCGCGCCAGGCCAACGCGCTAACGAACCGCAGCCGGACCGTGGCCAACAGGCGCAAGCCCAGGCGCGAGACGGGGAGCGCCAGTCCGACCAGGTCGCCTCTGCTCAACCAGTGCGCCCCGGTACGCCAACGCCGGACGGACGCGACGGGAACGCCCGCCGCGACACGGCGCAACGCAACGGAGCCGCGCGTGGCGGTCGCCCGAACCCGGCGCGGGCCGATGGCAATGACGGCGGCGGGCGCTACGGGTCGGACCTGAATCGCGTGCTGGACCGCGACGGGGGTTGGTGGAGTGGCCCGATCACCGGCGAGGATTTTGCCCCGTGGTCGGATGGTTTGCGCGAGGTGGAGGAGATGGTGGATATGCCCGACCTGCGCAATGAGATTGCCCAGGCGCGCGAACGCGCCCGCCTGATGCGGCAGGAGTACAAACGTGACCTCAGGAAACCGGACTGGGCCGTCGTGCGGTTGGAGGTGATCAAGCCGTTGGTCGAGGTGCGCAACCAGATCACCGAGGAACTGGCCCGCCGCGAGCCCAAGGACAATCTGGTGCCGATCGATCGCGACCCGGTGCCCAGCCGCTACTCCGACCTGGTGCGGCGCTATTACGAAGAATTGGGGAAAGACAAGTGATGCGGTCGTTCATCATGCTGTCTTCGTTCGGCTCCCTTCCCCTCACATTCGCCGGCTTGAGCTGGCTCTGGTTCGCCATCGGGCTGACGGGCGTCACACTGCTCGTCTTGTTTTGGAGTTACCGGGCGGCGCCGGCCGGCGGCCTGCGCTGGGCGTGCGTGACCCTGAAGATGCTCGGCGTGGCGGCACTCGCCGCTTGTTTGCTCGAACCGCTCTGGTCAGGCCAGCACGCGCGGCCCGGCGCTAATCTGTTCGCCGTCGTCGCCGACAACAGCCAGGGCTTGCAGATCAAGGACCAGGGCGATTCGCAACCCCGGGGTGAATACCTGCGCTCGCTCTTGAGCCTGAGGGCGGGCGACTGGCAGGCGTCGCTCGGCGACCAATTCGAAGTGCGCCGTTTCCTCTTTGACTCGCGCTTGCAGGCCACGCGGGACTTTCACGAAATGGACTTCGCCGGGCGCGCCTCGGCCATCGGCGCGGCGTTGCGCGGCGTCCAGGAGCGATTCGCGGGACGCCCCCTCGCCGGCGTATTGCTCCTGACCGACGGCAACGCCACCGACCTGCGGGGCCTGCCGCCGGATCTGGCCGGGCTGCCGCCGGTCTATCCGGTGGTCATCGGCCGGCCGGGGGCAATTCGAGACCTGGCCATTGCCCAAGTCAATGTCAGTCAGACCGCGTTCGAGGATGCACCGGTCTCGCTCCAAGCGGACGTGTCCGCCACGGGCCTGAGCGGCGAGACTGTCGTCGCGCAGTTGCTGGACCGTTCGGGGCGCATGCTGGAAGAACGGACGCTCCGCGCCCGGAAGGCCGAGGACACCCTGGCGTTCCGGTTTCAATGGCGACCGGACCGGCCGGGTCTGTCGTTCTACCGGCTGCGCGTGGGACTCAAGGATGAAATCCAATCGCCCACGCCGCCGGCCCACTCGCAGGAGGCGACCCTCCTCAACAACACCCGCGTGCTGGCCGTGGATCGCGGACGTGGACCGTATCGGATTCTCTATGTCGCGGGCCGGCCGAACTGGGAATACAAATTCCTGAACCGCGCGTTGCAGGAAGACGACCAGGTCCAGCTCGTCGGGCTGATTCGCGTCGCCCAGCGCGAACCGAGGTTCGAGTTTCGCGGGCGCGCCGGTGAGACGAGCAACCCGCTTTTCCGCGGCTTCGACAACCAGTCCCGCGAGGAAGTCGAGCGCTACGATCAGCCCGTGCTGGTGCGCCTCAACACGCGCGACGAACTGGAACTGCGCAGCGGTTTTCCCCGCGCGCCCGAGGATTTGTACGGGTACCACGCGGTCATTCTCGACGACCTTGAAGCGGCGTTCTTCGCGCCCGACCAGGCGACGTTGTTGCAGAAGTTCGTGTCCGAGCGGGGCGGCGGGTTTCTGATGCTCGGCGGCATGGAATCGTTCCAGCAGGGCAAGTATCAACGCACGCCCATAGGCGACATGCTGCCCGTGTATCTGGACCGAGCAGGCGACACGAAGCCGCCCGCTTCACTGCGCCTGAATCTGACGCGAGAGGGTTGGCTGCAGGCTTGGGCACGGCTGCGAGACAACGAAGCGGACGAGAAGACGCGCCTCCAAAGCATGCCGGCCTTTCAGGTGCTGAATCCCGTGCGCGAAGTGAAGCCCGGCGCCAGCGTGGTGGCCACCGCAGTCGATGAGACCGGCAAGGAATACCCGGCGTTGGTGACGCAACGGTTCGGCCGGGGTCGAACCGCCGCACTCACCGTCGGCGACCTTTGGCGCTGGGGCATGCAGAACGCCGAGGCGCATCATGACCTGGACAAAACCTGGCGGCAGTTGGCACGCTGGCTCGTGGCTGATGTGCCAAACCGCGTGGAGCTGACCGTCGAGGGTTCGGCAGAGGGCGACAGCGATGCGGTCCAGCTCCAGGTGCGTGTGCGCGATCCGAAGTTTCGACCCCTGGACGATGCCGCCGTCACCGTGGAAATCCAGACGGTGATGGCCGATGCGACCAACGACACGACGCGCCCGCTTCTGCTCCGGGCGGAGCCGTCCCTGAAAGAAGCGGGGCTGTACGAAACCACTTACATCCCGCGGAACACGGGCGGTTATCAGGCGACGGCCTCGGTCACGAACTCGGCGGGCATCCAGGTCGGCCAGGCCCAAGCCGGTTGGAGCACTGATCTGGCGGCCGAGGAGTATCGGTCGCTGACGCCGAATATCGCTCTGCTCGACGCCATCGCCCGGCGCACCGGTGGCGAGCTGGTTCAGGCAGACCGATTGGGATCATTCGTCCAGGGCCTGCCGCATCGGCAAGCCCCCATCATGGAGGCCTGGTCCTTCCCGGTCTGGCACACGCCGGCCATGTTCGCGTTTGCCTTGACCTGCCTGTTGGCCGAGTGGGGGCTGCGCCGTTGGAAGGGAATGCCATGAGGGTGTGGCTCGCTTGGCTTGGCCTGGCGATCGCGATGGCGCTGTCGGGCCGCGCTTCGCCCGCGTCCTCGATCGACGCGATGACGTTGATCATTGTGGTCGGCGCGCCGGGTGAGCCTGAGTATGGCAGCAACTTCATTCATCAGGCGAGCCTCTGGGACACGGCCAGCCAACAAGCGGGCTGCGCACAGATCACCATCGGCCTGGACGCCGTCGGCGCCACCAATGACCTGGACCGCCTCCAACTGACTCTCGCGACGCAGCAGAAGACCGGCACGGAGGCCCTGTGGCTCGTCTTGATCGGCCATGGCACCTTCGACGGCAATGAGGCGCGGTTCAATCTGCGTGGCCCGGATCTGTCCGCCACCGATCTGGCCCTTTGGTTACAGCCCTTTCAGCGCCCCTCGGTGGTCATCAATACGGCGTCGGCCAGCGCCCCTTTCCTCAACCGGCTGTCCGCCACCAATCGCGTCATCGTCACCGCGACACGCAGCGGCTACGAGCAGAACTATGCGCGCTTTGGTCAGTTCCTTGCCGAAGCGATCGCCAGCCCGCAGAGCGACTTGGATCAGGACGGTCAGACCTCGCTGCTCGAAGCCTTCCTCGCCGCCTCCCATCGCGTGGTTGAGTTCTACCAGACCGAGGGCCGGCTGGCGACCGAGCATGCCTTGATCGACGACAATGGCGACGGTCTGGGCACGCCGGCCGACTGGTTCCGCGGCATCCGGGCCATCAAGAAGGCGGCCGACGGGGCCTCGCTGGATGGCGTGCGGGCCCATCAGTTCCACCTGGTCCGGAGCGCGGAAGAGCAGCGATTGCCGCCTGCCATTCGCGCCCAAAGGGACGAACTGGAACTCTCGATTGCCCGGCTTCGCGACACTAAGCTAAAAATCCCCGAGGATGAGTACTATCGGAAGCTGGAGACCTTGCTGTTGGACCTGGGAAGGCTTTACGAACAAACCGCTCCGTCCCGCTAACGGTCCGCGGATCGTGGCCTTGGGGTTCCCCGCTGGAGCGGCGCGGGGTTCTCCCGCCACTCAATGGGTTTCAGGATTCAACGGGAAGTTGCCGAGCGAAGTTCCGCAAGGCGTCGCAGACAGCGCCGCCTTCACGGAGCCAGCGCTGGGTGAGTTCGCTGACCCGGCCGGCATCGAGGGGGTAATCGTAACTGTGGCGAAACCGGTGACGAAAACCCCGCAGCTCGTCGAGCAAGGGCTTGGCGGACGGCAACACAACCGCCGGCCGGAGCGGGCTCAGGTCGAGGAGCATTTTGAGCAGGAGTTCCTCGTGCCACCGGCTCATGTCCTTCACATGGTTCTCGAACGTCCGCGAGATCTGGTCAAACGAATTCTCCAGCGCATTGTAAAGGTTGTGAAGGTAGTACCCTGCCGCGATCGTATCCCGCTCCCCGAACGGCCCCATGCCCAGGTCGCGGAGCGATTCGGTCAAGCGTGCCGTCGATGCCAAATCCGCCTCAATCACGGCGCGCAGCGCGATGGCCGATGCCGGGTCAATCTTCATCGGCCATGAGGACGCCCCAGCGCTCAATCTGGAGGCGCAAGGCGGGCGAGGCGGTCTCGATCTCCACCAGGTCAACCGGACAGTCCAACAACTGATCCAGTTCCGAAACCATACGGTAATAGAGCGCTCGCGGCAGCCCCAACACCGCCAGGTCGATGTCCGAGCGTTCGTCCTGCGCTCGACCGCGCGCGAGTGAGCCGAACAGCCAGACACGGGTGGCGCCGTGGGCGCGGAGATAGGCCGCCCCACGCCTGGCTAACAGGAGGCGTTCCTCACGCGAAACCCGCTGAATGGTCGAACCGCGCACGGTGGGATATTCTCGCACGCCCCACGCCCTGAAACAAGGCCGGATTCTCAAGCGCCAATCTCAATGGGGCGAGGCCGTTATGGCCGTGGAAGCTGCCGTGGGCCGAGCCCGTGCCGGTCGGACCGCTACTCGCCCGTGACGGTGACGACGATGACGCGCTGGCGGGGCTTCACGTCGCACTCCAAGTGGAAGATCTGCTGCCACGTGCCCAACACCAACTCGCCATTCTTGATCGGCACGGTAAGCGAGGGTCCCAATATCGTGGCCTGGAGATGCGAGTGACCATTGCCATCGTGCCAGGCCCGTTCGTGGCCGTAGTCGCGGCTGGGCGGCACGAGCTTGTCCAGTATATCGGGCAGATCGTCCATCAGCCCCGGCTCCAACTCAATCGTGCCCAAGGCCGCCGTGCTCCCGAGGTTGAACAACTGGACGAGGCCGGTGCGCACTCGGGACTCATTGACGGCCTGGGTCACCTGGCGGGTCAGGTCGTGCATATCGCGATGGCCTTTGGTATTCAGGGCAATCTGGGTTTGGTGGATCATGGCGCCTTCTTTTGAACCGCAATCTGGCTGCGTGCAAGCCGAAGATGTGCGGGTGGAAGCCAGCAACGACTTGAACGGCCGGGCTGGGTGTTCTATGATCTGCCAGACAACGAGATGGACTGTTGGGTGAGTGAGTGTTATGGCGTGTTGTGAACGAACGGGATGGAGGAATGGGTATGGCGCAGAACTACTATCTGGTACTCGGCCTTGAGTCCGACGCCACCGATGACGAGATCCGGGGCGCATACCGACAGCGGGTGATGGAGTATCACCCGGATCGCTATGGACCGGACGCCGGGCCGTTCCTGGAAGTCCAGGAGGCCTACGGCGTGCTCAGTGATCGCGAGCGACGCCGGGTCTATGATGAGGAACAGCAACTCCGGGCGCGTCGCCGTTCGGCCCGCTCGGGGACCGCGGAACCGCTCCGGTCTTCGCGTTTTGAAGCCGAACCACTCAAACCGGCCGAGGCCGACATCGATTTGGGGGCGGCGTCACTGATCGACGCTTTCGCCACGTATCACCCGTCGTTTGACGAACTTTTCCATCGGCTCTGGGGCAACTTTGGCTCCGTGACTCGACCCAAGGCGGAACGTGTGGCGAGTCTGAGCGTGGAGATCCCCATAACGCCGGCGCAGGCGTTGTGGGGTGGCCACGTGCAAGTGCTGGTCCCGGCCCAGGCGCGATGCCCGAGCTGTTGGGGCCACGGATTCGTTGGCCCCTTCGAGTGCTGGCGTTGCGCCGGGCAAGGCGCAATCACCGGCGAGTATCCTGTCTCGGTGGCCTATCCGCCGGGCATCGTGGGGGGCCATATTGTCCAGATCTCCTTGGATCAGTTCGGCATTCACAACCTCTACCTGACCGTCCGTTTCCGCGTCAGCGGCACAGCGGAGTAGTTGGAACCTGAAGCCGGTTCTACGGCGGTGGCGCACGGGGACCGGGAAACCGTCGCCATTAAGTTATGTGGTTACGCGCCACTAAGGTCCAGTCCTACGCCGGCTACAAAGCAGACGAAACCCCGCGTCGCTTCCACTGGGAAGACCGCTGGATCGACGTCGAAGAGGTCTTGGATCGTTGGTATCAGGCCCACAGCAATCCGGAATGGCCAATGGCGGACTACTTCAAGGTGCTGGGGGCGGACCAGCGCCAATACCTGCTCAAGCACGATCTGGAAGGGGACGAATGGTTTCTGGGCCGACAGTGGTGAGAAGCCAGGGTCTGTCGGTGCGCACTTCGTTCCGTTCGGACCAGCTTGCCGGCCATGAACCTGCTGTGCCTGATTTCTGTTGCACCTGCAACAAGATTTAGGTCACCCAACTGCCAAGGTTCATGGAAAGAGCCTTGACGCCAGAATTGGCGCGTATTGTGACCATGAACCTTTGCGGCTTTCGGTAGGGCGAGACTCCGTCGAGCCCTCGAATCTCCTGCGGCCGGGGAAGTCAGGGCTCGACGGAGTCTCGCCCTACCGGTGGAGGAAAGGTTCATGGAAGAGCGGGAGTGTTCGCGGCACTGGGCTGTCGCCGGCTAGTCGGTCTTCGGCTTGCCGAAATGCTTGTCGGCAAAGTCGAGGAACACCTTCCAGTCTGCCTTCGTCATCGAGTGTTTGCCGGGGCGGATGTAGTAACCCAGGGTGCTGTCAATGAGCTTGCCGGGTTCCGGCATTGTCTTCGCCTCGAGGCCGCCGACGCCCAGGAACCGATAGACCGGATCGGCGGCCTGAAGCATCTCGAATTGACCCGCGGGATTGGCCCAGGTGTCTTCGACGGCATTGGGGAGCAAGACCGGCCGTGGCGCGCAAAGGGCGATCAGGCAATGCTGGTCGAAAGGCAGGCGCTCCGGTTGCTCATTGAATTGCTTGAACCGGGCGTTGAACCAATGCGGGAAGTGGTCGTTGATTTGTTTGACCGACTCGCCGATCTTGCCGCGGCTCGGCGCCGTGCCGCCGCACCCGGCCTGAAGCGGAATCGCCAGCGCGATCCGGTCGTCGAACGCTGCGGCCACCAGCGCGGCCTTGCCGTTCCGCGAGTGGCCGACCACGGCAATGCGCTTCGGATCGATGGCTGGATCGGTGACGAGGTAATCCACCGCGCGGTGTACGCCCCACGCCCATGCCGCGATGGCGCCCCAGTCGTAGTCGGGGTAATGCGCGCGCACCCCATCGGTGGCGCCCGGCCGATCCGGTTCCACGTCGCCGTTGTAGAAGGTGGCGACGGCATAGCCCCGATCGATCGACTGTTCGATCGCCCAGACATCCACCTGCTGGCCCCGGCCCGCCGCGGTGGCCTGGTTATTGGTCACGCCCGGGTAACCGGAGTACATCCAGCCGGGCGGGATGCGGACGGTCGGATCGGTGACCAGCGCGTGGTTGCCGCAGAAGTTGGGGCCAACGAAGACCGGCGCGGGTTTGGCGCGCTGGTTGGGAACGACCAGCAGCAGATAAAGCTTCGGTGTTCCGGGCGGGCCCAAGGAGATGGCGACTTCTTTCCTGGTGGCTTTGCCGCCGAAGTACGTTTTGTCCGCCCGTTCGATGGTGGGCTCAATCCTGGATGGCGCCGGTGGCCGGTGGCCGTACATGTAATGCTGAAAGAGCTCCTTCAGCTCCGACCGGCGCTGGTTGCGCCACTGGTCCTGGGAGGAGACCTTCTGACCGTTGAACGCCGTCAAAGGATCAGGCAACTCAGGCCGCTGGGGCAGTTGGGGCGGTTCGGGGAACGAGGCGGCCACGGCTGCCAGGCTGCTGGACAGCAGGAGGACGGCGTAGAATGCGGCGGCGCAGGAGGGGGTCGTGGGGTAAGTCCGGGTCTTCATCGATTCCCGCGGAGCCTATCCGAATTACCCGGTGACTACAAGAGCGCGGTAGCACAATCGGATGGGGAAGACACCTCGCCTAATCGCCACCGGAATTCGAAGTTCCGCATGGGGATCAATGAGCTCAAGCTGACGATTCCTGAACGGGCCATCCTCCTCTCTACCAACCCTGGCAATATCGTGTTTGATCCGTTCGGTGGTGGTGGTACAACCTACGAAGCGGCCCAACGAGGGGATCGCCTCTGGCTGGGATCGGAGATCTCGACAGCCGAAGCAATCGCCAACCGCTTGGAGGAAAGGTTCCCTGAGAGCTTCGGCCAGCCGACTCGATTGCCCTTGTCATGGCTGTTCGGACTGGACAACACCAACCGTACGCTCCGTCTGCTCGAATCCAAGTGAAGATCGTTGAACGGAAGTTCTACAATGGGTCCGAAGAGAGGATTGCGCGACTTGGCATCGTGATGTTCGACGAAGTGGTGCGTCTGCTGGAGTCTGTTCCGCTTTTTCTACTGGAGGAGAAAGATGCTAATAGCGGCGCGGCTATTCGCCAACTGATTGACGACGCATTCGCAGCAAGCTCTGACCCGCTGGTAGCGCTTCAGCTCCACCTGTCACCCAAGTCCCCTTCACCCGTCTGCGTTAAGGGGTGGACGCGGGTGGTCGGGCAAGTTGACACCTCTGCTTCAGGATTTCCAACTCCGGCGCGAAAGCCGTTGTGCCCAGCATCACCGGCCGGAAGATGCCGCCGGCCCCATACCAGTCATAGACCCGGACCGCGATCACGCAGCGCTCCCCCGGCGTGACGAGCGACGTTATGTCGTGTCTCACAGTAACAGCGCCGGATCGATGTCCTCCAGGTACGCGAGGTCGGGCACGACTTCGGCTTCGGTGGCTGCGGCTTGGAAGTGGAGCAACACCCGTTGGCCGCGGAGCAGCGTGAGCAAGATCGCTTGCCGACGCTTTCCGGCTTCTCCCCCATGGCCAGGGCGTCGCGGAACTCCGACGCGAACCGGTTATGGTAACCAATCGTGGGCAGCGGCGCGAACCGCCAGGCACCGTGACTCAGCTCTTCTTCGGCGTCGTCGCGAAGAACGACTGCACTTGCTGCGTCACCTGGCTGCTCGCGCATTTGGGACATTTAACCTTCTTCGTCCCATGTTCATTCATCCGCATCACCAGGCTAAACCGCTTGTTGCATTTCCGGCAGGTGTATTCGTAGGTCGGCATATCAAGTTGCTCTTTGCTTGCTAAATGACCAGCGCTTTTATGCACTGGATTTCCACCGTCGGCAAGACTCTTGCCAGTCGCGCGGTTGGCCCTGGCGGCCCGTCCTGGGGTCCGGTCTGATCCAATACCGTGAGCCAGAACGTCTGAACGCCGTCGTGCACGCCTGTCTGGGATTGGCGGCGGTGTTGGCCGTGGTCAACCTCTGCGTCTGCGTGACGCTGGGCCAGGTAACCGAGGAAAGCCCGCGGATTGCCCAGGCACTCTTCGTGACATCGTCGAAGAAGGACCAGTAGTTTGACGTTGATCGGCCGCCGCCGCCTGCTAAGCTTCCGCCGCATTTCCGGAACAAACGCAATGAAAGCGGCAGTAACAGCAGCGTCGGTGCCTTCCGCTCCACCCGCGCTTGCGGCAAAGGTTTTCGCGGGAAAGGACAATCCATGAGCACTCATTCCAACACTTATCCGAAGCTTCACAACGCCATGTGGCCCGGCCTGGTCGGCAAAGGCAGCCCCGGAGCCGAACCGTGCCTGGACCTCGATACGATGCTCAACCTCACCGCCTCCGCGGCGGTGGACGGCATCCGCTTCGACGGCGTGGACATCTTCCTGTACGCGCCCCACATCAACATCGATATCAACGACGACGACTTGAAGCGCATCGCCGACAAGATCACGGCCAAGGGCCTGGTGGTGGGCTCGGTGGTCGCGCCGATCTGGCCGCCGACCGGCGGCGGCTCCGCCATGGGCAGCGCCGACGAGCGCAAGAACTTCGTCGGCCAGGTGCGCAAGGGATGTCGGATCGCTGCCAAGCTGCGCGAGTTCGGCGCCCGGCCCCACGGCGTGGTGCGCATCGACACCGCCTGCGGCGTTACGGACTGGGATAAAGACCCCGATGGCAACACCAAGCTGATCGCCCAGACGTTCCGCGAAACGTGCGACGTCGCGGAAAGCTTCGGCGAACGCCTCGCGGCCGAAGGCGAGATCTGCTGGGGCGCGCTGCACAGTTGGAAAGAGGCCATCAAGCTGCTCGCATTGGTGGGCCGGCCCAAGACCCTCGGGTTCCAGGCCGATATGGCCCACACGCTCCTGTACGTTCTGGGCTACAACAAGCCCGAAGACGCCCTCCTGCCACCGGATTGGGATTGGTCCGACCCCGCCAGGTTCGACGCGGCCTACCAGACACTCACCGCTGCGTTGCGCCCCTGGACGATTGACTTCCACGTGGCCCAAAACGACGCCACCGTCTTGGGCTCCGGCACTCACGAGAAGACCGGTCATCACTGCCTGGCCACCGACCCGAACGGCAAGCTGAACATCCCGCACCATGCCGGCTTCTGGATGCGTGACGAGAAGGGCCAACTCACCAAGGCCTTCCGCCACATCTGCTGGGATGGCTGCATGTTCCCGAACGCGGTGATGATGCAGCCCCAAACCTGGAACGACATCCTCGCGGCAATGATCGCCGTCCGCGACGCCCACGGCTGGAGCGAAGCCGCGCCGACGGTGGCACCCGTCCCACCCGCCGAGAAGCCGGTGGCGGTTGCGCCCGCAAAAGCCGTCGAAGCGGTGAAACCGGAAACCGCGAAACCAGTGATAAAGAAGCCGCTCGAGAAGGCCGCGGCGCCATCGAAGGCAGCCAAACCGGCAAAGCCAGTCAAACCGGCGGTGAAGAAGTCGGCGGCAAAGGCTGCGAAGCCCGCTAGACCCGCAGTAAAGAAACCGGCCAAACCAACGGCGAAGTCCACTCTGAAGAAGGGCCTCAGGAAACCAGCCAGGAAAGCTGCCAAACCAGTGGCGCCAAGAAGCGCCAGGAAAACGGTCAAGGCTAACGCCAGAAAGGCTCCCAAGAGAGTGCTGAAGGTTAAAACCAGAAAGGCCAAGAAGCCGGTGAGGAAAGCCGCGAAACCTGCTGCCAAACGGAAGAGATAAAGAACCAACGGGCCGCAAAAAGGCACAAACCGGAAGAGGCAAGAGAGTCTATGGAAGACATCCTGCAGCTTTGTGACGTTGTTCGAGAGACCGGATTTGCCATCCATCGCTATCTATGAAAAAATTAAATGTTGGACTCATCGGGTGCGGCTTCATGGGCCGCGCGCATTCAAACGCCCACCGCAGGGTCTGGAACTTCTTTGACCTCGAATACCAGCCCGTCCTCAAGGCCATCTGCGACTTCAACGAGGCCAAGGCCAAAGCCCACGCCGCCCAGTGGGGATTCGAATCCGTCGAGACTGACTGGAAGAAGCTCCTCGCCCGCGAGGACATTGACCTGATCGACATCTGCCTGCCCAATAACGTGCACGCCGAGGTCGCCATCGCCGCCGCCAAGGCCGGCAAGATGATCCTCTGCGAAAAGCCGCTCGCCCGCAACGGCAAGGAAGCCGAGGGCATGGTCAAAGCCGTCGAGAAAGCCGGCGTGCCCAACTTCGTTTCGTTCAACTACCGGCGCATCCCCGCGGTAACACTGGCCAAGCAGCTCATTGATGAAGGCCGCCTGGGGAAGATCTTCCACTACCGCGCCAAGTTCCTTCAGGATTGGACCATCTCCAAAGATCTGCCCCAGGGCGGCGACGCACTCTGGCGGCTCGACATAAAAGCGGCGGGCTCCGGCGTCACCGGCGACCTGCTGGCCCACTGCATCGACACCGCCCTCTGGCTCAACGGCGGCATTGACAAGGTCAACGCCATGACCGAGACCTTCATCAAGGAACGCAAACATCAACTGACCGGCAAGGTTGAGAAAGTTGGCATTGACGACGCCTGCGCGTTCCTCGCCCGGTTCGCCAACGGTTCGCTCGCCACGTTCGAGTCCACCCGTTACGCGCGCGGACACAAGGCCCTTTACACGTTTGAGATCAATGGCGAACACGCGTCGATCTTCTGGGACCTGCACGACCTGCACCGCCTGCAATGGTTCGATCACCGCGATCAGGGCATCGTCCGGGGTTGGCGCTCGATCCACGTCACGGACGGCGACCATCCGTACATGAAGCACTGGTGGGTGCCGGGCCTGCAAATCGGCTTCGAGCACTCATTCGTGCATCAACTGGCCGACTTCCTGACCGGCCTGGCGACCGGCAAACCCGCCCGCCCGACCTTCAAAGAAGCGCTCGAGACCCAATACGTCTGCGACGCCGTCCTCAAGTCCGCCAAAACGAACAAGTGGGAGAAGGTGGCACGGGTGCGGTGAAGGCCGGGAAACCTGGTGAAGGAAGAGTTCGTCGACGAGGTGGCCGCCCGCTGCTGCTCCATGAACCGTGGCGGTTGGGTATGCAACCTTTTGTTGCAGGTGCAACAAAAGGTTGCCACTGCAGGTTCATGGCCGGTGAGCAGGTCCGTAAGGCACAGGGAACTTCCCATGAACCGTCGAAAAAAGCTGATGCACACCGCGACAACCGAAAACATGGTCGTGTATTCTGTTGTCGCGGTTTCTTCTCGTCCGGCCGCGTTCATGGTCGCAATGCGTGGTCGAAGAGCCAAGGTGGCTTCCCATGAACCATCTCGTAACTCCTTGGAAATGAACGAAGCGATCGGAGTCGGTTCATGGGCCGTGCGCAGTTCAAAAAGGGACTGGGGGCTACCCATGAACCTCGGCCGCTGGGCGTACAACCTTTTGTCCCATATGGGACAAAAGGTTGCGACATTGGGTTCATGGTCCCAAGGCGTATCAAACCGTTGGATGTGAAGGCTCTCCATGAACCTGCCTCCACCGGTAGGGCGAGACTCCGGTCGAGCCCTGACTTTCCTGGCGGCACGTGATTCCAGGGCTCGACGGAGTCTCGCCCTACCAGGAGTCAAAAACGGTTCATGGGCCGTGCGCAGTTCAAAAAGGAACTGGGGGCTTCCCAAGAGCGGCTATCGGCTCAAACCCGGTCAGACCGAACCCCCCTGATCGGGCGCGTGGCACTGCACGCCCACCAGTTGCAGTTCGAGCATTCCGCCCATGCCAGCCCGGTGACCATCACCGCACCGTGGCCGGAAGACCTCACCGTGGCTGTCAAACACCTGCGGCGGTTCGCCGCTTGATCGGCTCCGCCATTTGTCCCCGGGTCACGCCAAGCTGGTTCAACAGCTTGAGCTCGCGCCACAGCTCGGATCCCGTGATCTCGCCTCGCAGCAGTTGACCGTACTTGAGGACGGTCCGGCCGACCTGTTCGGGCGTTTCGTGCAGGAACTCAAGCCGGAATCGGCGCGCCCCCAACGCCATCAGGCGCGCCACTGCCTCGGCGCCGGTCTGCGCCACAGCGTTGAAGACCGTGTTGCGACAGCCCGCGTCCGCCTTCACGGGGTGCTCGGCGCCGACGCGGTCCCGGAGCTTCATTTCGTGCCTGTCGCAGGGCCGGCCACAGTTCGTGTAGTCCGTCCCCGTGGAGAGAAATGCGCAAAAGACGCAGTGCTCCATGTGAAACATGGGGATGTGCTGATGGAGGGTGATCTCGAACCACTCCGGCGGCGCCGAGCGCAACAACGCTTCGAGCTGCGCGGTGTTCAGGTCATACGACGCCGTGACGTGTTCCAGCCCGCAGCGATGGATGAAGTGATCCGCAGCCAGCGGATTGGCCACGTTGAACGTGTAGTCGCCAATGCGCCGACAGCCCGCGAAGAATTGGAGGTGGTCATAATTGCGAATCAGGTACCCGTCCGCCTCGCAGGAGCGGACCTGCTTCAGGACCCACTCCTCGCCGGGCTTGAATACGCGGGGAGGCGCCGCGTAAATGCCAATCCCCGGTTGCCGATTGCCGGGGGCGGTGGGGGCGGAAGCGGTTTGGGCACTTTGCTGCCACTCGCGGAAGCGTTGGACTGCGTCGCGATACTGCTTGGGATTGTCGAACTCGGCATAGACCGTTTGCACGCCCGAACTGAGCGCAGCTTCGAGTTGGGCCAGACTGCGCACCAGCACAACCAACTTCGGGGTGTTCTGTGCCGCGCGCGGATCTGGCTCCGCCCAGCGCCGCAGATCCACTCCATCGGCCGCCCGCCGCCCGCCGCCTTCGTTGAGCGTCCACGGGGGCGGCGGCGCCCGCAATGCTTCCAGCCGGGCGACGGCTTCGCGGCGCAAACGGTTCAGTTCACTCACGGGGAGCATCACTTGGCCTTGGAGGTGATTCACAAGTTCACCCAGCTTGAAAGGGGTGCCGCCGAGCCGACCCAGTTGGTCCCGCAGGCGCTCCAGGGTAAGTGGTTGCCTCTCGGCACGCGCAAGCGGCATCGCCGAAGTCAGTTCCACCGCGTGACCCTGCTCGTCCCGAACCACCACCGCAAGCGGCTGCCCAACTGCTCCGTGCACTGCGAGCCTCAGCGGGCGCTGGAAGTGCGGCTGGCTGCCGCTGAAACTCCGGCGGAGCCGACGATCCAGTTCCGGATCACTCGTCTTCCAGACTCGGTCACCGACGCGCAGCCGGTTGAAGTCCACGTCATTTTGGCCAAAGCCGATCAGCGTCTCCGCGCCATGATTGCGCACCGAATACACCCGCCCGCCTTCCTCTTTCTCCTCGGGACGACCCGCGTCAAAGACCACGCCGTCTCCCGCTTTGAGTGGCGCTTGCAGTTTGAGAACAACCTGGTTGCCGGCGATGCGGCTGACCTCTCCCAGGTAAACGCCACGCTTCTTGCCGAAACGGGCGTGCACGAGTTCCTGATGGTTCAGACCGCGCAGCCAACCCGTGTACAAGCCGCGCGAAAAGGCCATCTCCAGGTCGTGGCGCGCCGCGGCGCGGAGCGAGCGCGCCAGGCCCTCCAGCTTGCCAGTGACGGGCGGAGTCGCGTTCACGGACTCCCCGGAAGCAGGGGCTGCAGGGCACGCCGTCCTGGCCGGCGCGGCTGACAGTTCCACAGCGATCCGGTCAAGCGCCTCCCGGTAAATGCGCGTGACGTTCGCAACGTATTCGGGGCTCTTCAACCGGCCCTCGATCTTGAGCGAAGCAATGCCCAGTCGGATCAAATCAGGCAAGACTTCGAGGCCGGCCAGATCTTGCGGGCTCAGGAGATAACGTCGGTCGCCCAGCGGGACCATGCGTCCGTCAGAGATCAAGTCGTAGGGCATGCGGCAGGCCTGAGCGCACTCGCCGCGGTTGGCCGACCGGCCGCCCAGGGCCTCGCTGGTCAGGCATTGGCCAGAATACGCGACACAAAGCGCCCCATGAACGAAGACCTCCAGCGGGATTCGCATGCGCTTGCTGGCGGGGGTGGCCTGCAGACGTTCGATGTCGTCCAGCGAACACTCCCGCGCCAGAACCACGAGGTTGCAGCCCAGTCCCTGGGCAAACTCCACACCGGCCGCGCTGGTGATGGTCATCTGCGTGGAGGCATGAATCGGAACGTCCGGCGACACTTGCCGTATCAAACGGCAGATGCCGACATCCTGGACCAGGATGGCGTCCACGCCGGCACCGATCATGCCCCGGAGGTCCAGCTCCGCCTCAGCCATTTCGTCGGCAAAGATCAGGGTGTTAAAGCAGGCATAACCGCGCACGCCGCGGTGATGCACAAACTCCATAAGACCAGGCAGGTCGGCCCCGGTGAAATTGTTCGCGCGAAGCCGGGCATTGTGCCGTTCGAGGCCGAAATAGACCGCGTCGGCGCCGTTCTCAACCGCGGCCCTGGCGCATTCCCAGTCCCCGGCCGGTGAAAGCAGCTCCGGCAGGACCAGGCTCGCCGGGGCGTCTTGCGCCGGGAGAACGCCCGGTGCGTCCTGCTCGCCCGGAGAGGCGCTTGAATTGGCCTGGTTCATCTCAGTACTCGGCCCCGGCCAAACGCGATCCGGTGGCTGGCACCTGGCAGCCAAGGCATCGGAATTCATCTGGATGCCAGAATATCCGCGCGGCCGATGACGGGGGAAACTACACGCCGGCGGGCAATGCGCAACTCCGGCTTTCCTCTGCCATCCCAATACCGCGCCGAAACCCGGCCAAAAACACTTGTTCGGCCCGGTCGCTTTCTGGCTCAATCGCCGGACGATGTTTGAGCTGCTCAAGACCGATTCGCTCACCAAAGCCCGACTGGGCCGGTTGACAACACTGCGGGGCGTGATCGATACGCCCGTCTTCATGCCCGTGGGCACGCAAGGCAGCGTCAAGGCGCTCGACCCGCGCGAACTGCGCGAAATGGGCGCCCAGATCATCCTCGGCAACACCTACCACCTCAACATCCGCCCCGGCCTCGACATCATCCGCGCCGCCGGTGGCTTGCACCAGTTCATCAACTGGCCCCACCCGATCCTGACCGATAGCGGGGGCTTCCAGGTCTTCAGTCTGGCCAGGATCCGCAAGATCCGCGCGCACGGTGTCGAATTCCGCTCGCACCTGGACGGCTCGCCATTATTCCTCGGCCCCAAGGAAGCCATGGAGATCCAGCAATGGCTCGGCTCGGACATCGCTATGGTGTTCGACGAATGCCCGCCCCACGATGCCCCGGCCCGCGAAGTCCATGCCGCCGTCGAACGCACCATCCGTTGGGCGCGCGAGTGCCGCGAGCAACCCCGATCCCGGGGCCAGGCGGTGTTTGGAATCGTCCAGGGCGGGGCCAACGCGACCTTGCGCGAGGAATGCGCCAGGGCGCTGGTGGCAATGCAATTCGACGGCTACGCCATCGGCGGTGTCAGCGTGGGCGAACCCGAGCCCGAGATGATGAAGGCCGTGGAAATGACGGAACCGTTTCTGCCCGCCCGCCAGCCGCGGTACGCCATGGGCCTGGGCACGCCGGCGCAATTGGTTGAACTTGTGGCACGGGGCATCGATATGTTCGATTGCGTGCTGCCGACGCGCGTGGCCCGCAACGGCACCGCGTTCACCGCGCGGGGCACGATCAGCATCAAGGCCGCCTTCAACAAGGCCGACCTCGGCCCGATCGAGGAAGGTTGCGCCTGTTTCGCCTGTCGCCATTTCTCCCGCGCTTATCTGCGCCACCTGCTCAACGTCGAGGAGATCCTCGGCCTGCGGATGTTGAGCGTCCACAACAGCTACATGTTCCTGAAGCTAATGGCCGACATCCGCGCGCACCTGGCGGCCGGAACCTTCGCCCGGTTCCGACAGGCATTCGTGGCGAGTTACGTGCCGACGAAGCGGGTCCTGGCCGGTCGCAGCGCCGTCGTGGAACGATGATTCGCGGGCTGGCCGGCCGCGCGTCGTTCCGGGTTTTGGCCACGCCCTCGAACGCGTTCGTGGGAGAGAACGTCCAGGACGCCCTTGGGTGGACCAGCGCGATTGAGCAAGGACTCCATTGCCGATGGCGCTAACCGGAATTGAGCCGCCGCTACTCATAATTGACGGCATAGAATTCCAGTCGCAGCTCCACAGGTTGCTTTTCCAGTGAAGTGCAGCGGACAGTAAGAGGGAGGGAGGCGTCCAGATCGTGATGGCGGACTTCACCGACGGCCCAGGAGAGGCCGCTCCAGATGGCTTTGTCGTAATGGCACACGACCGGCCGAGAGCGGTGGTTCTGCGAAACCTCGATCTTGAGCAGGTTACCTAGCGTCGTGCCATTGGGCGGGGCGCCGGCGGAGGACCGCACGGGCTTGCCAGCAGCAAACTGGCGCAGGACAATGCGAAGGTCGCCTGTGTCCGGAGCCTTGAGGTTCGCCAGCATGGCATTGGTTCCGTCCGGCGAGCACTGCCCGCTGAGGGGGCGAATATTCCTCGGTATAATGACATCTTCCTGGACGCCGAGGTCGTACTTGGATTTGGCATATTCGCCGTAGCCAACGACGGCGAGTTGCTCGGGGCCGAGGGTCAGCTCGTCACGAGACAACCGGGGCTGGAAACCTGCATCGCGGAATTGGAGCCGGCCGGAAGCCAGGGGCGGCTGCAGGCGATGCAGCACCGGGAGCCGGACCAGCCGCACGGCTTGCGACGGATTGACAACAGTGTAAAGGGCGCCTTGCGCGTCGAGGGAGCAGAAGCCGCCGGGTCCCTCCCGGCCCGGCAAGCCGCCAAAAGGAAAGGTCCGACCGAAGGATTGGAGGGGGAAATAAATCTCTTGGACCTTGGCGAACCATTTGGCTTTGGCGTCGTCGATCAGCTCCAGGTTGCCGTAATAGACATTCATCCAGCCGCCGCGAGCATGTTCGAGAAGGAGCATGCTTTTCCAGGCGGCGGTGCAGCGTTGATAACATGTCCCGGCAACGCCGAACATACAACCCGTGTTATCGATTCGTTCCAAGGGCACGCCGTTGGCCTCGTAGTAGCGCACCATGTGATCCGAATAAAGGTCCATGGAGCGCCAGAAGTTCATGGCGGGCACGTCCGAGAAGCGCGGGTCACCGCAGTAAAGGGAGTCAAAGGCCTCAAGCCAGCGCAGGTCAACGGTCTGGCGGACAGGCGCGAAGGTGCCCTCAGTATCGCCACCGAAACCATTAAAGGCGGCGAGGAGCGCCTCCGGATTTTTCTGCTTAAAATGCTGAAGGGCTTGCCGCAGCGCGTCGCTGTTCCGGCGGATCACCTCCTCTTTGGTGAAACGTTTGGCGGCGGCCGAGGTGGCGATGGTGAGGTTGGCAAAATCGAATTTGAAAAGGCGCACACCCCGCTCGTACCAGAACTGCATGGTATCGATGAACTGGGGAAGGAAACCGCCGTCGAAAAAGCACATGGCGGAGCCCGTGGCGTCCATGGAGGAGCGCCATTCGGGGAGGACATCCATCCGGAAGGGGACGTTGGAGGCGACCCAGAGGCCGGGTTTGATCCGGTGATCGAGGCAGGCTTTGAGCCAACGGTCGGGACCGTTTGGCCAGTGCGGGCTGCGGAACTCGCGATAGCCCCCGTTGGTCGAGTACCAGAAAGCGTCCATGACGTAGTAATCGATGCGCACACCGGCGCGGCGGAGGCGGAGGATCTGCTCCAGCTCTCTCATCGCAAGGGCCTCGGTCAGTTCGATGTTGTCCGAGAGCTCGTCATAAGCGGACCAGTTGTTATACACAGCGACGGGTTGATTAAGAGCCACGGTGCCGCGGACCGGGATGGAGGCGGGGTCGGGCGCCGCAACCGCGGCGTGGATAGCCGGAGAGGGGCTGAACGCAAGGAGGAGCAGCAAAGGGGTGAGGTGCAGCGAGAATTGCTTTTGCGCCGTGTTCATTGGCGGCAACTTTATGCCTCCGTGGCCGGGCGATAAACTCTTTTCGCCGGGTTTGGGAAGCCCGCGCGCGTTCTGCCGAGCTGACGCTGCCCGGAGCATGGAAACCGTGGAAAACTGGACTCCCCGTGGCCGCACCGGGGTACACCTCACCGGTGTGGTTGGCAAAAACTCCATCGGATAGCGAATTCTTGCCGTACTGTCTCCATTGCCTTTCGGCGTTCACCGCGCGAGTCACACCGCTTCATTATAGAGCACGGTGGATCCGAAGCTGATACAGGCATTGACCGGGTTCAGTGGCGGGCGGGTGCTGCGGCGTTCAAACGGGAATTCCGGAGGCAGGAACCCCGCCCACGCATGGAAGTAGCAGCGCGCCCATGGTCTTGCGCCCTCCGGCGATGGAGGCAATGAGCTGTGTATCGGGGTTTCCCACGATCGTCCGCACCTGCTCCAACAGGAAGTCGGCGGCCGCTTCGTTGTCGGCGGGGGTGCGAATGTCCTGCAATTCGCGCGAACGCTGGGCTTCGGCCTCGACTCCGGTGATCACGCGAATGTCAGCGGACGTTCGCGGGGCGGGTCAGCGCGGGGCGGAGGTCATCCACTTCGGGGATGAGACCGGGTGGGATCAACGCGAGGGCTTGCGGGCGGGATTCGCAAATCCGGATGAGGTCGGCGCGGTCCTTGGCCCGTTTCGAGGCCCGGCGGCTGGTGTCGGTGAACGCCCAGAGCTTGCCCTGCACAAGGTCTTCCAAGGCGGCGATGGGCAGGCGCACGCCGAAGAGTTCGCCCGCCACTGCGCGAGCGGGAAATGCGCCGTAACGCGAGTTCACGGTAATCTGGATGCGGAGCCGGCTGCCGGGCAACTGGGCGTTGACGGAATGCGGAAACTCCTCCACGACAAATCCGGCGGCCCGCAGCGCGTCGGCCAGGCCGGCGGACGAGGCGATGGCGAAATCGGCATCCAACGTCACGACCGGCTCGACATAGTGGTTCACCGCCAGCCCGCCGATGAGGCAGAACGGCTGGCCGGTGGCACCGAGCGCGTCCACCGCGAGGCGGAGGTCGGAGTCATGGCCGGTCAGTGCCGCAAGGAATTCCTGTTCACTCATGCTATGAGTGGAGCACGGCGGAGTTGGCCGGACAAGCCGGCAGTTCAGCGAGTTTGGCCGTGCCGGTGGCGGCGTAAAGGGTAGAAGGGTCGAGGGTCATGGAGGGTTGCGGCATGCGGATCAGTGAATTGCCGGGCTTGTGTGCACCCCGATCATCTCGGCTTCGGACTTGGACGACAGTTTCAGGCTTCAGTGCGAGCAGCGGCAGGAGGTTCTGCATCGTCTGCTCGCTGACAAGATGGAGGAGTGCAAGCGGCA
>Ga0315274_10003095_pt1 | contig 24806 bp, 21 predicted proteins | sample YL17G02_20_MG_FD_203700 | JGI IMG/M metagenome (GOLD analysis project Ga0315274, IMG submission 203700) | Sediment microbial communities from Yellowstone Lake, YNP, Wyoming, USA - YL17G02_20 | ecosystem: Environmental > Aquatic > Freshwater > Lake > Sediment | place: USA: Wyoming | collected...
CGCGAGCCGGCCGAAGAGCTCGACGGTGTTCGTCGGGATGAAAAATTTCCGTTCGACGGCGTCGGCCTGGGCCGTTTTCCCGACGGCGCGGACGATGGACGCGTCGGCGGCGTGAAACCGGAACTTCGGATCGCGAAGCAGGCCGAAGAAAAGATCGGTCTTTTTCGTCCCCGGCGGCCCGATCAGAACGAGGCCTTTCCCGTCAAGGTCGAGGGACATGCCCCGGACCATGGGCGTGCCGAAGTGGCGGGCGGCGATGTCGGCCACGAGCCCCAGGGCGAGGCTGCGGACGGGGCCATAGGCGTCGTTGTTGACAATGAGGCCCGTCTTGGTTTCGCCGTTGTAAAAGGACCGCGGCTCCCGGCCGGGGATGCCGTCCACGGCGAAAACGACCCCGTGGGGCTCGATCTCGGCGTCAAGCTGAGCCGGGAAGAAATTCTCGACCCAGAAATCGTGGAGATGACGGACATTGGTCCGGAGCTGGACGATGACGCCGTTGATATTGGCGTTCCACTCGTAGTAGTTTTCGGGGGCGAGCCGGCTCTCGACTTCGGCGACGAGGCCGTCGCGGACTTTGACCGGCAGTTGGGCGTCCAGGGGCACCGTCCCGCGGGTCCGGGTGATGAAATTGCTCAGGGAGACGCGTTTGACTTTTCGGGCGGGCTTGAGCTGCTGGAGCGCCCGGGCGAGCCGCTCCATGCCTTTTTCCAGTTTCTCCATCGAGGCGGCGTAGGAAAGGCGGACGCAGTCGTCGGCGCCGAAAGCGTCGCCCGGGACGACCGCCACCCGGGCTTCCCGGAGAAGGTAATACGCCATCCCGTAGGAATTGCGGATCGGGGTGCCGTTGAACTCCTTGTCGTAGAATGACCGGACGTTGGGGAAGAGGTAGAACGCCCCCTGGGGCTTGAAGCAGGAGAGCCCGGCGATCTGCTGAAGCTTCATCAGGCAATAATTGCGCCGGCGCTGGAACTCGGCGACCATCTTGCCGATTTCCTGCTGCGGCCCCGCCAGGGCTTCGACGCCGGCTTTTTGGGATATGGACACCGGGTTCGAGGTCGTATGGCTTTGGATCTTGGACATGCCGTTGATGAGGGCGGCCGGCCCGAGGGCGAAACCGATCCGCCAGCCCGTCATCGAATAGGACTTGGCGACGCCGCTGAGAATGATCGTTTTTTTCTTGATGTCCTCGCCCAAGGCGGCGAAGCTCGTGACCTTGAAGTCGTCGTAGACGAGGGCGGAGTAGATCTCGTCGGCCAGGACGAAGATGTCCTCCTGGCGGACGACCTCGGCGAGGGCCTCGAGCTCGGCCCGGGTGTACGTCGCCCCGGTGGGGTTCGAAGGGGAATTGAGAACGAGCGCTTTCGTCGCCGGGGTGATATGGGCCCGGAGGTCCTCGGGCGTCAGGATGAATCCGTTTTCCTCCTTGGCGGCTACGAAAACCGGTTTTCCGAGAGCCAGCTTGACGATTTCCGGATAGGTCACCCAATACGGCGCGGGGATGATGACCTCCTCGCCCTCGTTGACCAGCGCCTGGACGGCGTGGAAAAGGGCGCTTTTCCCTCCGGTCGTAACGATGACCTCGTTCGGGGCGTAAGCCAGGCCGTAGTCCTCTTGGTAGCGGGCGATGATGGCCTTCTTCAGTTCCGGGATCCCGTCGTTCTCCGTGTATTTGGTGAAATTTTCCTGGATGGCCTTGATCCCGGCGGCCTTGACGTTCTGGGGCGTCGGGAAATCGGGCTCGCCGATCGAGAGATCGACGACGTCGATCCCCTCGGCCCGCATGGCCTTGGCTTTGGCCGCGATCTTGAACGTCGGGGAGGCGCCGATCTTATTGGCTTTATCTGACAGCATGGTGTTCCCCTCTTCGGGTCTCGGCGGCTATTTGGCGGGCTTCTCCTCGGGGGAAAGCTTGTTTTTGAGGAAGGTCTTGATGTCGGCGCCGGTCAAGGCCTGGACGATGTCCGGGATTTGGGAAAGCACCTGGGCCACCTGGGCGGTCAGCTTCCCGGTTCCGAGATCCTTATCGCTGTTGACCAGGACGATCTTGTCGATCTTGGAGAGCGGCTCGCTGACGCCTCGGACCACCTCGGGAAGGACTTTCATGTACATTTCGAGGATCGCGGCTTCGTTGAAGCGGCTCATCGCCTCGGCCCTCTTGGCCATGGCCTCGGCTTCGGCGAATCCTTTCTCCTTGATCCGGCCGGCCTCGGCCTGGCCTTCGAGCCTCGAGGCCTCGGCTTTGCCGCGCGCTTCGGCTTGAAGGCGGTACTCCTCGGCTTCGGCCTCGGCCTTGATCTGGTACTTGCGGGCGTCGGAGGGTTTGAGGACGTTGGCCTCGAGTTCTCTTTCCCGTCGCAGAATCTCGAGCTCCTCGATCTTGATGGCCTGTTCCTTTTCGATCATCTTGACCTTAGACTCCTCCTTCTTGAGCTCCTGGCCCAAGCGGAAGCGCTCGAGCTCATAGGAGAAGTCGGCCTGGGCTTTCTTGGAGTTGACCGTCGTCAGGCTCTCGGACTTTTTGACCTCGTTGTCCCATTGGGCCTTGGCGATCAAGGCCTCGGCCTGGAGGCGGGCCACCTCTCCTTCCTTGCGGGCCTGAGAGGATTTGATGATCGATTCCTTCTGGCTTTCGGCTTCGGCGATGGCCGCCTCGCGCTTGGCCGCCGAGATCACCGGTTTGGAGAGGGCCTCGATATAGCCTTGGGTATCGCTGAACTCGCGGAGGGCGAAGGAGAGCAGGACGAGACCCATCCGGGCGAAGTCGGCCCGGACGGCCTCGGTGACCTTCTCGTTGAATTCGGCCCGGCCGCGGTAGATCTCTTCGACCGTCATCGTCCCGATCACCTCGCGGGTCCGGCCTTCGAGGACGGGGACGGCGACGTCGCGGATCCCGTCCTTGCCCTGACCCAGGAACTGCTCGGCGGCGATGTGGATGGCCGCTTCGGACGAATCGATCTTGACCTGGGCCGTGGCGTCGGCGAGGATGGGTACGCCGCCGCGGGTCAGGACTTCCGGCGTTCGGATTACCAGAGGGATGATATCCATCGGCAGAACGTCGGCCTTTTCGACGAACGGGCGGATGAATGTGCCGCCGCCCAAACGGATCCGGTAGCCGACTTTCCGCCGCGTTCCGTCGGGCTGGGTGATCGTCTTTTTGCGGCCGGAGATGATCAGGGCTTCATTGGGTCCGACTTTCCGGTATTGCTTGGCGAAAACGAAGCCGAGGAGGATGACGAGGACGACGATGACGCCGGCGGGAATCAACCAGGTGGCGAGATTCATGAGGACCTCCCTACAGGATCATGGCGATGCGGACGCGAAAATCCATAAGTGTTTAAAAAAAGAATGATAGTGTGGGCTTCGGGTCGAAGTCAAGAGACCGGCGGCCTCAGGCTCCGAGTTTTTGGCGAAAATAGGCGATCGTCCGCTCCAGGCCTTCCTTCAAGGGGACTTTCGGGGCCCAGCCGAGCTTGGTCCGGGCTAGGGTTATATCCGGGCGGCGGCGGACGGGATCGTCTTGGGGCAGGGGCAGATGGACGATCGACGATCGGCTCCCGGTCAGGCGGAGGACCGATTCCGCGAGTTCCAGGACCGTGAATTCTTCGGGATTGCCCAAGTTGACCGGGCCGGTGAAATTTTCGGTCTCCATGAGCCGGACGAGTCCGTCGATCGTGTCCGAGACATAACAAAACGAGCGGGTTTGACAACCGTCCCCGTAGATCGTCAAGGGCTTGCCGCGCAAGGCCTGGACGATGAAGTTCGAGACGACCCGTCCGTCGTTGACGGCCATGCGGGGTCCGTAGGTGTTGAAGAGGCGGGCGATTCGGATGTCGACCCGGTTTTGGCGATGATAATCCATCATCAGCGTTTCGGCGACGCGCTTCCCCTCGTCGTAGCAGCTTCGGACCCCGATCGGGTTGACATGGCCCCAGTAGCTTTCCGGCTGGGGATGGACTTCGGCGTCCCCATAGACCTCGGACGAGGAGGCGAGCAGGATCCGGCTCCGGATCCGCTTGGCCAGCCCGAGCATATTGATCGTGCCCATGACGTTGGTCTTGACGGTCTTGATCGGATTTTCCTGGTAGTGGATCGGTGAGGCCGGGCAGGCGAGGTGGTAGATGCGGTCGACCTCGACGAAGAGAGGATGGATGACGTCATGGCGGATGAGTTCGAAGAACGGATGAGCGAGGAAGGGGCGGATGTTGTCCTTTTGGCCCGAGAAGAAGTTGTCGATGCAGATGACGTCGGCCCCGCCTTCGAGGAGGACCTCCGCTAAATGGCTCCCCAGGAATCCCGCCCCGCCCGTGACCAGTACCCGGTTCATCGCGGCTTCCCTTCGCCTCCCCTCATTGCCTGGCGTAGGCCATGAAGAGGAGGCTTTTGCGTTTCAGGATGTCCTTTTGGACCTGGATGATCTCGGCGATGCCCTTGTCGGCCAGCCGGAGGAGAGCCTCGAGGAGGTTTCGCGAGAACGGGGCCCGCTCGGCCGTGGCCTGGACTTCGAGCAGTTGGCCGCGGTCGGTCTCGACGACATTCATGTCCGTCTCCGCGCCGGAGTCCTCCCCGTAGTCGAGGTCGAGCCGGGGTTCGCCGCGGACGATCCCCACCGAGACCGCCCCGACGAGATGATGGAGGGGCATCGTATCGATGATTTTTTCGTCGTACATTTTTTTCAGGGCCAGGGCCAGGGCGACGCAGGCGACGTTGATCGAAGCGACGCGCGTCCCGCCGTCGGCCTGGAGGACGTCGCAATCGAGGATGATCTGGCGCTCTCCGAGAACCCGCAGGTCCGTGACGGCCCGGAGAGCCCGGCCGATAAGCCTCTGGATTTCCTGGCTGCGGCCCGAGGGATAACCCTGCTGGCGCTCTCGGACGGTCCGCTTCTCGGTCGCCCGGGGGAGCATCGCGTATTCGGCCGTGATCCAGCCCTGGCCCGCCCCCTTCAGGAACGGCGGGACTTTTTCCTCAATCGTCGCGGCGGCGACAACCTTGGTTCGCCCCATCTCGATGAGGGCCGAGCCGTCGGCGAAATCGAGATAATCGGGAATGATTCTGACGGGGCGGAGCTCGTCGTCGGCTCGGTCATGGGAGCGCCCCGGGCGTGGATTTCTGTCTTTCATCGGCGGGCCTCGATTGCCAGCGCTTATGGACCCAGAGCCAGGCCTCCGGGTTGCGTCGGATTTCTCGCTCGATCATCTTAGTGCAGATTTGAGTGATTTTCAACACGTCTTCCGAGGGGAAGCCCGATGGAGGGATGACCAAAGGCTCCAAGATCCGGAGGCGGTGACGGCCGCGGGGCAGGGGATCGATGAAAAGAGGCAAAAGAGGCGCCCCCGTCTTGAGGTGGAAGGCCGCCAGGCCCGGCGTCGTTCCGGCCGGCTTCCCGAAGAAATCGACGAAAACGGCCTCTCGGCGGAGGACGTTTTGATCGATGAGAATGCCGACGACTTCGTTCCGGTGGAGGGCCTGGAGAATCCGGCGGCTCGCCCCGACCTTGTTGATCACCGCGGCCCCGAGGCGCTCCCTCATCCGGACGAGGTCGCGGTCGATCAGCCGGTTATCGAGGGTCCGGGCCACGACGCCGAACGGGGCGGACTCGGAGATGGGGCCGCAGCCGACCTCCCAGTTGCCGTAATGGGCGGTGAAGATAAGCGCCCCTCGGCCCCGCGCCAGCGCCTGATCCAAGTGCCGCCGCCCTTCGACCTCGACGAGGGCGAGGACGCGCGCCCGCGACAGGCTGGCCATCTTTACCGTCTCGAAAATGACCCGGCCGGCGTTCCGGAACGAACGGACGGCGATGGCCCGTCTTTCCCCGGGGCTTTTCTCGGGGCCGAAGGCGAGGGCGAGGTTCCGGAGGGCGATCCCGCGATGGCGGCCGTCGAGCCGGAAAGCCAGGCGTCCCGCGGCCCCGCCGGCGGCCAGGACCGCCGGCCGGGGAAGGGCGGCGATGAAAAACGAGAAGAGGCGGTAAAGAAAGAAGGCGACGTAATCGCCGGCCGAGTCCGGTCGAGTCGGATCAGGCATCGCGGTTCCCGGCGCGCCCGGCCAAGGGGTCGAGGAGGTCGAAGAACGAGCCCGGCAGATCCAACCCGATGCGGAGGACGAGGATCGGAACGGGAAAGAACTTCCGGGCCGAGTCTTCGATTTTGACCGCGTCTTTTTCAGTCGTCAGCAAGGCCGACGGCCAATGCCGCCGGCAGGCGTCTCCGATCCGCTCCAGGCTCCAGGGAGGATAATCGTAGTGGTCGGGGAAGGCGAGCTTCTCGACGAGGCGGACGCCGAGAGCGTCGAGGAGGGCGAAGAATCGCTCCGGCCGGGCGATCCCGCAGAAGGCGACGGCCCTCGCCCCCGAAACGGATTCCGGCGGAGAGGATCGCTTCGTTCCGAGGTCGAAAACGCCGGTCGGCCGAAGGCGATATTCGAAGATCTTCAAACCCGGGAACTTTGCCCGAAAGCGCGTCCTTCCGGCCGCGCCCGACGTCGCGTCCAAGAGGAGAATGCCCGCTCTTCGGAGGGCACGCCGGCCTTCCCGCAGGGGTTTGGAGCCGCCGCCCATCAGGACGATGTCGAGGTCGCGGGCGAGCTTAAGGTGCTGGAATCCGTCGTCGAGGATCGCCAGGTCGAATCCCCGCTCCCGGGCTTTCGCACAGGAGAGATAACGATGTCGGCCCACGAAAACGCCGGCCTCGGGGAAGCGCCGGGCGACCATGAAGGGTTCGTCGCCGGCCTCGCGCCACCCGCCTAAGAGATGGAGGCCGTCCGAAAGAATCCCCCCCTCCTTTTCCCAGCGGCCTTTATAGCCGCGGGTGACGAGGGCGGGCTTCAATCCCCGCCCGAGGGCCCAATTCAGAAGCTCCATTACGAGAGGCGTTTTCCCCGATCCGCCGAAGGCGATATTTCCGACGCTGATGACCGGGAGCGGAGCCCGGCGGGATTTGATCCAGCCCTTCCGGCTGAGCCGGGATTTGAGCGCGCAGATCGCCCGCGACACAGGGGAGAAGATCGCTAAAAGGAGATTCACGCCTTGAAAATATATCATAAAAGCGCCTTGTTTACAGGCTCGGACGGTTTCCCTATAATAAGGTCCGGATGTGGAGGACCGCCATGAATCGAAAAATCCGCCTTGGGAGCGTCCTTTTGGCCATTGCCCTCGCCGCCGCGGGCTGTCAGAAAAGAACGCAGGTCGCGGGAGTGACCCTTGATGTCTCCTTTTCCGAAGACGCCCTCTCGGACAACCTGATCACGGAAGTGACCTATACCTGGAAAACGGCCGGAGATTTCGCCAAGCTCGACCGGGATTACAGCGTCTTCGTTCACTTCTGGCATAACGAGAACATGCTCTTCCAGGACGATTATTCCCCGGAACCGCCGACGACGAAATGGGAGCCGGGCCGGACCTATACGGCCAAGCGCCGGATCTATATCCCCCAGTTCATCGATGAGTTCGATCCGGCTTTTAAAGGGGAGGAGACGCTCCGCTTGTCCGCCGGGATTTACAATCCCTTCGACCGGAGCGGGACCTCCAGCCGCGAGGTCCTCTCCAAGAAACTCAAGGTCGTCCCGCCGCCGTTGGGGACTCCCGAAGTCATCTATGAGAGCGGCTGGTACGACCTCGAGGTCAATCAGGATACGGTCCTGAAGCAGTGGCGCTGGACGGCCAAGGAAGCGCGCTGCGTCGTCGATAACCCCCGCCGCGACGCCTTTCTCGTCATCAAGGGCGGGGCCAACACCGAGGCCGTGAAAGACCAGAAAATCACCTTTAAGATCAACGAATTGACCCTGGACGAGTTCATCGCCCAGGAGCCGCTCTTCGATAAGTCCTACGAGATCAAGAAGGAAATGCTGGGGGACAAGGATGAGTTCATCCTGACGATCGCCGTCGACAAACCCTTCATCCCGGCCAAGATGATTCCCAACTCCAAGGATGAGCGGGAGCTCGGCCTCCAGGTGTCCTTCGTCTATTTCCGCTGAGCTTGAGCGGGGAGGTCTCCCGCTACTTGATGATCGGCCTTGGAGGCGAGGAGCCGGCGGCGTCGAGTTCGCTCCGAAGCTTTGCCTCCTCGGCCGTCGCCGCTTGAAGCTTGAGACTTGTCTCGGAGATTTCCTTTTGAATCTGGTCCTTCGGGGTCATGCTGTTGAAAGAGAAATACTGCTGCCGGAGGGCCAGCATTTTGAGGTTCAGCAAATCGAGGCGCTCCCTGGCCGCCGCCCATTTCGTCTTAAGGTCCGACTTGCGGGCCTCCGATTCCCTCCGGGATTCGTTGAGGAGGTCGGTTGGCGCGCCGGACGTTCCGGCCGGAACAAAGCCCGGGGGATTCGCCCGCGGGGTTTCCTCGACGTCCGGGGATTCCGCTTGAACAGCCGGCACCGCGGGCTTCTTTTTAGTCTTGGCGAGGTCCGCGTTCGTGACGACGACCGGTGCCCGGCCTTGGAGGGCTTCCCGCCTCTCTTTTTCCTTTTTGGCCGCCTCGGCCAGGGTTTGGGTCCGGGCGATCGTCGCGGCGCAACAAAAAACCAGGCTCAAGATCAGCATCCGTTTGATCATTGTCTTTATTAAAATATAGCTCCGCGGCGGCCGTCTGTCAATCAGGGATCATCCTGACCGTCGAACAGTTTCATGGTAGTTTGCCCCAGATCGGGTCCTCGTCAGAGAACGGCCTTCACTCCAGATCGGGTTTGATGGACCGCCGGCCCCCGGAAACGCTGACCTGATTCGGGGCTCCGGCTATCGAATGCGCTGCCGATATCTAAGCCCTCCCTTTTGCGAGGGAGGGTAGGGTGGGTGAGTATCAATAAAATCAAAGTCTGGTGAGCGCATTCGTCGGTTTCCGGGAGTTGAGAGGGTGATTATCAATAAAGTCAACGTCTTGATAGCGTTTCCGAAGCTCGGCGCCTCGGCGTCCGAAGACGGGAACCTCGGATTCCTTGGAGGGAGAACCATAATGGTTCCCCCTTCCAACGAGCAGCGGGAAGACCCGCTCGCTCTGCCTCCCCTTCATGGAAACATAGGACGATGAAATGTTTCCGATCCGGGAACGCACGATGACGTTCCGGCCGTTCTCTTTTGCGGACCTAAAAGCAAGGCCAAAAGGCCGATAAACCAATAAACTTAAACTGTTCGACGATCAGGAGATCATCGGATTCCCGGGGCGAGATCTCCGGCGGCGGAGCGAATCCGGAGATCCCGGCCGTCGCTTCGGATCTCCACCGCCCCGTGGAGGTCCGTCCGGAACACCCGGGCGCCCGCGTTTCGATACCGTTCCAGGACGCCGGGATGAGGAAGGTTGGAGGGATTCCGCCGGCCGACCGAGACGACGACGATCTCCGGCCGGACGCGCTCGAGAAAGGCGGGGGAGCTTGAGGAATCGCTCCCGTGATGGGGGGCTTTAAGCACCCGGCTTTGGACCTCGAGGCCGGCCGCCAGGATTTCTTCTTCGGCGGCGGTTCCGATATCGGCCGGAAGAAGGACGCTCGTCCGCCCGAAGCCGATCCGGAGGACAAGGGACCGGTCGTTATCGGCCGGAAGGCCGTCGGGGATTCCGACCGGAGGTGCCAGGGCTTCGACCGTAACTCCATCGCGGCGGAGCGCCCATCCCCGGGCGACGCGGCGCCTTGGCGTTCCGGCCAACGCGCTTTTAAGACGGCGGTAGGCCGGGTCCGCCGCCGGCGCCGACGTATCCCAGAATTCGCCCACGGCGAAATTCCGGGCGACGGCTTCGAGGCCGAACATATGGTCGGGATGGCCGTGGGTCAGGACGAGATAATCGAGTCGCTTGATGCCCTTGTTCCACAAGAAGGGCGAGACGACGCTCTCGCCCACGTCGAAGGAACCGACGGGGATCCCGCCGCCGTCGATGAGCATCTTGACCCGGCCTGGGAACTCGACGAGAATCGCGTCGCCTTGGCCGACGTCAAGAACGGTGACGGCAAGGTCCGGAGACCTCGCCGGGAATGGATACGTGACGAGGATCGCGGCCGAGACGAGAAATCCGGCCGCGGCGACGGCGCGGCCGCGGCGGAATTTCGAGGGGAGAAGCAGGAGAAGAAGGAAGACGAAATAGGCGACGACGACCGCGACCGGCGGCGTTGGGACGCGGGTGGACAGGAATCGCGCTCCATCCAGAAGATGGGAGGAGGCGAGGAACGTTTTCACCAGGAAAGTCAGGACGGCCGAAGCCGGCCGGGCGAGAAACGGCGCGACAAACGAGATCGGGAGGAAGATGTAGCCCGCGGCCATGATCAGGCCGACCAGCGGGATGCCGATGAGGTTGAGGAAGAGCCCGGAGAAGATGACCCGATGGAAGGACCCGGCGATGAGGGGAAGAACGGCCGCTTGGGCGGCCAGCGACAGGGCGAACATGTCGCCGATTTTGAGGGGGAGGCGGGGCAGGGCCGCCTTGATCCCGGCAAAGAAGAGGATGATTCCGAGGGTCGCGGCGAAGGTCAGCTGGAACCCGAGGTCGAAGAGCTGGAAGGGCTGGACAAGAAGGATGAGAAAAGCGCTGAGCCCGATGGTGTTGAGGATGTGGACGTCTTTCCAGAGGAGCTTCCCGACGATGAACGCCGCGGCCATGACGACCGCCCGGACTACCGAGGACCGTCCTTCGACGAGAAGGGCGTAAAAGACGAGGAAAAGGAGGACGAGGGCGTAGGAAGCCCGGACGGGAAACCGGACGGCCTTGAGAAGGGCGAAGAGGAGGAAGGAAACGATGCCGATATGGGCGCCGGAGATGGCGAAAAGATGGTACAGGCCGGTCTGCTGGAGCGTTCGGTTGATGTCGGCGTCCATGCGGCCCCGCTCGCCGAGGACGAGGGCTTCGAAGACGGCCCCTTCCGCAGAGAGAACGGCCGGCGGCGATGCGGCCCGAAAATACGTCTCGATCCGTTTCTGGCAAGCCTGACGGAGGCGGGAAATAAGCCGGCGCGGGTCGAACGGCCGGGCCTTTCCCGCCGGCTGGACGAGGAGCGGGCTTTTCGTCGCGGCCAGGGCATGAAGCCCCTGGGTTTTGAGATATATCCGAGAGAAGGGTTCTTCGAAGTTGCGGTATTCCTTGGGGGGGACGATCTGGGCGGAGACGACAACGCGGTCTTGGGCCGCGAAGGCGAGCCGCCCGGGATACTCCGTCGAATGGGGGACGGAGATCCGGATGTTTCCGCGCCCGGCGATTTCCCGTCCTCCGACGCGGACCGATTCGGCGCGGACATACAAATAGTCGCGATCGAGACCGCGCCCGGGAGAGCGGATGAGCCTTCCGGCGATATCGACGTAAGTATCTTGAGGAAGGCTTCGGAGGGTGTTCCGTTCGAACCGCGCCTCGGCGGAGGAAAACAGGCCGGCGCCGAGGACGGCGAAAGATCCCAAGGTCAGAGCGAGTGCGGCCCCCGTTTTTTTCGCGGAGAAAAGCGCCCAAGCCGGGACGAGCGCAAAGACGGTCGCCGCCGCCCAAACCGGGGAGGCGAGAGAAAAGCTCGAAGCCAGGCGAATGCCCGCGGCAAAGAAAATCGCTACGAGCAGAAGCGGGTAAGCCATCCGGCTTTTATCTTAGGGCTTCGCCGGCGTCCTTGGCAAGGCGGCTCTGCCGGTCGAGCCCGTCCAGGACGATGTGGGCGAGAAGCTTGATCCCCGTCCCGATCGCCCGCTCATCGGGATTGAAGGCCGGGCTGTGAAGGGGGGCCCCGGGAAGCCGGGGGTTTCGGACGCCGAGAAAGAAATAAAAGGCGGGGATTTTTTGGGCGAAGTAGGCGAAATCGTCGGCCATCATTTGAGGTTTGATGGGCTGGACATCCCGATCGGTCAGGGCTTCGTTCAGCGCCGGGACGACAAGATCGAGAAGCTCGGGATGGTTATAAAGAGGGGGGACTTCCTGCTTGAAGGAAAAGGCATAGTCGCCGCCGAAGGCTTGGACGATGCCCTTGACCGCGTTCTCCATGAGCCGCTGGATGCGTTTTCGGGTGGCGTCGTCGAGCGTCCGGACGATGCCTTCGAGCCGGACGCGATCGGCCAGGAGATCGGCCTTCGCTCCGCCCTCGATCCGCCCGATCGTGAGAAGGGCGGGATCGGTCGGTTCGATGAAGCGGCTGACGATCGTCTGCAAGGCCATGATGACCTCGGCGGCGAGGACGATCGCGTCCACGCCGTCCTGCGGCTGGGAGCCCTGGGCGGCGCGTCCTTTGATCGTGATCTCGAAGACGTCGGAACCGGCGAGCAGGATTCCGGGGGCGGTGTAGACCTGTCCGAGCGGCTCGGGCCAAACGTGGAAAGAGTAGATGGCTCCGACGGGCGGGCCGTCGAGGACCCCTTCCTTGATCATGAGGGCGGCTCCGCTCTCTTCATTGTCCGAAGTCCCCTCCGAAGCCGGCTGGAAAATGAACTTGACGTTGCCGTGGACCCGGTCTTTCAGGGCCGAAAGGACGTAGGCCGTTCCCAGAAGGGCAGCGGCGTGGATGTCGTGTCCGTTGGCGTGCATGAGCCCGGGGTTGAGGGACCGGAAGGGCACCTCGGCCGATTCGAGGAGAGAGACGGCGTCCATCTCGGCCCGGAGAGCGATCGTCGCCCCCGGCCGGCCTCCCCGCAGGAGGCCCACGACGCCCGTTTTCGCGACTCCCGTCTTGACCTCGAGCCCGAAGGAGGCGAGCTTAGCGGCGATGTTTCGGGCCGTTTCGACCTCGTGATTCGCGAGTTCGGGGTACATATGGATGTACCGCCGGATCTTAATCATTTCGGGCCGGATTTTTTCGATCTCGCGGTCGATGTCCGCGGCGGTTTTCTTGTCGACCGCGGAAAACGCGGACGACGGCCAAAAAGCAGATAATACAAAAGTTAAGAGGGCGAAAAAGCGTCCGTTAGCCACGCTTCATCTTAAAATGGAGGGAGGACAAAGTCAAGAACGCGTCTCGCGTCTTGACTTTGGGGGAAGAGAAGCGGTAGAAATCCAAGAAGAAGGAACTTGACGATGGAGCAAATCCGGAAAGCGTTCTATCCGTCCCCGATCGGCGTCATCGAGATGACGGGGACGGAGGAAGCCATCCTAACCGTCCATTTCACCGCCAGGAAAAAGGCCGAGACATCGGAGTGGACGGCCGCCCTCGAAGCCGGGCTCCGGCAGCTCGACGAATACTTCGCCGGCGAACGCCGGACGTTTGCCTTGAATCTTCAACCCCGGGGGACGGATTTTCAAAGGAAGATCTGGGCGGCCTTGCTCGAAGTTCCCTTCGGCCGGACCGCGACCTACGGAGAAATCGCCCGGGCGGTCGGCCGTCCCGCGGCGGTCCGGGCGGCCGGGGCGGCCAACGGCCGGAATCCGATCTCGATCATCATCCCCTGCCACCGGATCGTGGGTGCGACCGGCGGCCTGGTCGGGTATGGGGGCGGGTTGGGGCGCAAGGACTGGCTCCTCGCCCACGAACGGAAACACGCCGGCCCGGCCGGCGGGCTGTTTACTTGACGAATTTTTCGAAGGACTTGAGTCCGGCGTACGATCCGCGGCCGTCGAGCTCGCCTTCGATTTCGAGCAACCGGTTGTATTTAGCCACCCGCTCGCTCCGGCAGACCGAGCCTGTTTTGATCTGGCCCGTGTTCAGGGCGACCGCGAGGTCGGCGATGAAGGTGTCCTCGGTTTCGCCCGAGCGGTGGGAGATGACGGCCGAGTACCCGTTGGCCTGGGCGTAGTCGACGGCTTCGATCGTTTCGCTGAGGCTGCCGATTTGGTTCAGCTTGATGAGGATCGAGTTGGCGATCCCCCGGCCGACGCCTTCCTTGAACCGGACGAGATTGGTCACGAAGATGTCGTCGCCGACGATCTGAATCTTTTTCCCAAGAGCGTCGGTCAAGCCTTTCCACCCGTCCCAGTCGTCCTCGGCCAGCCCGTCTTCGATCGAGACGATCGGGTAGCGCTCGCACAGCCCGGCGTAGAAGTCGATCATTTCGGCGGACGTCCGGACGGTCCCGGTCGATTTTTTGAAGACGTATTTCCCCTCGGCGAAAAATTCCGAGGCGGCGGGGTCGAGGGCCAGGAAGACGTGCCGGCCCGGCGTATAACCCGATTTTTGGACGCTTTCGAGGATGACGTCGAGCGCTTCCTCGTGCGATTTCAGGCTGGGGGCGAATCCGCCCTCGTCCCCGACCGCCGTGCCGAACCCTTTCTTTTTGAGGATTTTTTTGAGGTTCTGGAAGATCTCCGCGGCGGCGCGGATCGCCTCGGCGAAAGTCGACAGGCCGGCCGGGACGATCATGAATTCCTGGATGTCCAGGCTGTTGTCGGCGTGGGCGCCGCCGTTCAGGATGTTGATGAGAGGGACGGGGAGCGAGTAGGTCTCGCGGTTCCGGAGTCCGGCGTAAAGAGGCAGCCCCTGGGCCTTCGCCGCCGCGGCGGCCGCGGCCATCGAGACGGCCAGGATCGCGTTTGCGCCGAGACGGTTCTTCGTCGGCGTGCCGTCGAGGACGAGAAGCCGGCGGTCGATGGCTTTCTGGTCGCGGGCGTCCAAACCCCGAAGATGCGGCCCGATGAGCGTATTAACGTGACCGACGGCCTTGCGGACGCCCTTGCCCCCATAGCGGGCCGGATCGTCGTCGCGGAGCTCGAGCGCCTCGTGCGTTCCCGTGGAGGCGCCCGAGGGGACAGAAGCCTTGCCCACGGCGCCGCCCGCGAGAACGACGGTCGCGGCGATGGTCGGGTTTCCGCGCGAGTCCAGGATCTCACGCGCCTTGACTTGCTGGATAGTCGTCTCACTCATCGCCATCACCTCATCGTGGATTGGTCAACGAAGAAACGAACGAAGTGACCGGGGAGGCGAAGCCTCAGCCTTTGGGCTCTTCACCCGGAACAGCCTCCGGCCCGCGTTTCATGAATTCTTCTTTTTTCTTGTCGATGAACTCTTTGATCGCCTCGATGCCTTCCTGGGTCTTTTCCTTGACGACTTTGATCCCCTTCTCGGCTTCCTTGGCGATCTTGTCGAAGCCTTCCTTGGCTTTTTCGGTGGTCTTGGTGACCTCGTCCGAAATCTTCTTGCGCGTATCCTTGCCGCTCGCCGGGGCGAAGAGGACGCCCAGGACGAATCCCGTCGCCGCGCCGATCAGGAAGGAAACGGCGACTTCGAGAGCGCTGCCTTTAGCATCATTTCCCATGTTTTTTCTCCTTTCGTTTGCCGATCTGCCGCCAAACGAACCGGGCGACAGGGAGGATGATCGGAAGGTATTTCGCCGAGGGGGCCAAGAACCGGGAGGTGATGAGGGCGGACGCCTCGGCGACGTTGGCCGCCGCCTTCTTCGAAGCGGCGAGGGTCTGTCCCAGGTCCTCGACCCGCTGCTTCACCAGGAGGTCGAGCTCGTTGAGACTGCGGGCGAGCTCGCGGAACTCGGCCAGGGCGCGCTCCCCTTCGGCGGCCGTCCGGCGGAGCTGGGCGAATAGCCGGATGAGAAAGACAACAGCCAGGACGAAGGCGAAGGCGACGATGATGAGAAGAACCTGGTTGAGCGTCAACGGCATGACAGAGACACGTTAGCCCAATAGATGGGATTTGTCAACGCGCGTTTTCACTCTGAGCATGACGGGCGCTTGACAATATGGCCATATAGCCATATTCTATCTCAGGGTACCCGACATGGAAGCGGCGACGCTTGGTGCTGAACTCCAGACTCTCATTTCCTTGCCGACGGAACCCGCCGCCGTCTATCTCGTCCCTCGCGGAGCGGATCGACCCGGAAAGGCCGGATTCACCCGGCTCGACTCCCACCGATGGTGCCAAGCCTTGATGCGCGCCCGCCACGGAGAGTCCGTCCGGCTTGAAGGCGGAAATTGCTCCTGTCCCGCGGCCGCGGCGGCGTTCGGATTCAAGCCTCTCCCGGAGGGTTTAGCCGATGGAACCGGGCTCGTCGGCTTCGGAATCGTTCGCTCCGCCGAGACGGGCCGGACCATGTTCCAAGGCATGCCGCGTTTGCCGTTCGGTTCCTGCGTCGCCATTGAGGCGTGCCCGCTTCGGTCCGCGCCGGCCCCGCCGGACGTGATTGTTTTGGAAGGACCTCCGGAATCCCTGATGTGGGTCGCACTGGCCGATCTCGATCTCGACGGCGGCGCCCGGCGCCGCGCGGATACGGCCGTCTTGCAAGCGACGTGCGTCGACGCCGTCGTCATCCCTTATCTCGAACGTCGATTGAATTTCTCTCTCGGCTGTTATGGCTGCCGCGAGGCGACCGATTTGGGGATGGAAGAAACGGTTTTGGGATTTCCGGGGGATCGACTGTCCTCGATCATCGCTTCTCTCCGTGTTTTACAAGAAAAGGCGATCCCTCGATCCCGGGCCAAGGCCGTCTTTCGTTACCACCAGGCAAAGGAGAATTCCCATGAAAGAAAATGACAAATCCCCGATCGAAGTTTTAGCGGAGGTTTCGCCCGTCGCGGCGAAAACCTACATGGATCAGAGGGCCGCGGTGATGGAAAATCCCGAGGCAAAGGCTCTCCCGGCCAAAATCAAGCTGCTGATCGGTATCGGAGTCGCCTCCGCTCTTCAATCGAGCACCTGCACCCTCATGTGGGTCAAACAAGCCCAAAAGGCGGGGGCGACCGAAGCGGAGATCGCCGAAACTTTGATGACCGCCCGCCTCATGAAAGCCGCGACGGTCAACGACACGGCGGCCGAAGCCCTGCAATGGATGATCGACCGGCGCGGTAACACTCCGCAGGGCTCATAAAATTCTGAATTTGCCGCCTTCAAACTTAGAAATCAATCAACACCGGAAAATTGGGTTGACCTTCCGGGGGAGGAGGTTCAAATGGAGAGGAATCATAATATTCGGCCCGGACGTCCGCTGAAGATCCGACGCGAGAGCGGCCTTCGACAAGACGGCGACCTCCGAGGAGGGCGTCTATGAGCCTGCTATCTAATCGGCAGGTTCCTCTGTTCTTTTTAGCGCTTTTCGCTTTGACGGGCCTGACGGCGGCGCCTTATGAGAGGGCTCCAGCCGCTAAATTGATGACCCTGGCCGAGTGCATTCAAGAGGCGCTCGTCAATAATCCGGGGCTGAGCGCCGACGCTGCCCGCACGTCCGCTACGGGTCACGCGGCCGAAGCCGCGCGGGCCGCCCGCTTCCCGCGGCTTGATCTGGCCTCCGACTACAGCTACTCGGACCGGCCGCAAAGGCTCATGCAGCCGAGCTACCAAGGCGAAGTCTTGCGTTATGACAATGATATTGCCCAAGCGGTGGCTGAAGTCCGCGTCCCGCTCTTTTCCGGCGGCCGCCTTGTGGCCCGGCAGCGGGCGGCGGAGCTGGCCGCCGTGGCGAGCCGGTTCAATCTATTCGGTTCCCGCCAGGACCTGATCCTCAACGTGACGGCCGCTTACCTGGCGGCTACCGAACAGCGGAGCGTCCTGGAAGCGATCGACGCCGCCCTGAACGCCCTGAAAAAACAACGAAAGGTCGCCGAAGATATGAAATCGGTGGGGCGGATCGCTCCCCTGGACCTGCTCAAGGTCGAGGTCCGGGTCGCCGCCGTCGAACAGCGCCGATCCAAGGCCTGCAGAGATCGTGATCTTATCCATATTCACTTGGCGGCTCTTCTGGGGAGAGATCCCCAGGGGTCTTTGCCGCAGGTCGCGGATGTCCCAATCCTGCCGCCGATGGACGCTCAGGATATGGACGCTCTCCTCGGCGAGACGCTGGCCCAAAGTCCCGACCTCAATGCTCTCAAGCAGGATGCCGACCGCCGCCTGGCCGAGCTGGCCCAGGTCAAGGCGGAACGATGGCCGAGCCTGGACGCCTTCGGCCGCTGGACCGCACGCAGCCTCGTTGCCTCCTCCGGCGCTCCGATCCCCGGTTATCAAGACTTTTTCATGACCGGGCTGACCTTGAAGCTTCCCCTTTGGACGAGCGGCGAGATGGCCTCCCGCGAGCGCCAGGCTCGGGCTCTGCGGATTGAAGCCCTCGAGCGCGTGCGGACCTCCGAGCTCCAGGTCAAGGAACGAGTCCAAAGGGAAGCCGCCGCCCTGGCGGAAGCTTCCGACCGTTCTCAAGTCGCCGATAAAGCCGCCAAACAGGCCCGGGAGGCTTTCGAGATCGAGCGGGCCAATTACGAGGTGGGCCGGGCCGCCGTCAACGATCTTCTGGACGCCCAGGCGGCTCTTCTAGACGCTGAACTGGCTCTCGCCCAAGCCCGCCACGACATTGCTTTTGCGTCGGTTGCCTTGGCTTGGGCGGCGGGCCGCGACCTGGAGAAATGGCTTATGCCGGGAAAGAGGGACGGACAATGAAGGTCAAGATTCGCTTGTGGATCATAGGGACCGCCGTCGCGGCACTGGCGGCGTCCGGCTGCTCACGCAGGGCCGAGCCGCCGGCAAAACCCGCGCCGGCAGTGGTCGCTAAAGAGTTCGCCAGACGGACGGTCCGCTCCGAGCTGATGCTTACGGGTACGATCGAGCCGGACCGCTCGGCGCGCCTAGCGGCCCAAGTGGACGGAGAGGTCGTCGCCCTCGAAGTCCGGGAGGGGACGGGCGTCCGGGAAGGTCAGGTCGTGGTCAGGATCGACCCTTCGCGGCTCGCCGCAGCTTTGGATGAAGCGCGGGCGGATCACTTGGCCGCCCGGGCACAGCTGGAGGATGGGCGTCGGATTTTAGAGAGGGATCGTGCGCTCTTTGAGCGTCAAGGGATCAGTAAGGAGAGCCTGGAGAAATCCGAAACGGATGTTTTGCGGCTCGAGGCGGCCGAGATGCGGGCCCGGGCGAGAATATCCGGGCTGGAAGCCCAGCTTTCGGATACCGAGGTCAAGGCGCCTTTCGACGGCTTCATTCTCGAACGCAGCGTCGAGCTGGGCGACGTTGTAAAGAACGGGACTGCGCTGCTGGTCGTCGCGTCGAGGACGCTCCACGCCCTCGTCCCCGTTTCGGAGATGGCCCTCTCCGGCATCGCGGTAGGCGCAAAGGTCCATCTCCGGTCGGATGCGGCCGCCGGCGGCGGGTGCGGCGCCCGTATCAGGCTGATCCGGCCGAGGATCGATCCGGCGACCCGGACGGCCGATGTCGAAGTCGTGCCCGGACCGGAAGCCTGCGATGTCCGCTGGCTTCCCGGAATGCTGGTCCGGGCGACCTTCACGTTGGCCGAGCGGCGTGACGTCTTGGCCGTTCCGGCCGAAGCGGTCGCCCTCCGACCCGACGGCAGCCGCACGCTGTTCGTCGTCGAGGACGATGTGGCGAGACAGCGTAAGGTGACGACCGGACTCGAAGGCGGCGGCTGGATCGAGATCACCGAAGGCATCGGCGAAGGGGACAAGATCATCGTTCAGGGCTTCGAGAAGCTCAAGGACGGCGTCGCCGTCGCCCAGCCCGGAAAAGGCCCGAAACCCGCGAAGTCCGATGGCTCCGCCGCGGCGTCGAAAGGAAAACGCTGATGAGGATCACCCGGACCGCCCTTAGCCGCCCCGTCGCCGTAGCCGTCCTCGCGGCCGCGGTCTTCATTCTGGGCGTCTTCGGGCTCTTGACGCTGCCCGTGGATTATCTCCCCGATATCACCTACCCGATGGTCAAGATCCATATCTACTGGCGGGGCGCGACGCCCGAAGAAATCGACACGAACATTTCCGACCCTCTCGAGCGGGTTATGGCGACCGTCGACCGCCTGGACTATCTGGAGTCCACGACGACGGAGGGGATGTACACCCTTCTCGTGAACTTCCGTTACGGCACGAACGTGGACGTCGCCTATCAGGACGTCATGGCCGCGTATGGCCGCATCACCCGCCAACTGCCGAAGGACATGGACCCGCCGATCATCATGAAGGCCGATCCTTCGCAGCTTCCCGTCATGGAGGTGACGCTTTCCTCCTCCGAGCGCAGTCTGGTTTGGCTCCGGGACTGGGCCGACAACTGGCTTCAGGACCGGTTGACGATCGTGGAAGGAACAGCCGGCGCGGAGATCGTCGGAGGGCTGAAGCGGGAGATCCGGATCCATCTCGATCCCGACCGCCTGCGCGGGATGGGCTTGACGCCCGCCCAGGTCGGAAAGGCCCTCCAGCTCTCGAACCTCGAGACGTTCGCCGGACGCGTCACCGTCGAAACGCGGGAGATCATCGCCCGGACGATGGGGGAATTCGAGAATCTCGACGAGATCCGCGACGTCGCCGTCGCCCGCGGCGCCGGCGGCAAGCTCGTTTACGTCCGCGACGTGGCGACCGTCGAAGACAGTCACGAAGAGGCCCGGGTCATCACCCGATTCAACGGGAATCCCTGCGTCAAATTAGCCGTCCTCAAGCAGGCCGAGGCCAACACCGTCGAGGTCGCCCGGGCGGTGAACCGGCGGCTCGAAGAGCTGGGCGACATCATTCCCGCGGATATCCAATTTGGAGTCGTCGAGAACCAGGCGAATTACATCATGGCGGCCATCAAGAGCGTCCGGGATTCCGCCTTGATCGCCGCAGTCCTCGTCATCCTGGTCGTCTATGCCTTCCTGGGACGGTTCCGCCAGGTGGCGGTCATGCTCGTCGCCTTGCCCCTCACCGTGCTCGCCAACTTTTTCCTCATGAAAATCGCCGGGTTTTCCCTCAATATTTTCTCTCTCGGCGGGCTGGTGGTGGCTATGGGAGTCGTCATCGACAACTCGATCGTCGTGGTGGAGAACATCACCCGAAGGGCCGATGCCGGCGAGGCCGCCGGGGCGCCCATGGAAGGGACCCGCCAGGTCGCCGGAGCCGTCTTGGCCGCGACGCTGACGTTTCTGTCGCTGTTTCTTCCGTTCCTTCTCGTCCCGGGTCTCACGGCCCTGCTTTTCCGCGAGCTCGTCTTTGTCGTCGCCGGCATCCTCATCGTATCCCTCGTGGCGGCCTTGACCGTGACTCCCTCGGCCGCACGCTTCTTCGGCGTCCATACGGCGAGCCGGAGAGGTGCCGCCGTCATGGAACGGCTGATGGACCGGTTGTCCGGCGTGTATAAACGCGGGCTCAGCCGTTTGCTGAAGGTCCCGTATCTCGTGATCGCGGCGACGATTCTCCTTTTCGTGATGAGCCTCGTCATGCTCGGCCGGGTAGGGTCCGAACTCCTTCCCAAGGTCGATGATGGCCGGGTCATGGTCAAGGTGTTGATGCCGGCTGGGACCGCGGTCGTCGAGATGGACCGGATCCAAGCCGCCATCGAGGAGAAGATCCGGGGTTTGCCGGAGATCGAGAGCGTCTTCAGCCTCGCCGGGGGCCGGGTGTGGGGTCTGGCCACTCTCGAGGTCGCTTATGAAGGAGAGGTGGACATCCAGCTCGTGCCGAAGAGCCGGAGAAAAATCTCGACGGCGGAGTTCGTCAAGAAAATCGGGCCCCTGGCCCGGCAGGTCCCCGCGCCGGGAGGGCGGGTCAACGTCATGCAGATGAAAGTCAAGGGCATCCGGCAGATCGGGACCCAGGAAGTCGAAATCAAGGTCAAGGGCGATGATATCCAAACTCTTTTCACGTTCGCTCGGGACGCGGCCGAAGCTCTTCGCGGGACGCCGGGGCTCGGAAACGTCAACCTGTCCATGGACTTGAGCAAGCCGGAGTACCGGGTTTACGTGAACCGGGCCCGAGCCTCCGCGATGGGTGTGGAGGTACAGGATGTGGCGTTCACTCTTCGCAATCTGGTGCGCGGCGAAGTGGCGACCCAGTACCGGGAAGGCAGCGAGTACTATCCCATCCGGGTCATGGTTCCGGAAGCCCGGATCGCCGGCAAGGAGGACCTGGAAGGTCTTGTGATCGCCCAGCGGAACGGCACGCCGATCATGCTGCGCGATGTGGCTACGGTCGAACGGGCCACGGGGCCCGTGGAGATCGTCCGCGAGGACCAAGCGAAAGAGATCATCGTCCGGGCGGATTCGGCCGGCGTGAGCGTCGGAGAGGCGACGGCCCGGACCCGGGCCGTCGTCGGTTCGATGGAGCGCCCTTCGGGAGTGGAGATAGGGTTCGGCGGGCAGGCTCAGATGATGGCCGAGAACCGCCGTAGCCTGGGTCTCGTCCTATTCTTTGCCCTCTTCTTCGCTTACGTCGTGCTGGCCATTCAATTTGAATCGTTCGTCCAGCCCTTTCTGATCATGATCCGCGTCCCGCTGACGCTGATCGGCATGGCCTTGGCCCTTCTTCTGGCGAAACTCCCAATCGGCGCCACGGTATTCATCGGCGTCATCATCCTGGCCGGAAACGAGGTCAACCACGGCGTCGTGCTGGTCCAGTTCATCAATGAGCTCCGGGCTCGAGGACGGTCCCTGAAGGAAGCGATCCTCGAGGCGTCCTCGATCCGGCTGCGTCCGATCCTCATGACCCTGACGACCAGCATTTTCGGGCTTCTGCCTCTCGCGCTGAACATCGGCGAGGGCGGAGACATGCTCGTGCCCATGGCCGTGGCGGTCATCGGCGGATTGGTATTCAGCATCTTCATGACGCTGGCGTTCCTCCCCTGCGCCTATCTGATCTTGCCGGGAAGACCGGATAAGACCGCGAGTCCGGTTTCCGAGGAGGCCGGGCCGGTCCTGAATTAAGAAAGTGAATTTCTATCAATTAGCTTAGCCGAGAGAAAGGAGAAACGAAGATGGCGGAAGAGAAACATTGGCAAGAAGGAATGAAGACTCACGAGAACATCATCTTTTCATGTTTCGGCGGTTTATCAAACACGGGAATTACCAGCGCCCTGGCCAGCCTCGAAGCGGTAAAGGAGTTGGGGCTGGAAAAAGTGGCCATCGGCTGTCTGGGAGCATTGCCCCTAAGCGTTGCCCCGGTCATGGGAAAGACCAAATCGGCCAAAAAGGTCGTGACCGTGGATGGGTGTCCATTCGAGTGCAGTCGGAAGATCACGGAGCAGTCGGGGTTCAAGGTCACGAAATCCATTGTGTTGGTGAGAGACATCGGCATGAAAAAGAAGGCCCTTCACGAGGACATCGGTCAGAACATGAAAGGATTGATGGAATACGTATCTATGGATGATGTGAAAACGGCCAAAGACCTGATCGTCAAGGCCATTCTGGAGGATGAGAGTCATCTATGAACTGACTTTATAAAGGGGGCTGACAATGGGCAAAGATGAAGCGTGGCATGGAATCCCCCGCAAGGACATCCCCTGGTTTCCGACCGTGGAAGCTGATGCATGCATCGGATGTTCGTTGTGCTACACCACTTGCGGACGCAATGTCTATGAAATGAGAGACAATAAAGCCGTGCCGGTCAACGCCATGAGTTGCATGGTCGGCTGCAGCACCTGCGGTACGGTCTGCCCGGTGGAGGCCGTCAGCTTCCCCGAACGCGACATGATCTGGAAGCTGGAACGCGAACACAAAATCTTCGGGATCGTGCGCCGAGAGGCCAAAGAGAAGACGGCCAAGAAGGATGCGGTCAAGGCGCGCGCTGCTGCGGAAGACGCGGTGGCCAAACTGACCACGTACGTTCGCTTCGAGGTGGCGGGTGAATTCGGCGAAAAACACTTCCTGATCCAGATGGAGGAAATGGTCAAGGAAAAACCGTATGACTTCATCAACCTGCGTATGGAGGTACCTACCGTTCAAGGCGCCAGGCAAAAAACGCCCTCGTTCATGTCCTTCGATGTCACTTCGACCGAACAGGACGATATCCAGGGCTTTCTGGACGGGGTGCGCGACTTGATCCGCCGCAATGGATTGACGCTGGTCAGCGAAAACAAACTTTAAGGGTGCGTGGCGACCCGCCGGTCTGCACGACGGAAGAATTGCCCGCCCGAACCGAAATCCGCTGGAATGGAACAAGATGAATGTAAAGAACGGTGAGCTTTTCGCGTCTTCAGAGACGCAAGGGCATTCCCATGAACTCAAAGAGAACCGTTTTGTCTTTTCCCTCGCTCTCACCGGACTGATTTTCCTGGTCGAATTCATCGGCGGCTTTTGGACGGGCAGCTTGGCTCTGCTCTCGGATTCGGCGCATGTCTTCTTGGACGCTTTTGCCCTCGGATTGAGTTACCTCGCCATTCGCGCCGCGGCCCTGCCCCCCAACGATCGCCACACGTACGGTTACCACCGTCTGCAAGTGCTGGCGGCCCTGGCCAACGGCGCGACGCTGCTTCTTGTCGCCGTGGAGATCCTGCGCGAGGCTTGGAGCCGCTTGCGCCACCCCGTACCCGTATCGGCCGGACCGATGTTGGCGATTGCCGTCGTCGGACTGGCGGCCAACCTTGTCGTCGCCTTTGCTCTGCGCAAGCACGACCGTGAAGACCTGAACACCCGCTCGGCCTTCTTGCACGTCATAGGCGATGCCGCCGCCTCCGTCGGCGTGATCGGGGCGGGCTTGGCCATCCTAATCACGGGGGAAGTTTGGTTGGACCCGCTTGTCAGTGTCCTGATCGGACTGCTTATCCTGTTCAGCTCCGGCCGCTTGCTCAAAGAATCTATCCATATTTTGGCCGAGGGCATGCCCCGAGGGATGACTGCGATCGGTATAACAAATGTCCTGCGGCGAGTTTTCGGAGTGATGGAAGTACACGACCTGCACGTCTGGACCGTCGCCCCCGGCTATATCGCCCTCAGCGCCCATGTCGTAATCGCCGACCAGGCCCTCAGCCGAACCGCAGAGATCATGGCCGCGCTCAAGGATATTCTTGGGAAAGATTTTAATATCCGGCATACCACGATTCAGTTCGAATGCGGGAACTGCGGCCAGGGTACGGCGTCCTGCCCGCAACCGTAAAGGCGATCTGTTCCATCGCTCGGAATAAATCCTTCCGGCGGGTCGGCGAGGTGGTTTTTGGAAAAGGAGATTTCCATGGACAGAAACCGGAAGACCATCGGGATTGGGATCGTCGCCGGCCTGCTTCTCGGCGGATGGCTCGGTGCTCCGGAGATCTTGGCCGCC
>Ga0315274_10003096_pt1 | contig 24802 bp, 12 predicted proteins | sample YL17G02_20_MG_FD_203700 | JGI IMG/M metagenome (GOLD analysis project Ga0315274, IMG submission 203700) | Sediment microbial communities from Yellowstone Lake, YNP, Wyoming, USA - YL17G02_20 | ecosystem: Environmental > Aquatic > Freshwater > Lake > Sediment | place: USA: Wyoming | collected...
GAAGAAAAGCGATAGCCTTACAGGAAGCTATACATACAATGATGTAGATAATGATCCACAGGGAGCAAGTAAGATAAAGTGGTATAAGAACAGTGTGTTGCAGACAACATATACTACACTGACAGTGCCAGTGGGTGCTTTAACGAAGGGTGATAAATGGTATTTCACAGTCGAACCCTATGATGGAACCAGTTATGGTGCATTGCAGACATCCCCGACAGTGACAGTAATTAACACTCCACCAGTAGCCAGTGCACTTGCGATAAGCCCAACATCACCGAAGAAGAGTGATAGCCTTACAGGAAGCTACACATACAGTGACATAGACGGTGACCCAGAATCCACCAGTGAGATAAGGTGGTATAGGAATAGTTCCATTGAGACCGCTTACAACAATAAGCTTATAATCCCATCAATTATCCTATCATCCGGTGATAAATGGTATTTTACAATCCAACCTTATGATGGAGTGATTTATAGCACTTTACAGACATCCCCAACAGTGACAGTAGATAACACTCCACCAATAGCCATCAATCCGTCAATAAATCCACCATCGCCTACAAGGAATTATAACCTCACAGGAAGCTACACATACAGCGATTTAGATAATAATCCAGAAACCAACAGTGAAATAAGATGGTATAAGAATAACGTTTTGCAAACATTATACAATAATAAATTAATAATTCTATCAAGTGATCTATCTGTTGGAGATAGCTGGTATTTCACAGTCAAACCTTATGACGGAATCAGCTATGGCACATTACAGACATCCCCGACAGTGACAGTTGTTAACCTCGTACCGGTAGCCAGTGCGCTTGCGATAAACCCTACATCACCGAAGAAGAGCGATAACCTTGTAGGTAGTTACACATACAGTGACCCAGATGGCGATTCACAGGGAGCAAGTAAGATAAAGTGGTATAAGAACAGTGTATTGCAGACAGCATATACTACACTGACAGTGCCATCAAGTGCTTTAACGAAGGGAGATAGCTGGTATTTCACAGTCGAACCCTATGACGGAATCAGCTATGGTGCATTGCAGACGTCCCCGATAGTGACAGTAATTAACACTCCACCAGTAGCCAGTGCACTTGCGATAAGCCCTACGTCACCGAAAAAGAGTGATAATCTAACAGGAAGCTATACATACAGTGATGCAGATAATGATCCACAGGAAGTAAGCAAGGTAAAGTGGTATAAGAATGGTACTGCTCAGAGTGCTTATAACAATGTATTGACTGTGCCATCAACTACTCTAGTTGTTGGAGATAGCTGGTATTTCACAGTTGAACCTTATGATGGAACAAACTACGGCACGTTACAGACATCCCCCGTTGTGAAAGTTAAAAACCAACTCCCTGTAGCAAAGGCGGGTGGATCTTATAGTGGCGCAATTGGTGTGCCAGTATCGTTTACATCCAGTGGATCAACTGATCCAGACGGCAATTCTCTCACATACGCTTGGGATTTTGATCATCGTAATGGTACGGGCAATGTGGATTCTACAGAAGCTAACCCAACACATACTTATACAGAAGTAGGAGTATATACAGTCACATTGACAGTAAATGATGGTATAGAAAATTCCATTCCTGATACAGCTACAGTAGATATTAAAGTTGGTGTTAATGGTTCTGTTAAACTTCAGGGATATACTAAAAATTCTGCGAACGTAACTATAGAGTTTCGTCCTGTTGGAAAAACCACAGTTCTAAAAGGCGTGGATACTTTATTAAGCAATGGTAACTTCAACATATTGACAGATATAACACCAGGAGTATATGACTTAATAGCCAAAGCAAAACACTACCTTAAAGGTAGAGCAAGATCAGTCAACATATCAAGCGGATTGGGGAATGTTGTGTTTAGTTCCGAAATATCTGGCATATCTGCAGGAGAGTTACGTGGAGGGGACTGTAACGATGATAATGCGGTCACTTTGACAGATTTCTCTATGATAGCACAAAGCTTTGGCAAAACAAACGTAGATATAGACATCAATGGTGACGGATTTATAAATATACTGGATTTTGCTATCCTCAGTACCAATTTCGGTTGTATAGGTGTTGATGGACGCATAATGAAGGCTCCATCAGAAAATTCCGCACCTGGCGATGGTAGCAATAGGCAGCTCAAGCTTTATGTTTATGCCGACAAAGACCCCAATATGATGCTACCAGGCGACGAATTCAATGTTCTGGTAAAGTTTGATAATGCAGACAATCTCGAAGGCTACTTTCTTAAATTACATTATGATCCCCATGCTATACAAATTGTAAGTTCTAGTGATGGATCTTTCTTAAAATCCAATTCTACTGGTAATCCAGCCTTATTCATATCCAAAACACAAAGAGACGGTATTCCAGAAGGGAACGTTATTTTATCAAGTTGTATAACGAATGATAACTATGGTGTTAGTGGAAGTGGAGTAGTGGCAACTCTAAGATTCCGATTGCTACAAAATAGTCCAAGTGTTATATCAGTTCAAGAGCTTAATGTTATAGATAACCGTGGCAAGTTTAACAATCTATCAAACAGAGAATTCAATATTCGTTCCATACCCAATCGCACGTTGCTGATGCCAAACTACCCAAATCCTTTTAATCCCGAAACATGGGTACCTTTTGAGCTTTCGGAAGCCTCTGATGTCAAGATCAGTATCTATAATTCAGTGGGACAACTCGTTCGGACATTAAATCTTGGTTATAAGCAATCCGGCTTCTATACTGGCAAGAACAATGCGGCATATTGGGATGGGAAAAATGAAGCAGGCGAACAAGTATCATCTGGTATCTACTTCTATAATATGAAGTGCGGCGATTTTATGGCTACTCGGAAAATGATAGTGCTTCGTTAGCACTATCAACTTTTCAGTTCCTTTAGCTTTACCAGAATAGTTTCTATTGTTAGGGTTTATTATCAAATATATAGGATCTTAAGGATTTTTGCTCCTCTGAGACGGATTCTCGATCCGCTTCTTTATTATTGACGAAAGGTAACTTTATTGTAAATACACTCCCAACCCCTGGTTGACTCTGGACCTCTATAACTCCACCATACACATCCATTATTTCTTTACATTGATATAATCCTATTCCCATACCCTTGATCTTGGTCGTCTGGAATGGTCTGAATAAACAGTTTCTAATGAATTCCTGAGACATACCACAACCTGTATCGCTGATTGAGATTTGTATAAATCCATCTTGATTTTGAGACGTTTTAACAGTTATGATTCCCTCGTTTTCTATAGACTCTATTGCATTCAGAATCAAATTTAAGATAACCCTTTCTATGTTCTCAGGATCAAGCATCAGTTTTGGCAAAGGATTTAGTTCTTGTATAAATTTCATTCTACTCATGTTTACAACACCTGACGACGAAATCGCTTTATTAGTTATCTCTACTATATCCGTCGGCTGGATGTGTTGAAATTCCTCTTTCCTTGGTGTTGAAGAAAGTCTAGAGATGATTTTCTGAATTTTACTTACCGCATTTGACAGGGTATCGAGAGCATCCTTCTGAAATTCAGGATTATCAAAGTTATCAGTTGCATTTTGTACCACGAGTGAAAGCATAGATGCAGAATTCTTCAAATCATGTAATAACATTGATGAAAGCTTATAGAAAGACTCTAATTCTCTAGACACAGCTAGTTCCTGGCTTTTCTTTACATTCATAATAGCAATGGAAATTTGATTAGCCATAGTTTCCAAAATATCCATATCCTCTTGAAAGTATCTTGCCTCTGTGTTCCTATGCTTCTGTGTCTTTAAATCCCCATCTTTTTTCATGCAACTTAAAGTTATAATAGCCATCAATCTATTCTCGGCAATGATCGGAACACAAAAAACGCTTCCATTAACCTGTTTTCCATTCTCTGTTCCGTGCAAAACAGTGTTCAGTATCGAATTCGGAACGTCAGGTGGATTGCTAAATGCTTTGCCTGCTTTGCATTTGCCATTTTCTATTTGGACAGGACTGCCATATCTCCATAGCCAATCCAGAAACGTGTTATTGGCTGGAATAACTAGGTCTCCTACTTTCTGCTCTCCTGCTTCAGCAACAAAGAATTCTCCTTTGCGTTCATCCAATAGCATAATAAAAGCACTATCTGCACCTATAGTTTCAGACACAGTGTTTAATATTTCCTGTAGCAACTCCTTCATGTTAAGGATTGAAAACACTTTCTGACTAAAATTTTCCCATTCTTTTCTATAATCGTACTTGCGCCTATAGAAGTTCCTCTCGATAAATGATTGAAACCTTTGTTTGAGTGACCTTGACACTAAGACTGCCATAAGTGCTAAAAGGACGAAGAAAGAGATAAGCAAGGCAAAGAAAAAGTTTAAATTTTCTCCAATCATTTGGATAATCTTGCCTAGCAAACCTACTACCAAGAGGTATATTCCTGCCAAAAGCAATGTGTAGGACTTGGCAATAACTGCACGCCCAACATATATTCCAGTAGATCTCGGCTCTGGCCTTGTCACAGGATAAGCTATAAATGAATTAGCTATGATCAGTGTGATCGAAGCAACCTCTATAAAACTCATCTGTATTTGGAAAAAACCAAGAGCTAGGCTGTAAACCAACAGACGGAAGGAAAGCATTCCAATATATATAATAGCTGGATATTTTATTCTTTTATTTTCTTGCTTTGTTTGACGATAGATGTTTTCTAAATTAACGAGTGCAACCAGATCACATATCAGCAAAAATATTATAAAAACAAGTCCCGGTTTGGTAAGTATGAATCCATAATTAGGAGATACAACAAAATATTCAAAATTTACAATCCCAGATAACACCATAATAGCGAGAATCAAAAAAGCAAAATATAATGAAATTAGATAGAATCTTCCTGATTTTAAAGAATCCCTGTAGTTTTCTCTTCCATATATCAGAGTGAACAATACGATATTTACTGCCATAAGACACTGTCCGGATAACGCAATCCTCATCCAAATTATCCAGTTTGAATTAATAAGAAACATGAAGTAGCCAAATTCCATGACAGCCACCGAGAAAGCTACCAGAGAAAAAGACTGGTTTAGCCTATTTTTCGGTGATTTAAGGATCACATAGCTACCCAGGAATACATGAATTATAAGGCTTAGCAATTTGATTATAGAATATACATTCATCTTTGTATCTTCGGAAAATAAATGTCAACTACCAATGACTAAATGTCGTTGGCTTGTAGCTAAACTCAGTCGCAATTTACCAGAATAATGATTGTTCTGGCACTTTGACTTCAACATTTGCTACATTTATTGTTTCAGGTTTAACGGGAACAAGGGGGCTGATTGACTGCAACCCATTCAGAGACGTCAAACCCACTCTCTGAATATTATATGACGCATTGAAATCTGCGTTGTTTTTATGATTACACGAAGGACAAACAAAGCTATGTTTATCACGGATACCTTTTTGACCACATCTACTGCAATTCTGAGAAGTATAATGCGGATCAATATAGATAACAGGGATGCCAACTTCAATGGCTTTATATTCAATAAAGTTTTGAAGCTGATAGAAAGACCAAGAATGTATAAAGAGTTTCTGCTTCTTTTGGGTCTTAACTCTATCTCTTATGTATTTAAGGTCTTCCATAACAAGAATGTCATTAAGTTGGCAATTATTAACAATAGCTTTACTGATGCAGTGATTAGTATCGGTCATCCAACGTCTTTCTCTACCGGAGAGATGTTTCAATCTGCGTTTGGCAGACTTCGTGCCTTTAGCTTGGAGACGTTTGCGAAGTTCAGAATAATGTTTTCTGGTGTGCATGATCTTTCTACCAGAGAAAGTTTGCCTTTGGTAGTGGTGGCAATATTATATAACCCTCTATCAATACCAACAGGATTATTGCCAGAGGGAACGACAACCTCTTTTTCAAGAACAATGTTGATATAAAAGGCTTTCTTGCTTCGTTTGTAAGACAGTGTTGCAGACGTTGGTTTTTGACCAGCAAGAAGCCCACGTTGAAAGTTCCCAAGTCTAAGTTTGATATGGAGTCTTTCTGTATGAGTCGAAATACTGATTTCTTCTTTTGGTTCGATAAAGCAGAAGGTTCTTTGGTCATAAGCAATAGAAGTAGGCTTGTATTGCTTTGGTGGTTTCTTTCCTTTGGCAGATTCAGCAACACGAGCAATGGCTCTTATAACAAGGTTTGCAGGCAATTCGTATTTAGCTTTAAGCTGATGATAACAAAGGTGTTGGAGTTTGACCTTATTGGTGGTTTTATGTTCTTTAGAAACAGACAGAACGTCATTACAGCAATCAGCAAATCTTTTAAGGGATTCTTGCAGGATTGTGGATATTTCTTTATTAACTTCAAGTCTACATTTAACTGTTTTAATTGATTTTATATTAATAATTATATCACATTACTTAATAGGTGTCAAGGAATATCTGTGTTTCCTCAGTGCAGAGCGAAGCGCTGATACAGGCGAAGCTGAGAGAATCATTCCTCCCACGACTAGAAGTTATGGGCTTCCTGATTCAAAAGGATCGTGAAGAGTTTCCCTTCAGACCTTCAGAACTGATATGCTAATGTGAAAAAGTTTCTTATCCCCAACTTTTCTATGCTCAGCGCATAATCAAATAGAATGGCACTTTGCTTCGAGTCAGAGTCCATTGTGTTTTTGCCGATTTCCCATTTGAATCCCAACCCGACTGTAGGTTTTGCATTATGCTTGATCAGATCCAAACGATCAATATCAGCACCATTAGTTTCAGCATAAAGATCATTCAGACCGACTCTGAACGCAAGAGTGTCATACAAAACCAATTCTGTGCCTAAATGTAACTTCAGGGGATATGCTTTGGTCTGGTTTAAATCAATCATAAAGTTTATGAGATTATTACTACCAATATTCGCTTTGTAATGCACTCCAGCTCGTATATTAATCGGTGATTCGTTTGCCACGTCACTGCCATTATCTCCAGTCATTTTGTATTTGCTATGGAAGTTAGCTCCTACGGTCAAATGCTCATACACTTTATATAGAACTGCTACGTCAGCACCTATTCCATCATAATTAGATGATCCGATATCATCTGCATTCATTTCCTGATAGATATACTTTGCATTCGCTCCTAGTAGGAGTTGGTTCAAATTATAAGCATAAGACAATATTATAGCCGCTTCCCTGTCAGTGAGAGTGCCAGTACTTACACCATAGTCATTGTAAGTAGCAACATCACCGCTGCCGTAGTAGATAGCGTTCAACCCGACAAACCCAAACCACCATGCAGGAGAGGCGATCGCTATGCTTGCATAATTCGTATCCATCACGGGAGTTCTGTCAGCCAGTGAAATAATTGGTCCTTTGAGCTGTGCTAATCCTGCGGGATTCCAATATCCTGCGGAAGCATCATCAGCTACGGCAACAAACGCTCCTCCTAATGCGGTAGCCTTAGCACCCGCACCTATTTTAAGAAATGATGCAATATTTGCATACTCCTCTCCTCTCAGATTTTGCAGAAACGTACAATACAAAGCTATAATTGAGAAAACCAAAATTCTTAGTTTCATGGCTGTATATCCCCATTTCACCATTATCTTATCGCTATTTTACTCTCTTTGACTTTATGACCTGTTTCTGTAGTGACACTCAAGCGACAGAAATATACTCCCCTACCCATGACAATGCCAAATATATCTCTGCCATTCCACTGCAATTTGTGTTCACCGGACTCCAATTCCTCAACCGTCAGATCTTTGAAGAACACCATATCGCCACCGGCGTCATATATGACCATTTCTCCGCTCCGGGCTTTTTCAGGCAGAGAATATCTTATTGTTGTTGTACCTCCTGGTGAAAACGGATTTGGAAAATTCATCAAGCCTAATATTGATTTGGTTTCTGGAGTAACTGTGTAGTTAACGGTTTTTTCCGTTTTGTTACCTGCTACGTCTTCAACATGGAAAGTTACATTATGATTTCCAAGAGGTAATAATAATTCAGAAGTAGTTGGTATAGTATACTCACCCTCTGTCTTAGATTTCACCATAGGAATTTTGCTTTCTGCATCATTATCTATAGTCACATAAACAGATCCTATGCCGTCAGATTTCGGTGTATCAACAACACCAACTGATACTCTGAATAAAGCGGAGATTTCTGCTCCTTCCTGAGGACGTGTCTCCAGTATCTGAGGAGCAGTGTTATCAATAATAAGTTCCTTCTTCAGACCGTAGGCAAAGCCAGTGGCTTCTAAAGCCTTGCTCATGACGATCACGGTATATGAACCATCAGGATATGCAGAATCATCAGGTTTCTTCCCATCCCACTCCACAGGATAAACCACACCACCCGGTTGGTCTTCAACATGCCACTCCTTAATTGTATCCATCTGTGGGTCTCTTATTTTTATTATTACTTCCGAAGCCATTGCCATAGCATATAATATTGTAGCCCTATCCTTTACGCCGTCTCCATTCGGGCTGAAACTCGGGGGATCCACAGTGACATCCATTGACAATGCTGGAATGGCGAAATACACATCGGCGGGCTTCTGTTTATTGCCAAGATTGCCCTTATTTGCCATGTCAAAAACACTATTCTCTGCGATTTCTGACTGTATATAGGATGAAGCCAATGTCATTGGTTGCCATTCTTTGATCTGATTGAATTGTTCGGTTGGAATCTCTAACATTACCATGTCGTTGGAAAGCACAGCTTCAGAGCCAATTCCTCCAAGTTGTATAGTATTTTGCGGTTTCGTCTTATCTTTAAGTGTCAGGAAAAAGTTTTTTGTATCAATTGTACTTATGGGTTCATCAAACTGCAAAGTCAGATAAGCTTGAATTGGATCAGTTCCAGTCTGAATTATTCTGCACGAACCCGCTAGTTCCGGTCTCTTAAGCTCAAGTGAGATGCTTGTTTCTGCTGTAGTACTTTCATTTCGGAATTTATTCCTAAATATAGCAGTCACTTTCTTCTTACCATCTGCCCCACGCAGGTTCAGAGTCACTTTCATTTTTCCATCTACATCTGAGGAAAAAGGTATCCACTTAAAGGTAGTATCGTCGTTAATTATGTCTCCCGCTATGAAAACCTCAGAAGGTGAACCCTCTGAGCCTAAGGTTACCTCAATTGTTCGTGAATTCACAAAGGAATCCTCTTCATTTATGGCTATCGTCGGGTTATATGGTTCCTGATTATTTATCACTATTTCCGCTTTATCTAATACTGAATGGTTTGCTGAATCCTCCAGAATAACCTCGCATGAATAGTTCCCTTCTATCATTCCTTCAGGATCCCACAAGAAAGTATATTGCCCCATTCCTGAATCAGTCATGCTCTGTTGCATGGAATCATATTTCAAAGTTGCGTCGCTACTTCCTTGTATGTGCGCCAATCCCTTTAAACCGGTTTCATCACCCGATGCAGTTGCTCTCAATACAATCTTTTGACCCGAATGATAATTAAAATCGTTATCTGTATTATCAAAAGCGTCAAAAGATTCGATCTTCGCAATTCCGGGAGGAGTAATATCCAATAATATCTGTGCACTTACTTCATCGCTTTCGTTGCCTTCACCATTGCGGAATCTTGCATATACGGTTTTTTCCCCTTCTGATTTTGTCAAACGCGCAGCAAGTTCTGTATCATAAGGAATCCATTTGAAGGTTTCATCATCCTGAACTATATCTCCACTAACATACATTTCTCTGGCATTTTTAGCTGACAAACCCAGGGTAATTTTGTAGGAATCTGTATATTTGGCTCCACCATTGATACTTACAGATGATGAACTGGGGATAGACCTATCGAGAACAATGGAAACTGAAATCGGGTCACTAACATTGTTTGCCGAGTCCTGGAGCTTTACTGTGATGTTCTTTGTGCCATTATCCTTTGGAAGTGTAATTTTCCAGGTATCAGCAAATGGTATCCATCTGAAAGTACCCAAAGATTCAACTACGTCACCATCAATAAACATCTCTTTTGCATCTTTTGCGGTCACGCTTAATGTTGCTTCCTGTGAGTTGGTAGTTTTTTTGCCCTCGTCTATTAATAATTCGGAAGCAATTGGTGGTGTATTGTCTATGGTTATAGTCAGTGATTTATCAACAGTCTTTTGACCAAAACCATCCTGTAACGTAGCCTCAACAACGTAATCAGATGATTCTGCAACGGAGTTTGTTTTCCAGACAACTGTAAATGTAGTAGGGTCTTCATGAGTTGCCATCAGTAATCCGGAATCATACCCAGTTTTTTGCGAGGTGATACGCATCCATGCCTGTGATTGGCTTTCCGCATTGTTTGGGGTGGTTATTTCCTCTCTGTTATCATAAGCTATTGCAATCTTTATTACCTGACCTGCATGATATATATTATCGCTATCGCTGACATTACTCTCATCCCAAGAGGCAATGGCATTAATAACCGGTGGTAGTTCATTGAGGATTATGCTGTTTTCGATGGGTTTTGTTTCATTGCCGACTTCATCCCGGAATCTGATAGCTACTTTCTTCTCTCCATCTGTTACGGTCAGATTGACCACTAATTCGCCCTTCACAAGAATCCATTGGAAGGTATTACTATCTGCTACCGCATCTCCTTCGATAAACATTTCCGAAGCGTTATTAGCAGAGATAACTTTTAGTTTCACCGAACGTTTCTGCGTGGATTGATCTCCGCCATTTATAGTAAAGCTTCCACCCTCTGGCGGTGTGTTATCTATGGTTATAATCAAACTATTGTTTTTAGACGTCCAATCAGCTTCATCTGAAAGAATAGCTTCCACAAGATAATCTTCCCCTTCTTTTAATCCAGTTGTATCCCATAAATATGTGTATTCGCCACCGGGTTTTTCAATAACTTTCTGAATTCCTGAATCATAACCTGTGGAGAATGATCTTATCTGTATAGTTCCTTTCAAGCCGGTTTCCTGCCCGCCCGCCTGCATGTCTATTTCCACTGAGTTACCAGCACGATAGGCTTTTTGTGACGTTTTGACACTGGTAATAATTGGAGGAGCCTGATCAAGCTTAATTGAGGCGGTACTCTCACCAAGACCAAGGGATTGGCTATCTCTGAATGCTACTTTAATAGTTTTGGCACCATCACCTGAAGTGAGGTTAAGCTGTTTGCTCTCAGAAAATTTTATCCATTCAAATGTGTTCTCATCGTCCATCACATCTCCGTTTATATTCATTTCACTGGCATTATCTGCTGAGAATGTAACCAGTACAGATTGTGACGTTGTTACTTTGTCATCGTTGTTTATGGATACCTTCTGTTCTATCGGCTTATCGAATATCGCCATCAACAATGAATCATCGGTTACCGAATTACCAGCTTTATCCTTGAGTTCTATCTTTGATTTATAGTCCGTAGCAGGTTGCAGAAATTTGGTATTCCACAGGTAAGTATACGTTCCATCACCTGCATCACTCATGTTCTGGGTACCGCTGGCGTATCCAGAAGAGGATGAGTTTATTTCAATCGTCGCAGAAAGTTTGGTTTCGCTTGCATCAACTACGATGATGACATTAGTTCCTTCAAGGTATCTACCATCATCATCTCTGCTGTCTTCCGAGTTGTAGGATTTAACCGATTTAACCTTCGGTGGTGTACTGTCAAAGATTATGGAATCCGATATTTTCTTGCTGTGATTACCAATCGTATCCTGAAATTCCACACTAACACTTTTTTCTCCATCACCTTCAGTGAGTTTTAAATCTATAGGTTCTTTCTGATAAGGGATCCATTTACGAACATTTGCGTTGTCGGATACATCTCCATCTATATACATCATAGCCGCTTCTTCTGCTAAAACTGTCAATTCTACTTCGGTTGATGAGGTATATTCGGCATTATCGTCTATCTTTACCGAAACCGCATCTGGTCCGACTGTATCCAATGTTATCTGAGCAGTTATGATCTCGGTGGTATTATCGGCGTTATCCTTGAATTTAGCCTGCACTCGCTTTATGCCATCGCCATCGGTTAGCCGTACAGACACTGTCGTATTGAACGGTATCCATTCAAAGGTTGAACCTTTATCTCGAAGCACATCGCCATCAATAAAAACCCACAAAGCTCCAGTTGCTTGCAGATTTAGAGTAACGATTCTTGATTTTGTAAGATCGGCTTTATTATTAATACTTATGCCTGGATCCTTCGGGGGAGTATTATCAATAAAAATGCGGAGCAAATTATCGCTAACATCATGGCCCACACCGTCAGACAAATTCCAGGTGACCTGATATTCGCCTTCTGCAAGTTTATTTGTATCCCATACATAAGTATACCAACCATCATCTTCTTCCCGTGCTTTCTGCTCTCCAGATTTATATTTTCCATTTGCTGATATTATGGAAACAGTTCCCAACAGAGCAGTCTCTGTCTTTGGGGCGTTATCCAGAGGTTTGGCTTTAAGAGCTAGTTCAACCAGTTCACCTGCGTGATATTGCTCGTCGTTGTCTGATAAATCCGATGTATCCCATGAATCAACTTTCTCAATTACCGGAGGAGATTCGCTCAATATCACATTTGTTGTTACTGGATCAGTTTCATTCTTAGCCTTATCTCTAAATTTGACACTTACATTTTTCTCGCCATCGCCAGATGACAGGATAACTGCCATCGAGGTTTTCAAAGGTATCCATTGGAATGTACTGGTATCTGCCCTTACATCACCGGACACGAACATTTCCACTGCATCATCTGCTGATGCTTCAAGCGTGATAACCCTCGACGCTGTGCGCTTACCACCTTTATTTATACTTGCTTTCGCATTAGCAGGCGGTGTATTATCTATGTGAATCACAAGCGGATCGCTTGTTTTAGACCAGCCGGCTGAATCTGTTAATGTAATCTCTGCGAAATAGTCATTGCTTTCATCAAGATCTTTTGTGTCCCAAATATACTCAAACCGCCATGTATCTTGCGTGATGCGTGTTTTCGTCTCTATACGTTGAATACCAGAATCATAACCAGTGCTTTCAGACTTTACCCGGATCACGCCTTCTAGATCGCTTGCATCAATAGATTCGACAATTATTCGTAAGGACTCACCGGGATGATACCATCCATCTGTGTCTTTTGGATCAACAGTATTCTCAACAGTTGCAGAAAGGATCTTCGGAGGAGATGTATCCATCATGATTTCGCTTTGAATCTGATTACTTTCTATCAATCGCTGGTTACGAAACTTCGCATTAATAACCTTCCTTCCATCCCCTTCGGTCAAATCCACAGTCATCTCTGGAGAATAAGATATCCATCTGAATGTGTTAAATGCCTCCGTAACATCTCCATTTATATAAATCTCTGTAGCATTTTTAGCTGACAGCCCCAGGAAAACTTTGCGTGATGTTGCAAATTTGTCAGATTGTCCGGATTTGGCACTTTCAGCAGTATTAGCAATAATCAATCCAAGATCATAAGGTGATTTCCTATTGAGTGTTATACTGGCTGTCACAACCGAGCTTTCATTGCCAGCGGCATTCTTAAACTTGACGGATATAGTCTTTTGACCATCACCACCAGACAAAGTAACCACAAGATTTGCCTGATATGGAATCCATTGAAAGGTGTTGATGTCATTAATAATATCACCACCTATAAAGATAGAAGTCACATCAACTGCCGATATGTTTATCTTGGCAAAAACTGATTCCGTAGTCTTCTCTCCGTTATTTATGATGAGTTGACCGGGCGCGGGAATCAAGCTACTCAAAATGATTTTAAGATCAGTGTTACCTGCTTTCAAACCTGCTGCATCAGTAAACTCGACCTGAACATTATAATCACTGGCATCCTGGAGAGATCTGGTGTCCCAGGTGTATTTAAACTCATTATTTTGTCTTTCCAGCTTTTGCTCACCAGAGTCATAACCAATAGATGCAGATTGGATCCTAATTTTGCCGGATAGATCATCTTCACCAGCTTTCGCAATAGCGCTTATAACTATGAATTGTCCCGGATGATAAATTCTGTCATTGTCTTGCGTGTCTACTGAATCCTGCGAAATCACAGATAGAATTATCGGATTCGTAGTATCCAATTTGATTATACTTTGAATTCTGTCACTCTGGATCCCCAGATTGCTTCTAAATACAACACCGATCCTTTTCTCACCATCTCCTAATGAGAGTTTTACGGGAACCTGCTCTTTATAGGGTATAAACTCAAATGTTGTCGCATCATCTACGACATCGCCATCTATGAACATCTGTTCAGCGTTAGTAGCTTTCAGTTTTAAAATCACGTCTCTAGTTGTAGTATACTTGGCTCCATCCTGAATGACTATGGAGGTTGATGTTGGTGCTTTTCTGTTAAGTATTATGCTTGCGGTTGTCACTGCACTTTCATTCTTTGCGGCATCTCTAAACTTGACATTTACCTGCTTCTTTCCATCTGTATCTGTCAGATTCACAATGATCCGACCTGCATAAGGTATCCAGTTGAATGTGTTTGTATCCTTTATCACATCACCATCAATGAACATCCCACGTGGCTCACCTTTAGCGATTAATGTTAAATCAACAGATCGGGAATCAATCTCAGCTTGCCCATTATTTATCTTTAATTCCCCTTCAGTCGGGGGCATATTATCAATGGTTATCTTCAAACGCCGATCACTAACCTCTCGGTTGGACGGATCTTTGAACTTTACTAATACTACGTAATCACTTGATTCAAGCAATCCGACTGTGTTCCATATATAGGAATACGTTCCATTACCAATGCTCTTTAACGTTTGTAAACCAGAATCATATTTGGCATTTGCAGAAGTTATCTGGACACTTCCCTCAAGTTTTACAAGATCCGATCCATCAGTTTGTGCAATGATAGCTATGCTCTGTCCTGAGTGATATATTCCATCATTGTCCTCTTTATCTGATTCATCATAAGAAGATACCGAAGTGATAACCGGCGGCATCTCATCAAGGATTATAGTATCTTCTGCGGGAGGACTGTCATTGCCTGCTTTATTCGTAAATCTGACTGATACTTTCTTGATCCCATCTTTACCGTTAATTTTGACTTTTAAGTCTGTAACATAAGGTATCCACTCAAATGTAGACACATCGTCAACAACGTCACCGAAAACATACATTTTTGTGGCACCATCGGCAGATATGGTAAGGTTTACAGAGGATGACAGCGTATATGCATCGTTATTATTTACAATCACTTGCCCATTTTGTGGCGGTGTATTATTTATCTCCATGACTAAAGATGAATCTTGAGATTGATTTCCGGCTTGATCTTGAAACGTCACTATTGCTTTATAATCCTTTGCTTCATTCAAACCAGTCGTTGTCCAGATGAATCTATAAGAACCATCCCTTTGATCAGTCATTCTTTGCACGCTCGAATTGTAAAGGACGGTATCGGATTTTATTTGTATTGTTGGAACCAGACCTATTTCCTTATTCTCTGCTTGGGCATCAATAACTATAGTTTGTCCAGCATGGTATGTGTCGTCGCTGTCCGTAATATCACTTCTATCATTTGATAGTATACTCATTATTTTAGGTATAGTGTTATCTATCTTTATGACTAGCGAATTATCAGTAACACTATGACCTGCAGAATCCTTCAAAGTTACAGCCACTACATAATCATTAGCTTCCTGTAATCCTGCGGTATTCCAGGCGTATTCCATAGTATTACCAGTACCCTTTTGCATTGTTTGTGCTTGAGAGTTGTATCCACTGGATTTAGAGCTAATTTCCAACACGCCAGTGATTTGTCCCGGAAAATATTCAGCAACTATCGTTACAGTCTGTCCTGAATGATACAACTCATCGTTATCATCTGGATTTGAACTATCGTGTGAATCCACACTTTTCAGCAAAATGTCACGTCCATACAATTCAATAGTTAGCGACTTATCTGTGGTTTCCTTTCCATCTGTGCCTATCAGAGTTATGGATATTGCATAATCATTCGCAGGAGAAAGTCGAGCAGTATCCCATGTATATTGGTATGTTCCTGATCCCATATTTTCCATCGTTCTGCTACCGGAATTGTATCCAGTTGATATGGAAGCTATAGAAACACTGCCAGTCAAATTGTCACGACCTTCTGAAGCCTTGGTTACGACACTTACTCTTGTACCAATTGAATACACTTCGTCATTATCACTCGGACTTACACTATCGTACGAGTCTACGCTTGCAATAAAGTTCTGAGCATAAAGCTGTATACATAGGAAAAACATCATGACCAAGCATATTGGAATATATAGAAACTTTTTCAATTAACCGCCTCCGAGAATAGGTGCAACCATTTTAGAATTGCTATCAAAACTAAAAAAGCAAACTTCATAAAAAACGGGCGCTGTTGAGTAAACACGTACAGTAGCTTACCTGGCTAAAAGGAAACTGAGTAACACAACTGAACCTACTATCCCACTGGTTAACCAAGATTTTGTATGTTTTGATTTTAGTTCAATTTTGTAGTTCGATCCTGCATCCAATGAAAATAAGGTCTTGTTCACATCTGAAGGATTCTTAGATTTTATATACCAACCATCTTTGTAATATATTCGTGCTTGATAATCACCAGGGAACTGCAATTGCGCTTGCTTTGCTTCAATCTGTAAAGGCTTTGACTCCGATGGCAATCCTGAACACTCATGCGCTATTTGAAATCTGAGCTTGGCTTTTTCTATGTTTCCTTCTTCATATTCTATAAGCCCTAGAAAGTATTGTGCCTGAACATTCTTGCTGTTTAATTTTAGTATATTATCAAATACCTTACGTGCCTCTTTGAAATTTCCAGAACGATACATCTCTTGTCCTGTTTCCAGGTACCCCATTTCTATTGCAGATTGTTTTTGTTCTATATTCTTCGCTTCTTTTCCGGTTGTCTTCTCTGCTTGTGAACCTGTTATATCAGATGAAAGGCTATTATCCGTCGTAGAACACTCAGCATCCAATACCCATAATCCAGACCAGATCAAAATAATTATGATAATTGCATAGGCTGTTTGCCTGCTTATTTTAACGTCTCTCACGTTCAACCCCTCACAAGCCAAAAAGCCAAGACTATCCCAAGGATAATTAAAGCTTTGTATGTAGATTTAGCTGCTCCTTGAATATCTGGTTTCATTTTGTATCTTGCGCCGCATTCCAACTCGGACTCTTTTTTCGTCAGAAGCCAGCTTTCTGTAACATTTATTTTCTGGTCAATCTTTAGCAATCTTATATGGTATAAGCCATCACCGATCTCGATATTGACTTTGGTTTTAGAATCGGCGGACTGTGGAATTGAAGCCTTTATTTCAGGATAATTCTGGTTGATTGCACTCAATAATGGCGGATGAAGCTTATCATAGACTATTCCATATTCTTCAGCTTTCTTTAAATAGCTTTTAGCCTGTGCTATATTCTGTGGAACGTTTTCCTTAGATATAGACCTTTCATAACATATCTTACCGAGAAAATAGAATGCCTCCGCGACAATTTTCCTGTCACTATCAGAACTTTCTGTTTCTCCGGAAAGTGTATCAAACGGGCTTGAAATAATAACTTTACGGAATTGTTCTTCAGCCATATTCAGATCATTCTGACTCTCAAGGTAATAAACTCCATCTATGAGGTAGTTTTGACTATTCCAATCACTAGCACTTAAAGGATGGATGATAAATAAGCCAAACAGCAATGCAGGCAGATATATGTTTTTTCTTATAATTGACAGCATATTAAATATGTCCTTACTTTATCAAACGATATAAACCATAGATTGGTACTAAATCTGCCAGAAATATTACGATACCACGGGTTGCACTTGCCGTTGTAATAACAAGACTACGTTCTTTTGCTGGCACGTAAATCCTGTAACCAGGCTCTACCATTTCGAGTGGAGAATTACTCCTTACATTTCTAATGAATTCCTCTATGTTGACTACCTTATCTTGATAAGAATCAGTATCTTCCCTTCTTATTATTATTCTCTCAGGATCAGCGTTAGAGGTTAATCCACCAGCCATAGATATTGCATCCAAAATATCAACAGGCTCAAGAGTTTCATAACTACCGGGCCTTACCACCTCACCAGTAATAATAATTGATACTTCCTTCATTTTATCTTGTGTTGTTGGTGGAACATAGATTGTGTCACCCGAATATAATTTTGGTAAAATGGAACTATCTCCTTCTGTCAGGTATTTATTCAAATCTACATGTATTACTCTTTCACCGTTCGTCGGTTCAGCTCGGAGCACTCTAATATCCTTTAATGCTATATTATCAGTAACACTTCCAGCTTGTATTAAAGCTTGTGTTAGTGATAGCTCTTCGCTAGAAACAATGGATCCAGGACGGACTACTGCCCCCATAACATTTATGACAAATCTCACCTCTTTTGTCTCTACATTAGAAGACTGTTGAATTGAAGCCGCTGGATTCACCGTCTCGCTTTGAGTAGTTGATGTAGTTTTTTCTTTATCCGCCACCTCAACCTTCGGTATATATATTGTATCTCCAGAATGTAACTTAGGCAAATGTGAAGTATCACCACTTTGTAAGACATCTGCTATATTAACTACGATGGGTTTTCTTATAGATGGATCAACTGGAATTATTTTTACTGTAGTCAAATCTGCATCAGGAGCTGGTACAGCCTGGATTATAACTTCGAGTAACGTAGGAATAATAGAAAATGTTACTATTTTTGGATTTGCTACTCGTCCAAAGATAGATATCTTCTGGCTATTGAATTGCATTATACCGACAGTAACTTCAATGCTTTCTTTAATAAATTTCGAAAGTCTGTTGGTTATATCATCTTTCAATTCCTTTCTTGTGAAACCGGCAGCAATTATATCTCCCAGAAAAGGCAAAGTTATTTTTCCATCAGGGCCTACAGGCACAGTACTGTTAAATTGCTCATTTTGGTAAACAGATATCTGAATTACATCTCCTGAACCAATTCGATATTCTGGTATATTTTCGTTGTCGGCGGCGGCAGAATACATATCGCAAAAAGCAACACAAAATATGATAACAATAACAAAAGTTACAAAATAATACAGCATTAAATTCCCGTAGTAAGATACTTCCGTACTTAGAGAATTCTTTATCCATCCAAAACATTGTTTATAAAATATTTTATGTGCCATTTTTTGATCCTCCTGTTGACCATTGGCACGGTCAAATCAATTTTCGCTTATATAAACCTTTATGTTAAGCAATTTCCATGCCATTCGGATATTTAACATGGGTAAAGTCTTACCCCATGAGTGTTTTAGGGTATGTTTTTTTTGAAATACTCCCACGAGTAAACTCGTAGGATTCTGGGGTCAAGCAGAGATAGCCAACTCTCAGGGGCAGACGCCAAAGAATGCTGGTCTATAATATATCCAACTTCAAATAGTATATTATGCACGTTGTTGCGCATTTTCTTATTTGTTTGCGTGGAGAAATCACTCATTAATGGGTCTCGTTGTTTGCAACTCATAATAAAATCATCCCATAATCTATGAGTCAAATGGTCTTCAAGACGCCTGAATTGTTCCCGGACAACAAGATCAAGGTAATCTCCCAAAATTCTGCAATGCTTGATAGAAACGGCAAAAACAGCATGTGTCGCTGTTTGTGATCTGCCATCCCTAATCATTTTCCAAAACTCTAGCTTCATCATTTCCAATCTTGACTTGATGAGATTGGCTATTCGCTTGGAAGAAGACACGCTCAGTTTTTGAAGAATGTTTTCTTCCTCTATTGCTTGCTTCCATCCGTCAGTTGATACATTTCTGAGCATAAGATCGGCTATTTTCCTGCTTTCAGGAACTATATAAATTCAGAAAAAGAATTTGAAAAAAAACGATTGAAAAAATATGATGGTAGCATGATCAAATCCTCCGCATAAGTATATTATTATATATATTATCATATCAGTTGGCAATTGGCAAGGTAAATGTAAAAGTACTACCTTCGCCGGGTTTTGATTCTACCCATATAGTGCCACCGTGAGCACGGACGATCTCTCTACAAATAGACAATCCAAGTCCACTCCCGTCTACACTCTTTTCACTTTTTACCTGAACAAACTTATCGAATATTCTTGGTTGATATTCATAAGGTATACCTTCACCGTTGTCAGAAACTGAGATATGCGCCTGATTACTTACACGTTCAGCAAAGATGAGTATATACCCTCCGCTATCAGTATAACGCAAAGCATTAGAGATTAAATTTGTTAATACCCAGATTATCTTGCCCGGATCAACTTTTACGTTGAATGGTTCCCCCATAATCTCAAAAGAAAGCTTGATTGATTTATCATCTGCCTGTGATTTGAGAACCTCAACTGCTTTTTGAAGAAGCGTAAGGACAGAGACATTGGTAAGTTCCATCTCTATCTTGCCTGTTTCAATCTTAGATAGATTTAACAGATCGTCAATCAATGACTTGAATCTCCTTGCTTCTTCACCGGCAACCGACAGCAATTCCTGTTCCCTTTCATTAAGTTTCTGCATGGCACTTTCCCGAATAAGGTCTATGCTCATAAGTATGCTTGCTATAGGTGTTCGCAACTCATGTGACGCAGTCATAACAAACTCACTTTTCAGGCGGTCAAGCTCCTTTAGTCGGGTAACGTCTCGCAGAAGCAGAATGACCCCTAGCATGTCACTATCACTGTCCTTTTGGTAAACAGGTGTGATTGAAAACATATAATATTGTAGTGCGTCTCCATGCTTAATAGCAAGAGTATTCAGTTCCTCTCCTATGGTTGGTGGTTGCCCGGATTCGATTGATTGCTTTACATAGCTGAATAATTGCTCATTTTTAACAACTTCCAGAAAATGCTTGCCTTGTATAGCATTAGACTCAATACCGAAAAACTTGACTGCGGTTGGGTTTATATTGGCGATCTTATATTCGGTGTCTATAACTATAACACCATCGTCAATGCTTCGGATAATTGCCTCATTTTTTTGCTTCTCAGATATAATCTGTCCTATGTTCAGATCATGATATGCTTTCAATCTCTCTATCATCACATTGAACTGATCGGCTAAACCTCCAAGCTCGTCTTTAGAAGCAACCAGGACTTTAGAGTCGTAGTTATTTTCAGAAACTTTCTTCATTGCTTCCGTAATCTGTGTGATCGGTTTTACGAGACGATTTGACAGAAACAAACTGAAACTAATTCCTATAATTACAGCAACGATACCTATTACAGTCATGGAGCCAACTGCGTTTTCTGAGATGTGCCTTGCTCGTTCACTGGTTCTGGACATTGCCGCCTGATTGATTTCTCGTAATCGCAAACATTTATCCCTGACTAGCTGGAACGTTGGCAAAACTGTTTCGTGGTAGAATAAAGCTGTCTTCTTGGGATCAATATTATGCAACTGTATTAGATTTGAGAAATCAACAAGATATGATGAATATCCTGTATCAATGGCATTAACGGCTTCAGTTTCACCTTCTTCTGTAATATTATCTTTCGCTTTAGTAAACCATTGTAAGAATATTCTCTCGTTATCATGAAACTGCCTTACTCCATCCTTACTATAATCTAGAATCACTAGCAGTATTGCGCTGTCCTGCCTCTCGATAGCACCGATCATATTATCAGCGGCGAGTATGCTTTTATAGTTGTTCTTTAAAATAGCATTGCTGGCTTGTCCTAACATGAGCAGATATACAAATGCCCATATAAACACGACAACCAGCAAAGCTAGAACTATACTGTAGCCTATAAATATTTTCTTACGCAGTGTCCAGATCATGATGTAAATCTATTCACTTCCTTGGAGATAAGGACTCGTATTATTCGTATCTTGTAATTGCTTCAAAATGCACTGTGCTTCTCTGATATAATCCTCATTTTTTGTTGATCACGAGGAAATTATAGTATAATTGATGGAAAAGTCAAGCCCGAAAATACCTGATGCTGGATACTCGATACTAAATTATCTAGAATCTAGCAAATACTCATTCTTTTATTAACACAAAAAAATTTGTTGACTTATCAGAAAAATTTTGGTAGAATATAAGTGTTGTGAGTTTACGAAGTGGGCGGCGAAAGTTACCAAGTTTTAATTGATGCTACTGGTGCATAGTTTAGGGTTCACAGATAAGGTCCTTTGGTGATATGGTTATACGGAATGTGACATCACTAAAGATGTCAAGAGGGGGGACAAGTCATGATGAGAATTGCGGTTCTTATTCTTGTGATTATGCTTGCTTATGCTGGTATTTACTCTCTGATGAGCATCTTTGTGCCAAAATTGGTAATGGAGAGTATCTTTAGTGCTATAACTGACAAGCCTCTTAGTGGTATACAGGACGCTGGATATTTGAAGGCACTGTCGGGAAGGCAAATGCACGCCGGGATATATGCCTTAACCACAGTAATAGCTGGTTTCTTTGTCCTGTTCGCTGGATTCCAGAAGGCACAGAAGTGGGGATGGTGGGGTTTCCTGATCGTAGGCGGCATCGCATGGTTATGGGGACTAATATATTCCATAGTCATTGCCGATAATTTCAATATTATCTTCATGCTAATCGGCACGGTGTTATTACTTGTAGGATTATTTCTCCCCTTCAAAGCGTTTTTTGGGAAGAAGGCTTAACCTGACTTTTGCTTTGACACGTGCATTATAAATTTGAAGTCAGTCATTAGGTTGGGTTGACAAACCCAACCTAATATTAGAATTGTTGGGTCTCGTTGCCTCGATCCAACCTACCGACAGGAACAAAATATTGAATCTTACCGTCTAATCTAATCATCGGAAATAGAAGAATGGATGAATGATATGGAAGCACTTTCAACATTGCAGGATTTATTTATAGATAAAGTATTCAAAGTTCCAGATTATCAGAGGGGATATTCATGGGAGAATAATCATAGAAAGGATTTGCTCGAGGATTTAGAATCAATGGAGAGTAAAAGACACTATACTGGAACTTTAGTTATAAAAGAAAGCGGAAATGTTCAGGGTCATGGCAAGAAATACAAAAGATACGATATTGTTGATGGGCAACAAAGATTAACTACCTTAGTTATATTCTTAAATGTCATAAGAAACGAGTTAAAAGCAATAAAGAAAAGAGGAGCTAAGGAGATCGCTGACGAAATTCTTGAAATATATGTCAAGGATAAAGGACGACAAGGCAGTATATATAAACTAGAACTAGATCGGGACAATGACGATTTCTTTAAACAAAGAATAATAGATTTAGGGCAGATGGACAAAACAATAAAATCTCACGAAAGATTATGTGATGCAGAATTGCAATTTCATGATTACTTAAAAAAAAAGACAGAATATAAGACAGGCTATAAGACAGGCTATTTCGAGTATCTTAAATTAACAATAGATAAGATTACACAACAATTGGTTTTTACAGTTTACCAGGTAGAAGATGATGCTGAAGCAGGAGTTATCTTTGAAGTTATGAATGATAGAGGAAAGCCTTTATCTCAACTGGAAAAAGTCAAGAATTTCTTAATATACCATGCAGATAGGATATCTACTGAACAAAGCTCAAAAGATCAAATGATCCATCTCATCAATTATTCATGGAAACAAATTCTTGAGAATCTTTCAAAAGCCGATAGATCAAGAAATGAAGATGAAGATCAATTCCTCAGAATGAATTATATCGTTAATTTCTATTCTACTTTATCAACTCGTAGAGATAAAGATGGAAAGAAAATAAGTATAAACAGCCAACTTTCAGATATTTATGACTTAGTAAAAAAAAGATTCAAGGATTTAGAAACTGATAAAAAAAGCTGTTATAGTGAGATGGAAGAATATATCAAATCATTGAGCGACATGTCTTCCAAGCTAAGGGACATAGTTGCTCCGTATGATTCGATGTCGTTTAAAGAGATGAATAAACTTTATAAAGACGAATTAAAAATGGTGGCAGGTCAACTAAATAGATTGGATATACAATCGAATTCGCTGATATTATCGGTATCTATATATGAAAAATTTGCTAAAAAACCAATAGAGTTATTAGAATTAATGAAGCTATGTGAAATCTTTGTTTTTAGAATATACTATATTGGGAACTGGAGACCTTACACAGCGCAAAGCACCATATATTCACTGACAAACAGACTATATAGAGGATTAATCAATCGAGAAGATCTAATAAGAGAAATGAATAATATAACTGAACCTTACTGTCCACAAGATAGAATGGATCAACACTTGTCAAATCCAAATAAGAACTTTTACCAATGGAATGGATTAAGATACCTATTGTATGAATATGAGAGAAAAAGATGTTTAGAAGAAACAGGGAAAAAACCTGCATTTGAGTGGGAAGATTTAAAAGGGATAAAAAAAGAAGATTCTATAGAACATATATTACCTCAAACGATCATAGAAGAATCAGGAGAAGAACTAAACTACTGGACTAGAAGGTTTGATAGTGAGGCTTATGAAAGGAATTTAAACCGATTAGGAAATCTTACGTTGTCTACTCGAAACTCAGAACTGGGTAACAATTCCTTTGGTAAGAAAAAGAATATTTATAAAGAATCAAGCTGGCAAATTGAGAGGGATATTGCCACAGACTATAAAGAATGGACTGAGAAAGAGATTAATCAAAGGGAACAAAAGTTGATAGATTTTGCTATTGAAAGATGGAGAATCCAAATTGAAGATGATAATGAAGATTATCAATAGGTAGTTGACAAACCTAACATGGTATTAGAGCTTGTCAATAGTTTTGTGTAAGTTCCCATTCCGCCTTATTTATATATATTTGCTGACCCTTTCTCCGAAGTGAATTGAAAGCTCTGCTAATATCCTGTTCCAGTTAGATAGCCTCATTGTCCAT
>Ga0315274_10003097_pt1 | contig 24797 bp, 21 predicted proteins | sample YL17G02_20_MG_FD_203700 | JGI IMG/M metagenome (GOLD analysis project Ga0315274, IMG submission 203700) | Sediment microbial communities from Yellowstone Lake, YNP, Wyoming, USA - YL17G02_20 | ecosystem: Environmental > Aquatic > Freshwater > Lake > Sediment | place: USA: Wyoming | collected...
GATGCGCTGGGCTATCTGGTTCGGTTGGGTTTTGCGCCCTGCCCGGCCATGGAGTTTGTCGGTCTGGCCTATTGCGCGGGAAAAGATCTGCTGGGCGCTTACCTGGGAATCGCCGCCCGCCATCCGATCATCGGCCCGACGACGGCCAGCCTCAACATGTTCATGCTGGATGACCGCGGCGGCGAGGCCCACGTCAACGTCCGCCACACCTTGGGCCAAACCAGCGCCGAAGTGCTCGAATGCGTGCGCGCCGTCGTCGCCGAAAAGGTGCCTCAGCCCGAACGGCGCCCGGCGGTCGTCTATGACGGCGCGATTCTCGAACCGCTGTTTACCGACCCCGACCTGTATCCGGAGTTGTTCGCCGCCCTGCGCGCCGCCTACCAGACCGTGACGGGCCGCGAAGCGCAAACACAGGCGACCGGCGGCTCGACTTACGCGAAAGGCTTTCCGCGCGCCGTCACGTTCGGCCCCGTGGACGAGGACGCCGGCGAACCCGACATGGCCCACAAGGCCGATGAGTTTGTCACCCGCGCGGCGCTGATCCGAAATGCGAAGATTTATGCCTTTGCCCTGGCTACGCTCGCACTCCGCTAACGTTTTGGGTCGGAAGGTACCGGCCCGCGCGAGCAATGGCTCAACTCACCGCCGACCGCAGCGTCGCCCCCCATCACAACACCGGCCTCACCTTCTGGCACTGGGATGGCAGAGAGATTCGGGGCAAATGATACTGCAAAGGTGTTCCTACAGAACTCGCTTCTCTCGAAGGGCGCACAATAAGGAAACGGCTGAGCTGGAAGCCTCAGCCGTTTCCCTGGGGTTCAATCCCATTGGCAGCAGCCTTGCTTAGCTGGCGCCTCCGCTCCCATGTCCCCGGTACCCACCTATTTCAGGGGGCACCCATCTCTCGGGCCATGTCCGCCACAACCGCCGCCCGAGCCGTGTCCCTTGCATCCGTTGCCTGGCGTTTGGCCCTGGCACTGGCTGCCGCCGCACTTGCCGCAGTAGCAGTCGCCGTCGCAGGTGCCCTGGCACTGGCTGCCGCCGCACTTGCCGCAGTAGCAGTCGCCGTCGCAGGTGCCGCCGCACTTGTCAGCGCAAACCGGACCCAGCTGTGTCCCTTGTGCGGGGACGCTCAGCTCCGAGGCAGCGGCGGGCGCGGTTGCCGGACTCGACGGTGACGTGAGAGCATAGATCGCACCACCGGCGAGCAGCGCAACGAGCGCCACTGCCAACCCCACTTTTTTCACCATGCTATTTCACCTCCTTTCCAGAAGAGATGGGGCCGATGTTGTTTCAAAAACAGGCATCGGCCGAAATCCATGTTCACGACCACTTGTGATTCTCTGGGGCTCACTGTTCCTGACACATTCCGCCGCCGTACTTTCGGCCCGGCTCGTGAGCGCACAGGCCCGTGCACATCGTTTCGCTGAGCCGCTTCTGTTGCTCCTCGCTGAGGGCCGGCTTGATGCGAAGCAGGTGTTCGACCACCTCGCGTTGGATGCTTTCCTGCAACCGCGCGATCTCGGCGATCTTCGCCTCGATGGCCTGCTTGTCCGGTTGCGGCTGCGCGACCAATTCCATCAATTCCAACCGGGCGGTGTGCGCGCTTTTTTGCAAAGGAGCAATTCGCTCGCGCAAGACCTCGTGAGAACGATCCACCTGTTCTTTTTGTTCCGCTGTCAGTTGGAGGTAGTTATGCTCGAAGCGATGGGTCCAACGTTGCTCGTCCGGTTGGGGCTGCCCGTGTATGAGGCCCGCAGCCCAAAACGAAAGCGTCGCTGCGCCGATGAGTACGATGGCGGCTACCACGATCTTGATCTTCACCCCACCTCACCTCATCTTTCGTTGTTTCGGAGAGTCGCATACACCCCGCCGATGGAATCAGGCGGAAGGTCGGCCAGGACGTCGAGGTTCCACGCGCGAACATACTGGCGCTGTGCCGAGACCGAAGCAACGGGCGGAGCCTGCGCCCGCTTGTACTGGACAGCGGTTCGAATCCCCGCCCCGACGAGAAGACCGGCAACGCAAGCGGCAGCGGCGGCCCAACCAAGGCGTCGCCACAGCTGCGCAAGGAGACTCTCACCAGGAATCAGCTCGACGGGCGGGCGGAAAACCAAATTGTCCGGCACCCAAACGGTTGCCCAGGACTCAAGCAACCCGTAGGTCAACGACAGCTCCTGCGTTTCGCGTTGGCAGGTCGGGCAGGACGCCAGATGCTCCTGGACTCGGCGCATCCGATCGGCCGGCAGCTCGCCATCGAGGTAGGCCGACAACCGTCTGCGAATCTTGCTACACCGCATGTCCGTCGTCCTCCACTTTCCTAAACCCCTGCGCCGAAAAAAACTTGCGGTCAATCGCCGACCCAAGGCCGGAGTTTTTCCCTCAACGTCTGCCAAGTCTGGGGTCTTCCTTTCCCCAGATAGTATCACCAAAGGCCTGGACTGTCAGCCACAAGCATGCCAGCAAGAGCAATCCCTCCTGCCACAGGGAGAGCCACGTTCGGGCCTCACCGCCCGGGTCAGTGGAAAAGCAGCCACAGTGTAAAGCGATGCCTCGGGTGAGAGCGATTGAGATCCCGCCTATGAAGACAGCCGTGAGGCCAGTAGCCGTGAGCGCTGCTGTCCTTACCCAGACGCCCACAATCAGCAAGATACCTACCGCGACCTCGAGCCACGCCAGCCATAGCGCCGCCCCATTTACGGCGGTCTTTGGCAGTATCTCGTAGTCCTGCATGATCTCTGCAAATTGGTCGGGATGAACGACCTTGTCTATGCTTGCATAGATAAAGACAAGCCCGATCCCGATCCGGAGTGCGCGAAGTACAGCGCGTCTGGTGCGCAGCCGTGGCCAGACGTTGCACATAGACATTCGTCCGAGCTCAGCTCTCACTTAGTGTTCCTCTTCTCTTCCCAGTGGCAGGCTTGCGGCTTTCCAGGCCTCGATTCCACGGCGTAGAATCGTCACCTTCGTGTACCCCTTGGTAATTAATCTCTTCCCAGTACGCGCTGCCAACCCGCAACCCGACCCATAGCAGTACAGCAAGAGCGGCCTGTCCTTCGAGACGCTCGCGGCAAACTGGCGATAGTGCTCGTTAAAGCCGTGATAAGGAAGCGACATCGCTCCGGGAATGTGCTCCTGGAGGAAATCTCGTGCATCGCGCGTGTCTACCACGAGCACTCTGGGATTCTCCATCAGGCGCATCGCTTCCTGTGCGTCCGCTTGGTGGAAGCGACTCGCTACCCAGCCTGGAAGCCCTGGCTGCCCCTTAGTTATAAGCAACGGCAACCGCATGGGATGGACAGCGTTGGCAGCAATTGCCAAAACAAGTGATGCCGCTGCGATTCCTGCTATTCGAAGCAGCTCTCTCAGAATCGCGTTGACAATTGTTCTCACCCGCTTCACCTTTATCCTCTGTAGATCTGGATTCCCAAAAACCCCGTTCCCCCATCAGCCCTCATCAAGATCGTCGCCGGCTCAGTAGCCAGATGCCGTGCTCTGGAAACGGTCGTCCTTTCCATAGTTCGCCATCGAGGTAGGCCGACAACCGTCTGCGAATCTTGCTGCACCGCATGTCCGTCGTCCCCCACTTTCTTAAACCCCTGCGCCGAAAAAAACTTGCGGTCAGTCGTTCACCCAGGCCCTCAGATTTTTTCTCAGCGACTGTTTCGCCCTGTGCAGCAGCGACTCCACGGACGAGAGCGAACGATCCATGGCCTCGGCGATCTCTTTGTACGAAAGTCCCTCGAAGCGATGCAGAATGACGGCCATGCGCTGGTCGGGCGGAAGCGACTGAACGGCTGCACGCACGGCCTCGACGAGTTCCTTTCGCAACAGGGGATGATTCGTTTCGCCCGCATCGGCGGAGGCCGGCAGCTCGCGGGCAACTTCGCCCTGCTCGGTGGGCAGCGGCGAATCAAGCGACACCAGCTCGGCCGTCTTCCTTTTTCGCAGGTCCTTCAGGCAGAGGTTGACAAGGATACGATAGAACCATGTCGAGAACCTCGCCGTTGGTTTCCATCTTTGCCGCGCCAGGTAAACCCGCAGAAACGCCTCTTGGACCAAATCCTGCGCATCGTCGTTGGGGCCGACGAACCGTGCAGCGATCCGATAGGCATGAGCGGCATTGCGCTTGAACAACTCGGCGAAAGCATCCTCGTCGCCGCCCGCAAAGCGCATCATCAGAAGCGTGTCGGTGTCCCGGATTGCGCTGTTTTCGGCCTCTGGGGAACTACCCACAAATCGAACCTGCTTTGCGGCGACTTCGATGCATCAGTCTTGGGCACGGGGTAGCCCTACCAACGCTCCCAACCCTTTCAACCCCGCCGCCGACAAAAACTTGCGGTTTACCAGCTCGCAGACTCACCGGCCGCGGTCGGTTCGATCTACGTCAGGAAGTTCGCGCTCCAGGGCGCCCGCCCCGAGAGCATCACGGTTACGCTGGCCTGGACGTGACCGCAGCCTGCCCATGCGACTTCTGGCATCCCCAGGCCAAATCGCCGGAAAAGAGGGTGGTCGAATTGGATTTTGCCGAGTGGTTCAACCATGCGCGCGCGAGGGATGTGGCGTCTTTCTGTTGCCTCCCGTCCACGAAGAACTTCGCCTCGTGATGTACCGGCGGCCCCCATTTTCCTTTTGACTTTTGCCCTATGGTTTCGCTCACGCGCCCGTCAGTTTGTAGCGGCCGAGGAGATTGAGCAACTCGGGCATCAGGTCGGTGCCGACGAGGCGACCGAGGCCGCCGGAGGCCGCCGCCCGCTCGCCATATTGCCTGACCGAGTCCACCCGCACGCCGTCGCCGACGATCATGACCGGCACGGGGTCGGCGGAGTGTTTGCACAGCGCGCAGGGCGTCGTGTGATCGGCGGTGACGGCGACGAGCGTGTCCTTGAGGTCGAGCAGCAGCTCGGCGGCTTCGTCAATGCGCTCGATGAAGTCGCGCTTTTCTTTCCACTTGCCGTCCTCGCCGAGCGAGTCGGCGGCCTTGACGTGGACGAAGGCGAAATCGAACTCGCCGAGCAGCATCTCGCGCGCCTTGGTGAACTTCGCCCGAATGTCGGTGTTCGGCAGCGCCGTCGTCCCCGGCAACAGCGGCAGAACGGTCATGCCGGTGTAAGCGCCGATGCCGCGATAGAGTCCGCCGGCGGCGATGCAGCAGGCCCGCAGACCCTCGTGACGTTCGGCGAACGGCGGGACGTGGCGATAGAGGCCGGCGCCCCGAACGAGCAGGTAGTTGGCCGCCAGCTGCTTTTCGGCGATCCGTTTCTTGTTGGCGTCGGACGCCTCGAAAATCGCGTGGGCGCGGGCGAGAAACTTGTTCAGCACGGCGGCCGTGCGCGCCGCTTCGGGCGTTTGATCGCACGGCTCGACCTGCAACGCCTTGTGCTCTTTGGCCCGCGGATCGGACTCGGAAAGGCCGTGCGGATCGTTGTCGGAAATCTTGTTCGACAGTCCTTCGCCGCGCATGATGATCCCAACACGGTGGGCGGTGCCGGGCCGGACGATAAACTTGACGCCCTCGACTTCAAGCCCGTCCACTATCTGCGTGAACGGCGACGTGTCGGCGATTCGCCCCGCGCGGCGGTCCACGATGTGCAAGGCGCCGTCCACGGTTCCCATGTTGCCGCGCAACGCGACGTCGCCGTGACGGAGTTCCATTCCCAGGCCCGCAACCTCGATCGTTCCGCGACCCGAATAGAACTCGCGAAAGTCGTAGCCGAGAATGTTGAGGTGGGAGGTGTCGCTGCCCGGCGTGAGGCCGCGGCCCAGGCTGTGCATCAGGCCGGTGATTCCGCGTTCGGCCAACCGATCGAGATTGGGGGTTCGGGCGGCCTCGAGCGGTGTCTTGTTGTCGAGTTCGGGAATCGGGCGGTCGCTCAGACCGTCGCAGACGAGAAGCAGGATTTTGCCGGCCATGCGTGGGGCCTCCTTGGATTGAACGTGATGCGAACTGTGTGAACCACGATCAAGCTGGGCGCGATTTCAAGACAGGCCGGCGGCCAAGTCAAGCGCTTTGGCCTTTCTGATCCATTTCACTTGCCACTTGTCCTGCGCGCGCCCGAAATCTGAAACTACGGAATCCTTGCTGGAGGAAATTCGATGCGGATCATAGACATCTCGCTTCCCTTGCGCGACGGAATGGTCGTCTGGCCGGGCGACGTGCCCTTTCGCCGCCGGCGCACTCAGAGCATCGCCGCGGGCCATCACTGCAATCTGTCGAAAATGGAGACGGGCGTCCACGCCGGAACGCACGTGGATGCGCTGTGCCATTTTCTCGACGGGGCGCCGTCCATTGACCGGATGGACCTCGCGGCGTTCATCGGCCCCTGCCGCGTCGTGGCCATCGAGAACCGTGTGGCCATTGAGCGCGCCGAGCTGGAGCGGTTCGATCTGGCGGGCGTCGAGCGCGTGCTGTTCAAAACGGCCAACTCCGCTCTCTACGAGCGCCCGGTGTTCGTCGAGAGATTCATCGGCCTGACGCCCGAGGCGGCGTCCTATCTGGCCTCGATCGCGTCGCTTCGCCTCGTGGGCGTGGACTACTATTCGATCGCTCCTTACGACAGCGAGAAATCCGTCGCGGTTCATCGGGCGATCCTGGGCCGCTCCATCGTGCCGCTCGAAGGGCTCGATCTGCGCGACGTCGAACCGGGCGACTATCAGCTGATCGCCCTGCCGCTTCGGATCGAAGGAAGCGACGGCTCGCCCGTGCGCGCGGTGCTGATCGAAGAGAACGATGAAGGATGAACGATGAAGGATGAACGATGAAGGGAAACCCTGAAAATCGCTCCCTGACTCGAATGGCACTGACTTAAAGGCATTGCCGATGTAGCCGCCGACGTGAGGAGGCGGACAAAATCGTGATTGGAGACTTCCGCCTCCGTACGTCGGCGGCTACATCCTTAGGGCCTATCCGAAAACCTCGATTTTGATCTGAAAGGGGGCCGATAATTCCGAGCCGGGAAGCGATGACTCCCACTGTTGCGGAAGAGGTGAGGCTGATGCCCCGTTCGATTGCTCCCGAGGACTGCAACCCGGACCCGCAGTGGTTGATGCCGGAGGCGATGTGGAAGCGGATCGAGCCCTTGCTGCCTGCCGAAACGCCGACGGGCAAGGGGACCAAAGGCGGTCGTCCCGCGGCCGACCGTCGCCGCACATTGGACGCGATCTTCTCTGTGTTGCGTACGGGCGGCCAGTGGAAAGCGCTGCCGCGTTCGTTGGGATCGGGCAGCACGGCCCACGCCTATTTCCAACGGTTGGTGGGCCTGGGTGTATTCGAGCAGTTGTGGCGCGTGGCTTTGGCGGAATACGACAAAGCGAAGGGGATTCAGTGGCAGTGGCAAGCCCTGGACGGCACGATGACCAAAGCCCCTTTGGGGGCGGAGGCGGTAGGAGCCAATCCGACCGACCGGGCCAAGACCGGAACGAAGCGGTCGTTGCTGACCGATGGGGCCGGAGTCCTCTTGGCCGTGGTGGGCGATGGCGCCAACCGCCATGACAGCAAACGGGTGGAGGCGACGCTGAACAGTGTTCAGGCGATTCCGCCCGATCCGGCGACCGAGCAGAACCTGTGTCTGGACAAGGGCTTTGACTATCCTCACGTGGAGCAACTGGTCCGCGACTACGCGTACCATCCCCATATTCGCAGCCGTGGCGAAGAGGCCCGCGACCTGGCCGAACTGCCCGGCTATCGCGCGCGACGCTGGGTCGTCGAACGCACCCATTCATGGATGAACCGGTTCCGCCGGCTTTTGACTCGCTGGGAGAAGAAAAAGGCGAATTTCTTAAGCCTGATCCACTTGGCATGTGCCTATATCACTTTCCGCGCCGCGGGAGTCCTTGGATAGAGGGACGACGCGAAGATTTCAGTCCATCGGCTTTTCCTCTCTCACGGGTATGCAAGACGTCTCTGTGAGGAACAGCGATTTCTGGCGAGGGCAAGAGACGACGGCAGAGCCCGCCAATCCCGTGCCTGTTCTCATTCCTTGCCAATGGTAACACCTCCGCGCAAAAGAGGTTTTCGGATAGGCTCTTAGTAGACCCTTGGCCCACAGATACTCAAAAACACGGTCATCTGAAAGGCAAAAGGTCTAATCCTCGTGGCCAACAAAATCGCTGCTTTAGTGGGCGTTTTCAAGAGCCAATGACCCACTAAAGTGGGGACTACGAACAATTCGGCGATCAATAGCCGATAGCGCAGCCGTCCTTTCGCGGGTCGGAGCCGCCGAACCAACGCAGCGGATTGTCTTCGCGCCAAATGCCCTGGTAGCCGCCGAACGCGCCGACGCCTTTGTTGACCTTGTGGCCCATCTCGACCAACGCGGCGCGCACCGAATCGGGAATGTTGCGTTCGAGATTGACGGCGCCGCCGCCCTTCATCCGCTGTCCTGTCGGCTGCGAACTCTCGACGTGCTCGACGCGCGGCTGCTCGCCGGCCTGCTGCGGCGACATCTCGAAATCCAGAAGGTTCATCAGCACCTGCACGTGCCCCTGCGGCTGGAAGTCGCCGCCCATCACGCCAAACGCGAAGGCCGGCCGCCCGCCTCTGGTCACAAACGCCGGAATGATCGTGTGGAACGGCCGCTTGTGCGGTTCGAGCCGGTTACGGTCTTTCGGGTTGAGCGAGAAACCCTGGCCGCGATTCTGGAGGCAGAACCCCAGATTGTCGGGCACGTAGTGCGAACCCCAGCCGTGGTAGATGCTCTGGATGAGCGAAACCATGTTGCCGTCCTTGTCGGCGGCGGCGAGGTAGATCGTGTCCGCGCCGCCGCTGATCCGTCCGGGCGCGACTTTGTCGGAAGCGCGTTTGGGATCAATCAGTTTCGCGCGCTCCTTGCCGTACTCCTTCGAAATGAGCCGCGCGACCGGCACGTCGGCGAATTCGGGGTCGGCGTAATAGACGGCGCGGTCCTCGAAGGCCAGTTTCTTGGCCTCGAGAAAGAGGTGCAGGTGCTCGGCCGAGTTGGGCGCAAGCGATGCGATGTCAAACTGCTCGAGCACGTTGAGCATTTGAAGCGCCGCGATGCCTTGGCCGTTCGGCGGAATCTCGCAAACGTCGAAGCCGCGATAATTGGTCGTGGCCGGCTCGACCCAGTTGGCCGTGTGGTCGCTGAAATCGCGCATCGAAAAATGGCCGCCGTTGGCTTTGGAGAACTTCACGATTCGCTCGGCGATCTCGCCTTTGTAGAACGCGTCGGCGCCGCCTTTGGCGATCGTTTCGAGCGTCGCGGCCACGTCGGGGTTCTTGAAGATGTCGCCGTAGCGGGGCCGCACGCCGTTCGGCGCATAAGTTCTGGCCAGCGTCGGATACTGCTTGGCGTCCACCGACCAGCTGCTTGCGATGATGGGCGAGACGGGGAATCCCTCGCGCGCGTAAGAGATCGCCGCCTCGAGCGCGTCGGCCAACTTTCGCCGGCCGAACCGCCCGAGCAGCGCCGCCCAGCCGCTCACGCAACCCGGCACGCTCCAGGCCAGCGGACTGTAGGGCGGCAGATAGTCGAGGCCGAGCGCCTTGGCCTTGTCGAGGTTCCAGTCATAGGGCGAGCGGCCGCTCGCGTTCAGCCCGTAGAGCTTCTGATCTTTCTCGATCGAGAGGATCGAAAAGAGGTCGCCGCCCAGGCCGCAGCTCATCGGCTCGACAACGCTGATCACCGCGTTGGCGGCGACGGCGGCGTCCACGGCGTTGCCGCCGGCCTTGAGAACGTCAATCCCGGCGAGGCTGCCCAGCGGCTGGCTGGTGCAGACGATGCCGTGCTGGCAGACCACCGTCGAGCGGTTCTGATTGCGATTCCTCAGCAGTTCTGCATTGATGCGCATGGCGTTGTTCTCTCCCGAAGCGGCATAGGCGTTGCGCTGGAACGAAGGGAATCCAAGAAACGTCGAGGCCGAAGCAACTCCGGCCACTTGCAGAAATGAACGTCGCTTCATCCGTCTTCCTCCGATCTCCAAGACCTGAACCGCTGCTTTCTTTCTCCGTCTGAACTGTCGGCCACAGATGTCGAAAAGTCCAGTCGCGAATGAGATCGAGGGTATCCGCAGATTTCGCAGATTCCACAGATTTGAATGAAAAACTCCAAAAGAACAACCTCAGCACAGACGCTGGGAGAATCTGCGCCATCTGCGAAATCTGCGAATTCACTGGTCTTGCTTTTTCAATTGATTGGCCCACTGAGCGGCATAGAATTGCGGATGGATGGGTGAAGAAAAGGCAGACAATGGATATGGCTACGACCGCTCAGATAGACATCCGAACCGATCTCTTCGCCGAGATCGAGCGGCTGAAAAAGGAACTCAACGCCGTTCTGCTGGCCCACTTCTACCAGGAACCCGACATCCAGGACATCGCCGATTTCGTCGGCGACAGCCTGGGGCTTTCGCAGCAGGCCGCCGCCACCAACGCCGACGTGATCGTCTTCGCGGGCGTCCACTTCATGGCCGAGACGGCCAAAATTCTCAGCCCGGCCAAGCAGGTTCTGCTGCCCGATCTCGAAGCGGGCTGTTCGCTGGCCGACAGTTGCCCGCCCGACAAATTCGCCACCTTCATCGCCGACCATCCCGGCCACGTCGTCATCAGCTACGTCAACTGTTCGGCGGCCGTCAAAGCCCTCAGCGACATCATCGTCACGTCGGCCAACGCCGAGAAGATCGTCAACCAGCTGCCGCCCGACCAGCCGATCATCTTCGCGCCCGACCGCAACCTCGGCGCTTATCTCGTCAAGAAACTGAAGCGGCCGCTGGTGCTGTGGCCCGGCGAGTGCGAGGTCCACGTGATCTTCTCCGAAAAAAAGATCGTCGAACTCAAGGTGCGCCATCCCGACGCCCTCATCATCGCTCACCCCGAGTGCGAAGAGCGCGTCCTGCAACACGCCGACTACATCGGCTCGACGGCGGGCATGTTGAAGTTCGTTCAGCAATCGCCGGCGCGCGAGTTCATCGTCGCGACCGAGCCGGGCATCATCCACCAGATGCTCAAGAGCTGTCCCGACAAAACGTTCCATCCCGCGCCGACGCAGAAAGAATGCCCGTGCAGCGAGTGTCCCTACATGCGCAAGAACACGCTCGAGAAGATTTATCTTTGCATGAAGAACCGCGCGCCCGAGATTACGCTCGACGAGCCGCTGCGCCTTCGCGCCCTCAAACCGATCCAGCGAATGCTCGAAATGAGCTGAGCGCTGCGCAACACGGAAGAGGTTGCGGCAGAAGTCAAAGCGGCGAAAGCTGTCGGTCGCACGCGTCTAACGCTTTCCCATCCTCCGCTTCTTTGAAGAACCTCGACCGAAGGCTTTGACAGGATGACAGGATTCACAGGATTCTTCGTCTCGTTTCATCCGGTTCATCCCGTCATCCTGTCAAAGGGTTCTCGCCACGCCAAGAACCATTAAATTCTTCTGGATGTCAGTCTGTCTGCAGCGAGCGCGCCTGCGCCGCGCGCGAAATGTCCGGAATCAGGCCGGTTGCCAACCCCCTCCACGGCAGGAGGTCGTTCACAGACTCAAGAACGTGGTTTCGAGGACGGCGATGGCGCGCTGATACTCGTCGAGGTCAATGTGCTCGTTGGGCGTGTGATCGAGGTTTGAGTCGCCGGGGCCGTAGGCGGCCATCGGACACTTCCACACCGGCGCGACGAGGTTCATGTCCGACGTGCCGGTCTTGCGGACGAAGCGCGGCTGGCCGCCGTGCCGGCGAATGGCCGCGAGCATCGCCCGCACCAGACGTGAGTTCTTGTCGCAGACCACGGCAGGCGACTTCTCGATCACGCTGATTTCGGCTTCGCCGGCTTCTGCGCGAATCTTGCGTTCGAGGTCGTCGGGATGGACCGTGGGAGGAAGACGCATGTCCACGGTCATGCTGATGGCTTCGTCGAAATCGGCGCGCGTCGTGTTGAACGATCGGATGTTAGCCCTCAAGGTCTCGAACACTGAATCGCTCGTCGGGCCATCGGCCTCCGGCCCGCGGCACACGCGAGAGAAAAACAGCGCCGCCGTCGTGGCCGCCGAGGCCGACTCCGCTGCGCCATGAGCAAGCGGCGCCCGGCGACTGTACGTGAAATGGAGATTCCCCTTGTAGCCAACCGTGATTCGATCCCAGCGGCTCGGCTCGCCGATGATCGCAAAATCGGGCCGCAAGTGATGAACGAAGTAACTTGCCCCCGGCGAATTCGGCGCTTCTTCGCCAACCGCGCCGACGATCACAATCTTCTTTGGAATATCGCGCGGCAGGCGGGCCGCCGCACATGCCGCCGCGGCCAGCGGTCCTTTGGCGTCCACCGCGCCGCGCCCGTAAAGGACGTTGCCTTCGCGGCGCACGGGAATCTCGCCCGTCACTGTGTCTATGTGGCCGAGAAAACAGACCGTCGGCGACCCCTCGCCGATTTCGCCGATGACGTTGCCAACCTTATCAATGCGGGCGTTAATGCCCCAACGTCGAAAGGCGTCGAGCAAGAACTCGGCGGCCGGCCTCTCGCAACCCGACGGCGAATAGAGCGCCACGAGATCGTGGAGCAACTGGTTCTCTTCGGCTACGCGATCGGTAGTCATAGGTGACCAACCACAGAAGAAGCGAACCACAGATTTCACAGATTACACGGATTCAAACCGCGGAAAATCTGTGAAATCTGTGGTTTCCTTTGTTTTTGCATTTACTCCCACATAATGCGGAAATACTCAGTCTTTCTTCGGCGTCAAAACCGCCCTTGTCGCCTCGACCGCCCGGTCCACGTCGGCGCTCGTGATCGTCAACGGGGGCAGGAACCGCATCACGGTCGGTCCGGCCAGAAGCGCCAGAATGTGATGCTCGTCCTGAAGCGCCTGGAGATACTTTTGCGCCTTCTCCTTGAGCTCGATGCCGATGAGAAGCCCCAGCCCGCGCACCTCGCGAATGAGCGGCGACCCGATGGCGCGCAACTTGGCCAGAAATTCCTCGCCCCTCACGCGCGCGTTCTCGATCAGGCCGGCCGATTCCATGAACCCGATCGCGGCCAGCGCCGCCGCACACGCCAACGGGTTGCCGCCGAACGTCGAGCCGTGCGACCCCTTGGTCATCTTTTCGACTTTCGGGCCGATGGCAATCGCGCCCATCGGAATGCCGCCGGCGATCGCCTTGCCCAGACACAGCAGGTCGGGAACGATGTTGTAGCGCTGAAACGCAAACCACGCGCCGCACCGACCAAAGCCCGTTTGCACCTCGTCGAGAATGAGCAGAAGGCCGCGGTCGTCGCACAGCTTTCGCACCGCCGGCAGATAGTCGGGCGTCGCCAAACGCACGCCGCCTTCGCCTTGCACCGGCTCGACGATGACCGCGCCGGTCTTGTCGGTGACGGCGGCGGCCATCGCGGCAATGTCGTTGTAAGGAACATGCGTGAAACCGGGCACGAGCGGCTCGAACGGCTCGCGATAGTCCTTCTTGTGGGTGGCGCTCAGCGCGCCCATCGTGCGACCGTGGAAGCCGTGATAGCAGGCGACGAAATCGGGCTTGCCCGTGTTCATCCGCGCAAACTTGATCGCCCCTTCGAGCGCCTCGGTTCCCGAGTTGCAGAAGAAAAAGCGGTTGAGGCCGTCGGGCAGAAGCGACGCGAGTTTCTGTTGGAGCAGCGCGCGCTTGTCGTTATAGAAAATCTCGGTGCACGAAACGAGGGTGCGCGCCTGCTCCGCGATGGCCTGCGCCACAACCGGATTGGCGTGGCCGACGCTCGCGACCGCATAGCCCGCGCTGTAGTCGAAATACTCGACGCCCTTGTCGTCCCAGACGCGCAGCCCGTCGCCGCGCACCAGGGTCAACGGCCGCTTGGCGAACAAGCCCGACGTGTGTTGGTTCTCGATTGCCTGATAGTCCATTCCGGTCCTCCGTGGCAATGAATGCCCTCTCGCGGAAACGAGGTTGAAAAGTGACGCGATAATATTTGCTCGTTAGACCTTCCGTGTCGTTAGTCTCGCAGAGAACGCCCGAGGCGAACTCAAGGCGTGTTTGAGGGGCTATTTGAGAGAGTATCGCGTCCCGGCTTGCAATCAAAAAAAGGCCAACCAGCTTTCAGGCTGCAGATTTCATCGAAGAGGGCGCGGATTTGGCGCCCTCACGCCGACACCCCCAACAGATCAGGCCGGGGCTCTCTCGGGGATTGAGAATGGTTGTGATATGTGGACCAAGTGGGTTTGTATTGGCGAACCTGATCGCCCCATTGCTCCCAATTGCGCCTTTCTCCTCGAGCGAACAGTTCCAGATAGGGGCCTGGGCTGCACTTTTCTATGATCTCATACAGCTCGTCGGGTTTTTTTGAATGCTCTCGCTTGGGCACCCTGATGATGTTCACCTGCTTACGTCCCGGCGGCAGAGTTCTCAGATTGCCGCGAATGCCAAACAGAACCATCTCCGTAGTGTTTCTGAAGTAAAACCCCACTCCGCGGCCGTCCGGGCCTCCGTCCTTCCGTATCTTGTGCCAGACAATGTTGGTCTTGTAGGCAAAACCCCACGCCTGCAGTACCTGAAGGCCTTCGGCCAGAAGGGCGTTGGGAACCCAAAGGTACAGGTGACATCTTGGCGAAGTCACCAGCCCAACGGGGATGTCCATGATTTCCTTGAACGACAGCGTTCGGTAACGGGAAAGCCGTTTGTGTTCTGGAGCCATCTTGCCCGTTCTGTTTGCAAATCGCCAAGGAGGATCGGCCAGGATTGTCCCGAAGCTCCCGCGAACGCTTCGTGCAAAGTCTTCCGCAGGACTAAGAAGCTTGGCCATTTCCGTCAATCCTCCAGATAAAGAGTCTTTCGGATTCCGAAGATAAGAATCGGGCAGCCCGCACCTCCGCCGCCCTCAATTCGCGGCAGCAACTTGCTCATGTGCGTGGTGGACGGACCGTATGAGGTGCCCCGCCCCAGTTGGTCGAAAATCTCCTGCAGTTCATCGCACCGCGTTATAATTACACCTGTGCTTATCGCGCGAAGGTCAAAAAGCAGCCTGAAGTTGTTCAGGTCGCGGTCGAAAAACGGGTCTTTGTTGTTCCACTCGATTTCGACCGCGACACGGTTCTTGTAGCAGTCCACTTTGTGTGTTGGCGTCTCGATTTCGCGATCGTCCACTTTCACTCTGGTGAGGAAGTTCTTCTCTATCCAGCCTCTCCTGAAAAGTTCCCCATCCAGTGCTTCCGCGACTTTTGATTTTCTGCCTCCTCCGACGGCGATCCAGCTTCTCCGAAACCGAAAAACAGTCAGCGCCTCGATTAGATCACGCCATTCATCCGGAAAGTCGTTGTGCAAAACAGCGCAAGCATGTTTCCATTCATGAACCTCGTAGTTCTCGCGGATGAAGTCTGGCAGCAAATCAACCGTCATTGGCGAGGCTTTCTCACTCCAACACGCGAAGAGTTTTCCACCTCTCTGAATCCAAACAGCAGCTGTACGCTCTGCGACCGCTATTGCAAGGCGAAACTGCGCTCAGCGAATCACCGTGCAACGCCCTTCGAGAGCATTCCGCAGCGGGTTGGCAACGCGGCCGTCGGCCAGGCGGATTTCCTTGACGCCGCCGCGCAAGGCTTCATCGGCGCCCATGATTTTCTTCTTCATGCGGCCGGCGGCAAATCCAGCGAACTCCTCCAGGCGGTCGCGTCGGATTTCTTCGATGAGCGAGGCCGGGTCGCCGACGTCGCGCAAAAGGCCCGGAACGTTCGAGAAGATGATCAGCATGTCGGCCTGGAGCGCGCCCGCAATCATCGCCGCCGCGCGGTCGCCGTCCACGTTGACCGCCTCGTTGCCGGTCGAAATCGCCAGCGGCGCGACAACCGGCGCATAACCCTGATCGAGCAACAACCGAAGCAACGCGACGTTGACGCGCTCGATCTTGCCCGTGAAGTCGTCGCGCAGGATCTTCGTCTTGCCGTCCTCAACAATCTTGATCGTGTCCTTGCGCCGCGCTTCGAGAAGCCGCCCGTCCAGTCCGGTGAGGCCCAACGCATTGACGCCGTGACGCTGAAGCGCCTCGACCAGCAGGGTGTTCACCTTGCCGGCGACGGCCATCGCGAACATTTCGAGCGTCGCGCGGTCGGTATAGCGGCTGACCTGTCCCGAGACCGACGTGACGAACCGCGGCGGCCGGCCCAGCGCCTCGCTGAGCTTGTTGGTCTCGTTCGAGCCGCCATGAACGATGACGAACTTCTCGCCCGCCGCAATCCGCTCGGCCACGTCGCCGCAAATCGCCGCGAAGTCCGTCCCCTCACTACCGCCGATTTTGATGACGATCATGCCAAAGGATACTCCCGAACCAAGAATCGTCTCAGCGCAACTCTGTGTTGTTATGGAGAGATCCGCTTCTCTCCTGTCCGCGGCTCGAATTCGCATAGCTCAACAAACGCTTCGTAGAACCCTTGATTCTCGGCCATTGCAAACAACTCGCGGAAGCACATCTCTGTTACTGCAAAGCAAACTGCCGAGAAATAAAGCAGAGCCGGATAGTGTACGTCGTCGAATAATACACCCTTGATTTCCTTCTGTGAGTTACTGATCTCCTCCCACACGTCTGGACCGGCATTGCCATGTGTGACCCATGATAGCCAAGACCAGATTGCACCGTGGTATGTCGAGAATCCAGCCTTTGTTGCCCGGTGCCACCGCTTGACCGCCTCACACTCCTTGAACTGATCTCTGTCAAGCCGCTCAGTGCGTTTCCTGAGGTCGCGAAAGCTGTCAATCAGCCAACTTGGTGCTGCAGGCTTCAAGACTTGTTCGTAGTAGTCGCGGAGTATGGGTAACCGCCCAGAGACGTCGGAAGGGGCGGTATTGGGGCAATGCCCCCCAACCACGCGTTCCGCAATTATTCTTAGGTCGTCATCGGCGATGTCAGAAGTGCCGGAGCCCTGCAGCAAGTTGTTCGCTACTCCTTCTGCGACCCACCGGCGAAAATCGCGCTCGTGGCGCTTTTGATAATCCGCAACCATCCACGCACCGATGATATGAGCGTGCTCTAGATGAAGCCGCGCGAAAACCAGCGCCGTCGCAATATCGAAGACTTGTCTGGTGAGAACGTGCATCGTGATGCCTTGCTGCTCCCGCACTGCAACTACCATCTCCTGCAGACAATGATACGCGCGGCCAAAGCAATTGAGCGCGAAGCTTGGCACTTTGGCCAGTGACTCCCACTCAAAAGCGAGGTTCCGTTCATCCCGGCCACGAAGCGCGAACCGGCGCCATTCGTCTCCCCAGTAGCGGTGGAGTCCGGCCTCTGCCAACGGCTGCTCCACATTCTTCTCGAAACGCAACTTCAGTCGGCCCAGCTCAGGGTGCTCCCAGATGCGGTTCAACTGTTCAACTGTCACCCGTCTTGGGGCATAGTGAAGCAGTCGGCAGCATACACCTCTCAGGGTTGGCTCGCCAGACTCGTCCACCCATGCTGGCCCGTAAAGGAGTTCATCTATCTTCTTGTTGTCCATATGTCACCCTCGGGAAACGTCCAGCATCTGTGGCTCATACCGGATGCAATCCCGGGAACTCCAGCGCCGTCGTTTCGGGCCAGCCGCACATCAGGTTCATCGCCTGGACGCAGTTGCCCGACGCGCCCTTCACGAGGTTGTCTATCGCCGAGATGACCACCACGCGGCCCGTCCGCTCGTCCACCTCGAACCCCACGTCGCAATAGTTCGACCCCGCCAGAATCTTCGGTTCGGGAAAGCGGAAGATGCCCGACTTGTCTTTGACGATGCGCACAAACGGGCTGTCGCTGTACGCGTCGCGGAACATCCGCCACAGGTCCTTCTCGGTCACCTTGCCCTCGACCGTCACGTGGATCGTCGCCAAAATGCCGCGCACCATGTCAATCGCCGTCACGGCCATCTCGACCAGCGCCGGGTCGCTGCTGCCCATCATCTGGAGGACTTCGGCGGTGTGGCGGTGGCCGGTGGGCATGAACGAGCGCACACAGCCCGCGCGCTCCGGATGGTGTGAGGCTTCCGACGGCTTCTTGCCGCCCTCCGACGACCCCGCCTTGATATCGGCCAGAACGTGGCGAATCTTGACGCCCGCCTTGACCAGCGGATAGAGGCCGAGAATGGTCGCCGTGGCGTTGCAGCCCGCGCCCGCGACCAGGTCGGCGCCGACGATGTTGGGCCGGTTGATCTCGACGACGCCGTAAACGAACTCCTTGAGCATCTCGGGCGCCTCGTGGGGAACGCCGTACCATTCCTCGTACATCTTCGGGTCGCGAAGGCGGAAGTCGGCGCTCAGGTCTATGATCTTGGGCGCGAGCTTGCGAAGACCGGGCATGATCTTCATGCTGATGTGATGCGGCACAGCGGCAAACAGGACGTCGCACGGCTCGAGTTCGCTGGCCAGACAGTACTTCATCGGCAGCACGCCGCGCAAATTGGCGTGGACGCTGTGGATCGGCCGCCCCGGATGGCTCTCCGACGACGCCTGTTTCAGCTCGACGTGCGGGTGGAACATGAGGATGCGCAACAGTTCGCCGCCGGCATAACCGGAGGCGCCTACGATGGAGACTTTCAACCTCTCACTCATCTTCGATCCCTTCCGGTATGATTAGTTCGTCCTACCCCGGCATCGAGCCGGGAAAGCTGTTCGAAAACATCCGTCCTCATGGTTTTGACAGGGTTTCCCGCACGCCCCGGATTCAATCCGTTTCCTTGGCGCTCTCGGATTCTCTCGACAGTTCCAGCAATCGGGCATCTTCGAGGTCAACGGGCCGGCCGGAGGCGCGCTTGGAGGCGATCAGGTCTTCCTTGCACACGATAAAAAACTCCTGCCCCGCGTACGAAACGGCCTTCCGACGGTTCCACGCGGGGGCGAACGCAATCCCTGGCGTGGAGGTCTGCACATCAATCCGCACGCGGTCCTTGAAGATCGTGATGACATTGGCGAGGACCCCTTCGACCGATGTCAGAGTGGCCGTGCCCAATCCTGCCTCCCGCAGGGCATCCAGGAGACGTTGGGCGTTCTCCGGCGTCGCCTCAATCAGAATGTCCAGGTCAAATGTGGCGCGCGGCACACCGTGAAGGATCGCGGCGATTCCCCCGATGACCACATACTTCACGTCATGGCGCTGAAATGACCTGAATACGTCCAGCAATCGGTTCAGCACAGTGGCGCTCCGGCAAGGAGGGATCGGCGCTCAGTGCAAGATCGGTGATCGAGCAAAACAGGTCCATCCGCTCCTCGATGGTCAGGGAAGAGAACCACAGCGTTTTGGCCTCGATGGTTTCTTCATTCCAATTGTGAGAAACGCTGCCGTTCGTGTTCATGGTTTGATGATCGCTTCAGACCGCGCGGGCTGTCAACGTGCGAAACAGGCATCGCGGAACGGGAGCAGCGGCTCCATTTCTTCCGCCCAATGGGAAAAAGCCAGCGCTCATTCACCCGCGCGGGTGACTGTGCAAGGCGCTGCGCCCTTCGTCAAGAAAGGACATTCGTGACCCGCCGCTCCGAATTCCGGCCACAGAAACGAGACTACGGAAGCAGGTATCGGTCGCCCAGGAAGATATAGTTGTCCGACTCGTCGGTCTCGTTGACCTGATCTATCCGGTCCACAAAACAGCCCACCGCCAGCGGGCCGGTTGGCAACGAACCGTACGGCGGCGGACCGCCATACAGTCGAACGGGGTAGTCGCTCAGAATCAGCATCTCGCCCGGATTCAGATTCTCGACCTTGATCGAATCGGCGAGCATGAACTCCAGCACCGGGTATGGCTGCGTCTGCGATCCCCAGAACTCGATCCAGAACGTGCCACTGGCCGCCGTTCCCGTGTTGCGAACCCCCAGGCTGACGTTCATGTCGTCCCCAACATACATGACCGACGGCTCAACGGTCAGGCTTTCGAGAACCAGATTGGCACCGGTGCTGGGCCGCATGACCAGCACTCGCTTGCGCGGCACGGCATAACGATTGTTCCCTTCGTTCGATTCCGCAACTTCCGCCAAACGATCCACCACGCCTACAAGCGTCCATGGCGCGTCGGGCACTCCCATCAGCGGTTTGCTCAAGTTCAGGCTCAGCGTCGCGCCCGCGGCCAAACCGGAAATCCTTTCCGACTGGTCGAGCAGCAACATCGTATCGAGGAATCCGCCGAGGTTCGATCCCCAGAATTCGAGCCAGAAGCCCCCGGCGGCATCCGTCCCGCGATTCTCGATTGTTATGCTCACGGAGATCAGGTCGCCGGGTTTAGACTGCGTGGGCGACGCCGGACTGAAATCGAGACTGGTGATCACAAGGTCGGGCTGCCCTTGCTGCTTTCTACCGACTTTTCGGTCCTGCGGCCCGTTGACATCGGGAGTCGGGGGAGACGGCCAGTTCTCCCATTTGTAGAACTGGTAGTTGTTCGTTTCGTCCAACTCATTGATGTAGTCCGGACGGTCCACAAAGCATCCGGCCCAAGTCGGGAATGGAAAATTATAGCGCGTTTTCGGGTAATCGGACAATTGGATCACGCCTCCCGGCGCCAGAGTCGGCACGTAAATGGAATCGCACAGGAACCATCCCAGAGTCGGGTAGGGCTTCCCAATATCCGATCCCCAGAACTCGATCCAGAAGGGGCTGCTGGCCTGAGTTCCGATATTCCTGACCTGCCCACGGAGCTGAAACTGTCCCTGCGAGACATCTATGGTGAAGTTCTCCACGACAAGGTCAACGTTCGTCGGCGGGCGCAGGACGAGGATCTTCTTGCCGTGGACAATCGCGCGGTTGTCGAGTTCGTCCGACTCCACGACTTCATTCAGCCGATCAGCCGCGAACACAACCGTGTAAGGCCCGTCGGGGATGCTGTAAAGTGCGCGATTCAGGCTGAACGGATAGTTCGCCTGAGGGGCGATGGCTATCCGCGCGGAATCGGCGAGAAACTCATCAAGCGTCAAGCCGCCGTTGCGCGAACCCCAGATCTCCAACCAGAACGGCCCTGTCGGCAGGCCGCCTGAATTCTCGAGAAGCGCATTGAGCGAAAGCGGCTCTCCGGGATGGATCACAACAGGCGCGACGGGGCTGAAATCGTCGCTATAGAAGCCGATGTTCGCCCGATTTGGAGCCAGGTACTCGTCTGCGCCCATGTCATATCCCGACGCATCGCCGCGGGATTGAGAGCTGGCGCGGTTGGGACGGTGGTTTCCTTCGAAGTCCTCGTGGAGGCCAGTCACCGCGCCTCCGGCATCAATGCACGGCGAGTTTGCCAAGAGGTGGAAATCGCCGGCCGCCGGATTGGCCAGCACCGGATCGAGTGAGATGTTGCCCGTGCCGCCCAGCGCCCAGTCCTGGATGCAAGAATAGAAGGGAATGGGTGTGTCGCGGAGCTGCGAATAGGACGCGGCCGTGTTGTTCCAGAGGATGCAGTTGCGGATGGCGCCCGAAGAGTTGGCGATGCCGCCGCCGGTGCCCGAAGTGACCTGGTTGCCATAGACCGTGCAGTTCTCGATGGCCACGTTGCACAAGTACAATCCGCCGCCGGCGGCTCCTGCGCCGTTCCAATACACAATGTTGTTCTGAATGGTGAACCCGCTATATGGGTCGCCGCAGTTGTACAGTCCGCCGCCGAAGCTCACGGCCGTGTTGCTCGAAACAACGTTGCGCGCGATGGAGCCGTTGCATTCTGCCAGTCCGCCGCCGTTGGCCGCCGTATTGCCGGAAATCGTGTTGCGCCGCACCGAGCCGGAACAATAGGCCACTCCCCCGCCGAGATTCTGAGCCGAATTGGTCGTGATTTCATTCTGCTCAATCGTGCCGAGGCAAAACGCAATTCCGCCGCCGGAGATTTGCGCGCTGTTCCTCGAAACCTTGTTTCGCAGCACCAGCCCGTTGCAGTTGTAAACTCCTCCGCCGTCGAGCGCCGCCGAGTTTCTCAGAATCGCATTGTCCAGGACCGCCCCCGAGCAGACCGAAAGCCCGCCCCCCGACTGCGCCCGATTGTCCGAAATGGTATTGCGCTGGATCGTCTTCGCGCACGAGCGAAGGCCGCCGCCCTGATCCGAGGCCGTGTTGCTGAAGATCGTGTTGTCCGCGATGGTTCCGTTGCAGCCGAACAGGCCGCCGCCGTTTGTGGCCAAACAGCCCGAAATGGTGTTGTTTCGGACCACCCCATCGCAGCCGGAAATCCCGCCGCCGAGCGAGGCCTGTCCGCCAAGAATCTTGTTGTTCTCGATCGTCGCCAGAGTCCCGCCGCCATTGACGCAGCCGCCAGTCAGCCCGAACCCGTTTCGCAGCGTCAGCCCCCTGACCGCGCCCATCTGGCCGGTTCCGGCAAGATAGACAACCGAGCCGAGCTGTCTGCCGTCAATCACCGTAGCGTCCATAATCGGTCCGTTCGAGGGACTTGTGCTCGTCAGCGTCAGGCTCTTGCCCAGAAAGGAGAGATTCTCATAATACACTCTCGGCGAAAGGGTGATGGTTTCCGTGGAAAACGCCACGAAGAGAGCCTTCTGGATCACGGAAGACTCACAGGGCACACAAATGCCCGACCAGACGTTCGGAACGAGCGGGTCGGTTCCCCGAAGGACTTCGATGCCATCGCCCAAACCATCGCCGTCCGTATCGGCATTGTTGGGGTTGGTGCCGCGCGCCGCCTCATCGCTGTCCGAAAGCAGGTCGCCGTCGCTGTCCTTCGAGCTGTTAGACTCATAGCATCCGATGTCCACCGACGACCCGGCCAAGCGGCAGTTTCCGTCCAGGTCGGCGAAGTAGTTGCCGGGAAGATAGTACGTGTAACCGTGGTCAATGCACGGAGAACCCGACTGAAGATGAAAGTTGCCGTGAGCCGGGTCCACGAACTGAGGATCGGTCGCCAGGTTGCTCGTGCCGGTCGTCGGCCAATTCTGGACGCAGCAATAGAGCGGCGGCGCACTGCCTTCCAGTTGGTTTGAAACGCCCCACCAGACGGTGTTTCCCCAGACAATGCAGTTCGCAATCAGTCCCCCACAGCCACACAGCCCGCCGCCGCTGCCGTAGAAGTAACCGGCGTAAGCCCTGTTGCCGTAGATCACATTGTTCACGATGGCGCCGTTGCAGTCATAGAGGCCGCCGCCCCACGCGCTGTAACGGCTTACCGCCCTGTTGAAGGCGATCACGTTGTTGGCGATCAGGCCATTGCAGGAGGCAAGTCCGCCGCCGCTTGCGGTCTCACTCAAGCTTCCAACAGCGGAATTACTGGTGATGACATTGAACTGGATGGTCCCGTTGCAGTCCTGAAGGCCACCGCCCGTTTGAGCGCTGTTGTTCGTGATCGCGTTGAATTGAATGAGGCCGTTGCAGCTGTCAAGGCCGCCGCCCGGGCCGTAACTGTATGATGAAGTGTAATTGCCCGTGATGACGTTGTGCTCGATCGTTGCTTGCGTCCCGTGGCCCAAAACCCCACTGTTTGTCCCGCCAGTGACGGTGAAACCAGAGAGAATGCACGAAGACGATTCGGTGCCGGAAAATGTGACGATGGCGCCGGAGTAGTTGAAGCCTTCAATGATTGTGCCGGCCACGACCGAAGGACTGGTCGGGTCGGTGGACCGCAGGACGACATTCTTGCCGCTGAAATTGATGTTCTCCTGATAGGTCCAGGGGAGAACAACGATCTCGTCGCCATCGGCGGCGGCATCAATCGCCCCCTGAATGCTGGAGTAGTCCCTCGGAACCGTGATCGTCCGAGCCGAGGCACTCGCTCCCAGCCAGCCCAGCGCCACAACAACAACCGCCAGAGAAAGAACTCTGTGTCTCATGGCTGTTCCCTCGCTGTGAGATTGTAGGACTTGAAGCGGGGGGCGGACTCCGCCGGCAGCAGACCCGTTCCCGGCACGAGATCCCCCTTCCCTTGCGTATGGGCTGTTTATACTTCGGAACGAGCGCCGTGACAACTGTTTTTCTTGATTGGCTGCCGGCCGGTAGTCGTTCACGCGGCAATGGATGGGAATGCCCCGGCGTGTCATTGCGAGGAGCCGCCTTCTGGCGACGAAGCAATCTCAACAGATTGCGCTTGTCACCGATGTCGGAGACCGATTTGCCCCAAGCCAACCGCTAGTAGCCAAGGTGGACATTGCGCTTGAAGGCATAGTTGTCCGACTCGTCGGTTTCGTTGACCTGATCTACACGGTCCACAAAGCAGCCGATCGCATCCGTGTTCTGCAACGGCACGCCGGGGGGAATCGCAAGGATGTGGTCGCTCAGATTCAGCGACTGGCCCGGTGGCAGATTCTCGACCGAAATTGAGAAGCACACCATGTAGTCCAGCGTGGGATAGGCCGGATTGTGCGTGCCCCAGAACTCGATCCAAAATGGACCGCTGTTCCCAGTCCCCGTATTCCGGACGGTTCCGGTGGGCTCCAGCAGCCAGTGTTCCATCTCCAGACTCACGTCGAAATTCTCAAGTGTGAGATTCGCGCCCGTCGGGGGTCGGAGCACGAGAACTTGCTTGCCTGCTACGGCAAACCGGTTGTTTGACTCGTTGCTTTCGTAAACCTCGTTCAGGCGATCCACAACCGCAACGACCGTATAACGACCATCGGGAACGCTGAGCAGCGGTTTGGCGAGAGTCAGAACTTTGCTTTCGTAAGGCGCCAAACCAGCCACCCGTTCGGAGTTGTCGAGCAACAGCGGCCAGATATTCAATCCGCCCAACGTGGAACCCCAGAATTCCAGCCAGAAAGCCCCGGCGGCCACATCGCTGCGGTTCTCGATCGTCACCGAAACGTGGATCAAATCACCTGGTTTTGAGAACGCCGGAGCGCTTGGAGAGAAATCGCAACTCGTGATGACCAGGTCGGGATTCGAGGCAAGGCTGTCTGCGCTTGCGCCGATTGCATCCGAGCCCGGAGCGGAGACATTGAAGCTATACCCACTCGAAAACTGATAG
>Ga0315274_10003099_pt1 | contig 24784 bp, 19 predicted proteins | sample YL17G02_20_MG_FD_203700 | JGI IMG/M metagenome (GOLD analysis project Ga0315274, IMG submission 203700) | Sediment microbial communities from Yellowstone Lake, YNP, Wyoming, USA - YL17G02_20 | ecosystem: Environmental > Aquatic > Freshwater > Lake > Sediment | place: USA: Wyoming | collected...
TTGATCAAACGTTTGCATTCCCTCTTCAGCATTTTGTATCACCTGTTGCATATCTGCAATTCTATCTTCTCGAATTAATTTCTGAACAAGATTGGTTACAATCATTACCTCAACAGCAGGAACTCTCGACTTCTTATCTGGGGTTGGCAAAAGCCTTTGGGATATTACGGTTCTTAATGATACCGCCAAATCTGACCGTATCGCTGTTTGTTCATCCGAATCAAAATATTGCAAAATCCTGTTAACTGTCTGAACTGCGTTTGTTGTATGAAGTGTACTCAATATTAAATGACCTGTCATAGCCGCCCTCATCGCCATCATTATCGTCTCTCTATCTCTCATCTCACCTACCAATATAACGTCAGGATCTTGTCTAACAACCTCTCTCATTGCACCATCGAAAGAAGGCGCATCAAGACCAACTTCTCTTTGTTCCACCATAGATTTTTTATCTGGATGAAGATATTCGATCGGGTCTTCAATCGTTATAATATGCGCTGACCTTGTACTATTAATATAATCAACTATAGCCGCCATCGTCGTTGTTTTTCCTGTTCCAGTCGGACCTGTCATTAGGACCAGTCCTCGTCTGAATTCTGCAATTTTATTGATGACAGGAGGAAGGTTTAATTCTTCAAAAGATAATTTATGTCGGGTCAATCTTCTTAATGCGATACTGATATTCCCCTTTTGTAAAAAAGCATTGATTCTAAATCTTGTCTCTTCATCAGGACTAAAAGCAAAATCGAGACTTCCTTTCCTCTTAAATATTTCCACAGCTTTTTTTGGCATTATTTTATCAAGAACAACTTGTATGTCCTCCGCAGTTACTTTTGGATGTTCCGTTGGGAATAAATGACCATTTACTCTATAATAAGGCGGGGTTCCTACCTTTAGATGTAAATCCGATGCCTCTATTTGAGTCATCTCGTTGAATAATTTTTCAATTTCAATTGCCATAAGTCCACTCCTCCTTATTATTACCTCAAGATATTTAATGTATAAAATTGATTAATGACTTGTCAATCAAAACAATGTGCTTTGATGAATCATTTCTAATAATTTGATAAGATTAAACAGATAATATTAAATTGTCAATGATTTCAAAGAAGTAAAATCAGGAACTGATGCGAATTATTTATCCCTGATTTCACAGCTTCTAATTTTTAGACGATTCAAAAAAATCTTTCCGAAAGAATTTTTTTCGCCAAATACATTGAATTAAATTCCGAATGATTTTAATGTAAAAAACAGGAACAACTACATAATTACAATCAATAATGATAAAAATTTTTTTTGCTAAAAATTGACTTTTATGTTAAATTCCCAGTAAAGCTACTCCAGAAGCGAGTTTGCGTGGAATAAGCCAAAATCCATCAAAAAATATTTTTTTGCGAAAAAAAATATTTTTCTTGACGTGAGATAAATTTATAGATTAGAAATTTCATCGTGTGGAAAAAAATAATTTAAAGAAAAAATTTTTTCACAGAAAATTAAGAAAGAAAATTCACCCGAGGTAATTTTTGAATCAAATTACCTTTTTATTAATAAGCTTTTGGAATTTATTTAAATAAGTAAAGGAGGATGCCTATGGCAAAGAAAGCAGCCAAGAAAAAAGCAGCTCCGAAGAAAAAAGCTGCGGTAAAAGCCAAGAAAAAATGCTAACGTAAACGGTTTCTTGTAAGAAACCATTTTTAAATTTTTCTCAACCTCGGGTGAATTTTTCTTTCATAATGTTTCCTTCCCAAAAAAGTTCTCTTTTAATCTCATAACATCATTACTGCAATTTGAAATCAATCATAGTCAGTATATATAAAAATTTGAAAAATGTTGCTCATAAAAAAGTTCCTGAGAAGATGAGAATTAATGGTTCTCTTCTGTCCCCATCTCCACATATTGTTATATAATGTAGGGACAGAACACTGTTCTGTCCTTACAGACCTTTGTGGTTATCCCTGGTTTCGGGTAATTATTAACAATTTATAATTTTTAATTATTTAAGATTTGACATCGATGGATATATTTGTCATAGTGTCGATTAATAATATTCAAATTTCTAAATCCATAAGAATTAGTAAATAAAAATGGCAAGCATTTATAGTCGGACTCTTAAGTGTCCAGTTTGTAATACGTACTTCGAGGACTTTATTCTAACCCCTAATAATGAGTTTGTTTATTATGAATCTGATTTAAGACCCTGTTCTCTTGGTATAGATCCTGTTCCTTATCAGGTTCACACCTGTCCTATTTGTTATTATTCTGCCTACGATTTTCCTGAAGAGATTAACCAGGACCTTCGCGATTATATCACAAGCAAGAGATTCTTGACGGGGATTGATACAGGAACATTATTACCATTTACAAAATACCATCTATCAGCGAAGATAATGGAGTTCGAACAAGAAAGTTTATTTGAAATAGGTTTTGCTTATCTGAAAGCATCCTGGATGGCACGAAAGTGCAATATCCAGACGATGGAAAATTTTTATCAAATTAAAACGTTTATTCGATTTGAGGAATTATATTATAATGGCATATATGAGCTTCCACAAAAGCCCGTTGTTGTTTATATCCTTGGCGAATTAACCAGAAGACTGAAATACTTTGATCTCGCAAGCAAATATTTCTCATTAATACAAGCTGATAAAACTTATAGTATGTACGCTCAACAAATTATGCTTCTTGTTAAGAGAAACAATAGCGAAATCACAATCTTAAATATATAATTTTAAAGGAAAAATTTTTGTGAGCTTAATAATTGTTGACCATCCATTAATTCAACACAAACTGACTATTATAAGAGATAAGAACACGAGTCCTAAAAAATTTCGTGAAGTGGTTAATGAAATTACCCTCCTCTTAACTTATGAAGCTACACGTGACCTTGAACTCAAAGAAGTGAAAATCGAAACACCTCTCGCCGAAACAGTCGGGAAAACGTTATCATCAACCAACGTCGTGATTGCTCCTATTCTACGAGCCGGACTTGGAATGGTGAATGGGATGTTAAATATCTTTCCACTTGCAAAATTAGCACACATTGGTCTTTATCGTGATGAAAATTCCTTTAAACCCATAACGTATTATCTCAACATCCCGAATGACCTTAGTGGATGTATTGTGATTGTAGTTGACCCGATGTTAGCCACGGCTGGTTCTTTATGCGCCGCTATCGATATTATCAAAGAATATAATCCTAAACAGATAAAAGCAATAACACTGATAGCCTCTCCTGAAGGAAGACAGAGATTAGAAGAAAAACATCCAGATGTGACTGTTTATACTGGTGCTCTCGATGAACGACTTAATGAAAGGGCATATATAATACCCGGTCTGGGTGATGCGGGAGATAGACTCTTCGGGACAATTTAAGTATTACAACTCGATTTATCTTACCATTCTTTCACAACCACATTGTTAATTTAAATTCCTCATCGAACAAGATTTATCACAATTTGAGATCTCTGAAAAACTGGTAAAAAGTAGTGATGAGCAAGATTCTTCGCTTCGCTCAGAATGACACACCCTCACCCTTCCCTCTCCCATCTGGAGAGGGTTTAGGGTGAGGGAATAAGTTTCATAAGCAAAATCATTAATAACAAAATAGTTACACTTTATGATAATATTTCAGAAATCTCAATTTGAGACAGCTCAATTTAAAAAAATCTACTCAGAATTTCATTAGCGAGTAAAATTCCCCTCTTTGAAAGTTTCATCTTGTTTCTATTAACATTAATCAATTTTAATTCTCTGAGTTCTTTTATCTCTGACTCAAACAGTTCAAGTATATCAATATGATAATTTGTCTGAATGGTTTTTAGTTCAATCCCATCTATTAGTCTTAATCCTATCATCAATCTCTCAGCCACTCTCCTTCTCAAATCCCTGACTCTATCATACTTGTAAGGAATCATATCTCGTTGAATATTTTCAATGTATAGTTTTATATTTCGTGGGATGTAAAATCTTTTCCTATTCATCCACGAATGAGATGCAACGCCAATTCCCAGGTATTCATCTCCCTGCCAATATTTTAAATTATGCTTGCAGAGAAATCCATTCAAAGCATAATTAGATATTTCGTAGTGTTTATAATCCCTATTTGAAAGAAGCTTCATTGCATACTTAAACATCCTGATCTGCAATTCCTCATCAGGTAATTGCAATTGTTTTGTTCTTATCAAGTTGTAAAGTTTTGTTCCCTTCTCAACAGTTAAATTATAAACGGAAAGATGCTCAGGTCTCAAAGATGTGATGGTATCAAGAGTTTCCTCCCAATCTTTCATAGTTTGTTGAGGAATGCCAAAGATAAGGTCAACATTGAGATTATTAAATCCAGCCTTACGGGCAAGTTCAATTGATTCTATCGCCTTCTTTTTATTATGGACACGATTTAATAATTTTAAAAGATAATCGTGAGTAGATTGAATACCAATGCTCAATCGGTTAATACCGATTTTCTTTAGTGCTTTCAACTTACTTTTAGTTAAAGTCTCGGGATTTGCTTCCAGTGTGGTTTCGACAATATCGGAAGGATTAATGAATTTATATAGGGTCTCAAAAATATTTTCAAGTTGAATAATTTTTAGAATGGAAGGAGTGCCGCCACCAATATAAATCGTGTCAAATTTTTTCTCTGAGTATCGTGGCAAGACTATTTTGATTTCTTTTGTGAGACATTCCACATATTCATCAATTTCTTCATCAGAGGCTGGTTTGGAGTAGAAATCACAATAATAACATTTAGACAAACAAAATGGAATATGTATATAAATTCCCGCAGGCATCTATCATTTTCTTATAAAATCATTTTATAGAAAATATACAACAGATAGCAGATATTTACTTTTAAATATCTATATTATTTTAGCTTCTTTCTTTAATCGCTTCCATAATAATGTAACATTTAATTTTTTTACCCAATTATCTATATATTTTATATCAAGTTTATCAAATTGAACTTCATATACTCTTAAAGCGTCAATAAATTGCTTTTCACTTCCACCAGATAATTTTGCCCATCTCAATTTTGATAAAATCGTGTCTTCGGGACTCGAAACTTTGACATTTGTTCTCATTACTTTTTCGCTACATTTGCGAGCAAAACGAGATTTGTCAAATTCATCATCAGTCAATATCCAAAAATCAACTTTATCTCCACTTTCGACCTCCAATAGATTAAACATACTTTTTCTCTTTATGGCATCTAAAATTCCATCCTTATCCAAATAATAATCAGGGGGTGGGAATGAATCCAATAACTTTTCAGCTTTACTAATATCTATATCTATAATTAGATCAATATCGTGGGTTGAGCGAGGCTCACCCTGCAGGCTTGATGCCATTGAACCTGTTATCATATAATCCAGTTTATTTTTTTCGAGTACCTTAATAACTTTTTTTAGTAATTCCTGTTGTGACATTTTTCCAACCGCTCTAAAAGTAACTTTTTAAATTCTTTGTTAGATAGATGAGGGAATCTTTTTCGCAAACCGTAGATGAAAAGCTTTTTGGTAAATTCTGATAACTTTAATGCCTTAAGCAACCTTTTCTCTGGCGACATTTTGCGAAGTATTTCTATATATATTCTGTGATTTTTAGATTCTTTTAGTTTCATTTTGTGAAATGTTTTCTCTTATTTTTCTTAATGTTTTTATGATGATGTCTAACTTTTGCATCTTCAAAAAAAATTATTATATCAAGTTCATTAACATCACAAGGATTTTATTCATTTACTCCGGCGTATACCTTGGAATAATCACCGTAAATTTTGTCCCTTTATTTACTTTGCTTTCAACCCGGATTTCTCCTTTATGTTCCACGATAATACTGTGGCAAACGCTCAGTCCGAGTCCACTTCCTTTCCCGGGTTCCTTGGTTGTAAAGAAAGGATTAAATATATATTTCCGAGCTTCTTTAGGGATTCCACATCCAGTATCTTCAATCTCAATGTAGACCTGTTCCATTGGTGGAGAATCCATAATATAGGTTTTAATTTTAATTTTACCATTTTTTTCGGTTGCCTGCCAGGCATTCATAATTATGTTCAGGACGACCTGTTCTAATTGTTGTGGATTACCCAAAACTAAGGATTTATCATTAGTTAAATCCAATTTCACTGTGATATTGCATCTCTGTAATTGTTTCCTGACAAATTTTATAACCTCTTTTATCAGGGCATTAATATCAACTTTTTCTTTTTTCCCAACAGGTCTCTTAGCAAACTGAAGAAGCCTCTGCAATAAAGTTGAGACACGATCCGCTTGTTTAATGATGATATCCAATTCTTCCCTCATCGGACTATCTTCAGGTAAATCCAGTAAAAGGAGCTCAGCATTGCCTGCAATTACATTCAATGGTGTTCCAATTTCATGCGCAAAACCTGAGGCTAATTGCCCAACCGCTGCCAATCTATCTGCCGTTGCCATTTGTTCCTCTATGTTCACTCTTTCTGATATGTCCCGGATAATGAAAGAGCTACCTAAAATCCTGTTACGCTCATCTCTGATCATTGTTCGAGTTCCCCCGACAAGAATTCCCTTTCCGCTTTTTGTAAGCCAGGTGCCCTCATAATGCTCAATAAATCCATTTCGCATCAATATCTTCTTCTGTATTTCCAATTCATTTTCTTTTAACAAAAACTCCGGGATAAGAACGCTGAGGTTTCTATTGATAATCTCATCTTTAGAATAACCCAAAATTGCTTCAGCTCCTTTATTCCAGGTTTTTATTACGTCGTTCTTATCTACGAACATTATAGCATCAATAGAATCTTCAAGTAAATTGATGAGAAACTGATTTCTCATAAAATAGTCTTTGGGTATATCTCCCTTTGAATAACTTGGATAATCTCTGATAGTTATCAGATAAAAGGTATCAGAAACGGAGTGGGGATTAATCACGGTTAATGAGCCCTGAACTCTTTTCTTTAAAATCTTATCCTTGTGGAAACACAAGAGGAGGGTTACAGCATTCCCTTTCTTGATTATCTCATTTCTTATACAATGAATATCAAGCTCTCCGGCTTCTACAAAAGCTTTAATCGATTTATGTAAGACTGTTTTCGTCGTCAAATTATACTCTTTCCGAAATATTTTGTTCGTGAATATCACTCTTAAATCATTATCAAGAACAATACAGGGAATATTAATCTGATTTATAAGCTTGAGATAATCTTTCTTCACCTTTTTATCAGTCCTTCTTTTAATTACGAAAAATTTTTAATCTATGACAACAAATATATTAAAAGGTAAAAGCTATAAAAGCAAATAAAAATAATTCGTTTTGTTTCCAAATCAAAATTTCCTAAAAATTTTTCTTATTCTTTGTACTTTTCCCTTTTTCATAATTATTATCTAAACTTTTCTCACAAAATACCCAATAATAACATTGTATATCCTTGACAATACACTATCTTATATTAAAACTAAAAAGTCTATTATTTTAATAATACCAATAAAAGGAGCATACCGATTATGTTTAGTGGTTCAATTGTAGCGATTGTCACGCCATTTAAGAATGGCTTAATTGATGAAAAAGCTTATGAGAAATTAATTGAATTCCAAATTGCTAATGGGACAAAGGGGATTGTTCCCTGCGGAACGACAGGAGAATCAGCTACTCTATCTCATACAGAGCATAATTATTTAGTTAAACTTACCTGCGACATAGTTCGGAAAAGAGTCCCGGTAATTGCTGGCACAGGCTCAAACTCCACAGCAGAAGCTATTGCTCTGACTGCAAGGGCAAAAGAAGTCGGGGCTAATGCGGCTCTTTTAATTTCACCCTATTATAACAAACCAACTCAAGAAGGGCTTTATCAACATTTCAAAAAGATAGCTGAAGAGATTGATTTTCCTCTTGTCATTTATAATGTCCCATCAAGAACAGCCGTCAGCATAAATCCTGATACGGTTGCGAGACTGTCTGAAATTAAACAGATTGTTGCCATAAAAGATGCAACTGGAAATTTAGATTATACAAGCGAAGTCATTTCCAAATGCAATATTACTGTCTTATCTGGTAATGACTCTCAGACCTTTCCTATGATGGCTCTGGGAGGAAAAGGAGTCATTTCAGTAGCGGCGAATATCATTCCTAAAGATGTGGCAGAAATGGTTGATAGTTTCTTGGATGGTGATATTGAAAAAGCAAAAAAATTGCATTTTAAAATGTTTAAACTTTTCAATGCTTTATTCTACGAGACAAATCCTATCCCAGTCAAAGCCGCTCTGGAACTAATGGGAATCATAGGTAGTGAAATAAGACTCCCCTTAACTAAAATGAGTGAAGATAATAAGGTAAAGCTCATAAAAGAGATGGAAGAATACGGTTTATTGGTGAAAAGATGAAAAATTTTTATTTCGATGATACATCAGAAAACAAACAGGAAGAGAAAGTTCATAGATTTACGGTTAGTGAGCTAACTCTCAAAGTAAAATCAATTCTTGAGATGGAGATTGATAGAGTTGAGGTGGAAGGTGAATTATCCAACTTTCGCATCTCTCCTTCGGGACATACGTATTTTTGTCTTAAGGATGAATCTGCTTTAATAAACTGCGTTATGTTCCGCAACGCCTTTTCCAAAGCGGATTTTTCGCCTAAAGATGGTATGTCAGTTGTCGTCAAAGGAAGGATAAGCGTTTATGAGTTAAGAGGATATTATCAAATAATTGTTGAGAAAATGGAAGAGGCGGGTCTCGGAGAACTCTATAAGAAATTCATTCAGCTTAAAAACAAATTGGAAAAGGAGGGGCTCTTCGACGAGAAATACAAAAAGAAAATTCCTTATATGCCCACAAAAATAGGTGTAGTAACCTCACCCACAGGTGCTGCAATTAAAGATATTATTAATGTGATTAATCGACGCTTTGCAAATTGCCATATCTTTCTCTTTCCATCAAGAGTTCAGGGTGATGAGGCGCCTGCTGAAATTATTCACGGCATTAAAATGTTCAACAAATTAAAAAACGTAGAAGTCATCATTGTTGGAAGAGGTGGGGGCTCCTTAGAGGATTTATGGGCATTCAATGACGAAGGCGTAGCAAGGGCAATATTCAAATCAGAGATACCGATTATCTCGGCTGTTGGTCACGAGCGAGATTTTACGATAGCAGATTTTGTGGCAGATTTAAGGGCGCCAACCCCGTCAGCCGCTGCTGAATTGGTTGTCCAGAATGCTGATGAACTTTTTAAGAAGATTAGCTCTTATAATAATCGTCTGAATAATGTTATGAAATCTTCCATGAATTTATATAAGGCAAATCTGTCACAGCTCACGAATAATTTTGTATTCAAACGCCCATTTGAAAGAATTCTACAGCTTCAGCAGAGAATTGATGACCATAATATGAGCTTGAATCAGAGCCTTAACGCGATAGTTACAGATTACAAACATCGGTTAAATAATCTATCGGTAAAGATTCTATCTCTTTCACCGCTCAATATAATCAGAAATAAATTAGAGAATCTGTTTCATATTAATGAACGATTGAGTCTTTCTATTAATAACCTAACGAATTCTAAGAAACAGAACTTGAAAACACTAATCGCAAAATTGTATGCTTTAAATCCTAAAGCCATTTTAAGCCGAGGTTATAGTATTTTCATCTCGAAGAAAAAGAAGAAGGCTATTACAGATAGCAAAGATGTAAGAATAAAAGACTTCGCTAATGTTATCTTCAACAAAGGCGAAATTGAAGTAATGGTTAGTAACATCCTTAACAGTCAGCAGATGTTTGAGTTTATAAACGAAACAGATGATAATGAAACTTAAAATATAGGGTTGATAATTGGTTATAGGGAACGGTTTAAAACCGTTCCCTACAAAGATAAGATTATGTTAAATTTTCTATTTTTTTGTTGTAAATATCATAAACGATGGATTATTGTAAAAGAGAGGTAAAAATGGCAAAGAAAATAGTAAAAAAATTTGATTTTGAGAAGGCTCTTGAAGAGCTTGAGAAAATCGTCGAGAAATTGGAAGAGGGGAATGTCCCACTTGAAGAGTCTATAAGTCTTTTTGAGAAAGGTAAGACGCTTTGCAACCAGTGCATTGCAAAACTCACTGAAGTCGAGAAACGAATCAGTGTCATTATAGAAAAAGAAAAAGGCACAGTGGAAATAAAAGATTTTAGTCCGGAGGAAGAAGAAACTGATGAACAAGAGCAGTAATAAAGCAAATAATCATAGTTCAAGCAAGATACTTGGTCAAATTAATTCGCCTGATGATTTGAAAAAATTATCTATCTCTCAACTCGAAATTCTTGCCGATGAACTGCGAGATTTTATATTGAAAAATGTTTCTCTATCGGGGGGGCATCTGGCTTCCTCTCTGGGAACTGTTGAGTTGACTCTTGCTCTGCACTATATTTTCGATACACCCAAAGATAAAATTATCTGGGACGTGGGACATCAGACTTATGCACATAAAATCATCACAGGCAGACGCGATAAATTTCACACAATCAGAAGCTATAAAGGACTTAGTGGATTTCCCAATCCACAAGAAAGTGAATTTGATACGTTCATAACAGGTCATGCAAGCACATCCATCTCAGCCGCTCTCGGTATGGCTTGTGCAAGGGACCTTAACAAAGACAATTTCAAGGTTATCGCTGTTATTGGTGATGGTTCTTTATCAGGTGGACTTGCTTATGAAGCTTTGAACAACATTGGAGAACTTAAGAGAGATATGATTCTTATATTAAATGACAATAAGATGAGTATCTCACATAATGTCGGTGCAATGGCAAATTATCTCAATAGATTAATCACGGGTGATTTATATAACGTTGCAAAGCGAGATGTTGAAGATTTCTTGGGTAAACTTTCCATTGGAAAAAGGGTGATTAATTTTACTCACAAATTAGAAGGAGTTATAAAAGGGTTTATCGTTCCCGGGATGCTGTTTGAAGAAATGGGTCTCCGTTACATCGGACCCATTGATGGACATAATATCAGGACATTAATCGATAGATTCCAAAAAGTAAAAAAACTTAAAGGTCCCATTTTAATTCACATCTTTACAAAGAAGGGAAAGGGATATAAACTTGCGGAGGAAGATCCGACATTCTTTCATAGCGCACCAAAGTTTGAAATCGATGAAGGAAAGCCAACTCAAGAAGGCGAGACATATACATCTGTCTTTGGAAAAACAATATGTAAACTCGCTGAACAGGATAACAAAATTGTTACCATCACTGCGGCAATGGCTCCTGGAACCGGTCTGGTAGAATTTTCTCAACACTTTCCCAAAAGGTTTTATGATGTTGGAATCGCCGAATCGCATGCTGTAACTTTTGCCGCCGGACTTGCTTCTCAAGGATTGAAACCAGTTGTTGCCATTTATTCCACGTTTTTGCAAAGAGCTTTTGACCAGGTTATACACGATGTTTGTCTACAAAACTTACCTGTGAGATTTGTTCTCGACCGCTCTGGAATTGTCGGTGAGGACGGTCCGACTCATCATGGGGTTTTTGACTTATCCTATCTAAAGATGATTCCCAATATGGTCATTATGGCACCCAAAGATGAAAGAGAACTTCAAGATATGCTCAAGACCATTGTTGAATGTGATGCTGGACCGATAGCAGTTAGATACCCGAGAGGTCGAGGAACGGGAGTCAAACTTAAAGATAAGTTCGATGTTATTCCAATTGGAAAAGGTGAACTTTTAAGAGATGGAGATGATGGCACAATATTCGCAATTGGCAAAACAGTAGAATTCGCCTTAAAAGCAAGCGATATGTTAAGCAAAGAGAGGCTTAATTTGGGCGTAGTAAATCTGAGATTCGCAAAGCCACTTGATAGAGAACTCATTCTCCGGAGAGCAAATAAAACAGAATTCTGTTTCTCGGTTGAAGATAATACAGTTGAAGGCGGGATTGGTTCGAGCATTCAGGAAATTTTCAATGAAATAAATGGCAGGAAAAAGATTTTACACGTCTTTGGATTCCCTGATAAATTTATTGAACACGGTGCCTCTGATATTTTATATGATAAGTATGGACTATCTCCACGGAAACTCTCGGAGTCAATAAAGAATATCATAAAATCTTCTTCTCGAGTGAGTACAAAATAATAATTGACTCAACCACGAAGAACATGAAGAAAACAGAAATAAATTAACAGGGATGGACAGGATATACAGGATAAATTCAAAGATTGGAAATTTAAAATATCAAATTTCCAATTTTAAATTTACAATATTCAGCGGTTAGATGCTTTCAAAATAGCAGTGTGGTTTGCTAACCGTCCCTATTTTTCTTTTCGCTCTTTGTGATTTATTATTATGGAAAGACTCGATAAATTATTAGTTAACAAGGAATTAGTAGAAACCCGCGAAAAATCTCAACGACTCATTATGGCTGGTCTTGTAAAGGTCAATGGCATTGTCCAGACAAAGTGTGGCCATAAATTTCCCGAAAACTTAAAAATTGAAATCTCAGAAACTGAAATGCCTTATGTGAGCCGAGGCGGTCTTAAATTGGAGAAGGCAATTTATGAATTCTCCATTGACTTTAAAGACAAAAATATTCTTGATATCGGGGCTTCCACAGGTGGATTCACTGATTGTGCTCTCCAATTTGGTGCAAAAAAAGTCTATGCGATGGACGTCGGCTATGGTCAGCTTCACTACAGACTCCGAAATGATAAAAGAGTCGTCCTTATAGAAAAATTTAATGCAAGAGACATTGATGAAAACACATTACCTGAAAAAGTTGATTTGATTACTATTGATGTCTCATTCATCTCTCTTTCCAAAATAATTCCTTCAGCTATGAAAACATTAAAAGAAAATGGTGAGGTTATTGCACTTATTAAACCCCAATTTGAGACCGATAAAAAATATGTTGAAAAAGGCGGTGTCGTAAGGAAAAGTAGCACGCATAAAGCGGTTATAAATAATATAGTAGACATAGTGAAGAGTAATAATTTGACCATCAAAGGTCTCACACAATCACCGATTAAAGGTCCATCAGGAAATATCGAATTTCTGATTTACTGTAAATACAAAGACAAATCGCAACCATTAGAAATTACAAATGAATTAATAGAAAAAGTTATTCAAAATGAAGATTAAAACTTTAGGCATAGTTGGAAATAAAAACAAACCCGAAGTCTTTCAAATCGTCAAAAACATCATCGACAAAATCAAAACGAAAGATATTAAGGTAATCCTTCACAATGATTTTAGAAGAATCCTTAATAAGCAGAATGGAAATGTCTCTATTGGCGATGTTAAAAAGGCTGAAGTTATTTTAATCTTTGGCGGTGATGGCACATTACTGTATTTCGCACGACATCTTTATCCTTGCACGACTCCTGTCCTGCCGATAAATCTTGGTTCTCTCGGATTTCTTGCTCATACAGGTCCCGATAATATAATTGATTCTCTTAAATATGTATTCGATGGTAATTTTACTATTCTTGAAAGAATGTTATTGAGTATTAAAATCATCAAGAAGAGTAAAGTGAAAGGTCCTTTTTATGCTCTCAATGATGTTGTCGTTACAAGAGGCTCATTTGCCAACGTTATAAATCTGGATATTTATGTTGGGAAAAATTATACAACAACATATCAGGCTGATGGAATAATCATATCAACACCGACAGGCTCTACAGCCATTTGTTTATCCGCAGGTGGTCCTATTGTTCATCCCAAAATGGAGGCATTCGTAATTCTACCAATATGCCCGCATACCCTTTCTAATAGACCTCTTGTCTTACCTACGGATAGTGAAATTTCTGTGCAGATTAAACCATCAAGACCTACGGAGAAAAATTTCATTCTCTCTATCGATGGGCAGGAAGAATATGAAATAGATGATGGCGATAAAATTAATGTAACTAAAGCAGTTCAGAGTCTAAAAGTTGTTACATTGCCACATGAAGATTATTTTAAGATTCTTAGAACTAAACTCAAATGGGGTGGAATAAATGATATTTAACTTTAAAAAATATAAAATTACTGTTATTATTTCTACATTGTTTTTGATTTTTATTTTCATATTCCCCTTTTCTTATGCAGAAAAAAATTTCATAAGTATCAAGAACCCTTTTAAAAAGAAAAAAGCTGAAGCGAGTTCTTCCACAGAATCAAAATCTCAAAAGTTACCTCTAACTGAAAATCAATCCATCGATTTTTATTCTAATATGATGAAGTCTTCCTATTTTCAGCAAACTAACCAGCCTGATTCGGCTCTGAAAGAGCTCCAGAAGGCAGTTAAAGATAATCCCAAGCATTATTTACCCTACTATAAATTAGCAAAGATTTATTTCGATAAAAGTGGTCTTGCAAATAGAGAAGAAGATATTAAGAATCTCGAATTGGCTATCCAATACTGCGATAAAAGTTTCGAGTTGAATCCTCAGTTCTCCGATGCACTTGCCCTTAAGGGTGACATCTATCTCAAAAAAGGTGAACTCGATAAGGCAAAGGAGTTCTGGGAAAAAAGCGCTGAAATCAATCCTTATAATGAAATCGTCCTCATCAAACTTGCAAAGGTTTTTGAAAGTGAAAGTGATTTTGTAAAAGCTGAACAGTATTATCTCAAACTTGTCGAAGCAGACCCAATTAATCCTAATGTTTATTGGACTGTAACCGATTATTTCAAGAAAAGAAAAGATTATGTCCGAGCTTTATATTATGCTGAAAAGACTTTCCAATACGCTCCGGAATCTATTCAGTCGAAATTATTACTCTTAGAAGTGCGTACTGAATTGAAAACTGATGATCTTCTTGAAGCTTATAAGAAAGTGAAGGAATTAGAGCCCGATAATACTGACATAAGATTATTTCTTGCCACCTTACTTTATCAAAAAGAAAAATTTGAAGAAGCCATTAGTGAATTACAATTTATCATTGATAAGAAACCCTCTAATGTTGAAGCGAAATTAACCCTTGCAGAAATTTACCTGAAACAGAAAAAATTTGATGAAGCAGAAAAACAGTTAACAGCTTCTCTTAATATTAGCCCTGATGAACCTCGCATCTACATCGGTCTCGGAATGCTTTATCGAGCGAAGGATGATTCGGATAAAGCCATAGAATACTTTAACAAGGCTCTGGAAATCACCCCCGACGATGTTAGAATCATTGTCTCTCTTGCTGAATTGTTTCTTTCAAAAGGTGAGCAGGAAAAGGGTCTTGCTATCTTCGATAAAGTTCTTATCAGGCAACCTGTCGAAGTCGCTGGTATGATTAAAAAGAGTAAAGATTTGCATATTGAAGCATTTCTATCTTTTCTCGATAAGCTCTCTCAAACAGAAATTCTCTCTAATAATCCTGAAAAAAAATCACGAGTCTTATTCTTCAAAGGCTCATTTAACATTATGATTAATAAAGATGATGAAGCCATAAAAAATCTTGAAGATGCCTATAAAATTTATCCTGACAATATTGATGCAGCTCTTCTAATGAGTGAATTGTATCTTGAACACAAAAGAGATAATGAGGCTGTTGAACTTCTTAACAAATTGGTTAATAGGGAAGATATTTTGAAAGCTGAAATTGTGAACGCAATTAATATCTTAAATAAATATAAGAAAAATAATGAAATCATTAATTTGATTAAGCAGGCATTTGAAAAACATAAAGGATTAAAGACGGAGCCTGAATTTAATCTTTATCTCGCACTTGCCTATAAGGAAATTGAAGACTATAATAATCAAATCGCAATCCTTAATGAAATGCTTAAAGCAAAGCCTGATGATAAATCCCTCTTAGCCCTACTGGGAGAAGCTTATATAAACAATGACGATAATGACAATGCTATAAGTACATTGAAAAATCTTGTTGATAAAAATCCGAATGATATCAATTCCATTCTACTTTTGGTAAAAGCGTATCTCCAGATGCAAGATTACAAAACTGCACTCGCCGAATTAGATAAAGCCAATACTATTAAACCTGACAACCTTGAAGTTCTAAGCAATCTTAGCTTTGTTTACAATAAACTCAATCAGTATGACAATGCTATTAATGTCATAAAAGAAAGCATTGAAAAAGCTGAGAACAATGAACAGTTATATTTCTTACTCGGACTAACCTATTATGAACAGCAGAAATATGAAGATGCTCTTAATGCCCTTAACAAAGCAAAAGAACTGAATGATAAAGTTGATGAGTATTTTTATTGGATAGGTGTGACCTATGATAAAATGGGAAAGATGAATGAGGCAGTAGAGAGTATGAAGAAGGCAATTGAATTAAATAAAGATAATGCTGATGCCTATAATCATCTCGGATATATGTATGCAGAAAAAGGAATAAATCTTGACGAGGCATTTACGAATATTTCAAAAGCCCTTGAACTCAAGCCTGATGCGGATTACATCCTTGATAGTATGGGCTGGATTTATTATCAAAAAGGTGATTATGAAAATGCAAAAATCTATCTTGAGAAGGCATTAAATGCTGAAAAAAAAGACCAGGACCCACTTATCTTAGAACACCTCGGCGATGTCTACACCAAACTCAACGACAAAACCAAAGCCATCGAATCCTACCAAAAAGCCCTCCAAAAAGACCCGAATCTGAAAAGCGTGAAAGAGAAATTAGAAAAAATTGGGATTAAATAATGATATTTATGAGGAAAGAAAATATTTATATAGAAGACAAGGTATTAAATTCTAATTATTGACTGATTCCTTCCGTTATTTATTGTATATTATGTTCCCATTTTTAAAGTTATATATTTGTTCCCAAAACGGGAACATTTTTCTTGACAAACGTTATTAGAAACTGTTAGTTTATATGGTATTATTTTTATGATAGTTCATGGTCGAGAAAAAATTGTTGAATTTTTTGAAAAACATGCTGACTCAAGAGGACCACTGAAAGCTTGGCTTCAAGAAGCATGTGACAGCATATGGACAGACCCTCAAGATGTAAAAGAGAGATATGATAAAGCAAGTATTTTGCAAAGAAATGTTGTTGTATTTGATATTAAAGGAAATAGGTATAGACTTGTGGTGAAGATTGCCTATAACACAAAAATTGTACTTGTTGTGTGGGTAGGAACGCATCCAGAATACGACAAGTTTAAACAGAGAGGAGGAATCATAAAGTGTTTAAAATTATAAAATCCGAAACTGAATATAAAGAAGCCCTATTAAAATTAAAAAGATTAATTGACGTAGATCCCCCCATCGGTTCAAAAGAAGCCGATCAGCTTGAGATTTTATCGCTTCTTATTTCCAACTATGAGAAAGAAAAATTTCCAATAGAACTGCCAACCCCGATAGAAGCAATTAAATTCAGAATGGAACAGCAGGGTCTTTCGCCAAAAGATCTTATTCCCTATATCGGAAGTCGTGGTAAGGTTTCTGAAGTACTACATGGTAAAAGACCTTTATCCAAGAATATGATTCGTGCTCTTACTGAACATCTTGGTATCCCTGCGAAAGTTTTATTGCAGGATACAAATGCTACAATACCGCAAGAAGATAATGCAATTGATTGGTGTAAGTTTCCCATTAAGGAACTTGTAAAACGTCGTTGGTTTCAGAACTTTCCAGGAACTCTAAAAGAAGCTGTTGATAATGCTGAGGAACTACTTAGAGATTTTCTTAAACCTTTGGGGTTAAATAAACTCAGTCCTGCTTTGTACCGGAAAAAAGTTCGCAGAAATTCCACAATGAATATGTATGCTCTTATGGCATGGCAAGCAAGAGTTTTGAATTTGGTTCAGAATTTGACGTTACCAACAGCATATAGACCACGTTCTGTAACAATAAATTTTATTCGTGAGGTTATTAAACTTAGCTATTTGGACAAAGGACCAAAACTGGCTCAAGAATTCCTTAACAAGAGTGGAATCCACCTGATAATTGTTCCTCATTTACAAGGGACTCTTTTAGATGGGGCTGTAATGCTTCTCTCTGATAGAACACCTGTCATAGCCCTAACGCTTCGTTATGATAGAATTGATAGTTTCTGGTTTTGCTTATGTCATGAATTGGCTCATATTTCTCTTCATTTCAAGGATGACGAAAGTGATTGTTTTTTTGATGATTTAGATGTTGAGGGGGACAGTTTAGAAGAAGAAGCTGATAAATTAGCACGAGATTCTCTTATTCCACCTGAGGATTGGCAGAAGATTGCTCATAATCCCACTAAAAATCGCATTTGTGACTTAGCCGGAAAACTCAGAATCCATCCTGCAATTATTGCTGGTAGGGTTCATTACGAAAAAAATAACTATCGTATTTTTTCTTATCTTGTAGGACATGGGAAAGTAAGAAAGTTATTTCCTGAAGAATTTAACCAATAGATTTATTCAAGACCTTTAGCTACCATTAGATATTATTTTTCCTTAAATCATTACCACTTAATATACAATTGAAATTATCGTTATTGATTCTTACTTTCTAACAGCTCATAAATCTTCTTCATAGCTCTTTCGGTAGCAGTACCGGGGTGGTAGAAGAGTTCGTGGGAGATTTGGTTTCGGATATTGCTGAATTCTTGAGGATTTTTGAGGGAATGTTCAACAGCGTTTTTTAATTCGGAAGCGGATTTCACAACAATTCCTGGTCTTTTTTCAAATGCCTCTTCATCTATTCTTTTTCCATATCTCTTGTAAATCTCGGGTGAGTCGAAAAAGACAATTGGTTTATCAAGAACTGTGTATTCATTTGCAACAGAACTCGCATCGCTCAATAATATATCGCTAACATAAAGATAAGGACAGATGTCATAATCACGAATAATCCGCATATTTGGAGTTTTTAATTTTTCTAATTCCTTTTTCCAATCAATATGCGTGAGTCCTCTATCATAAGAATGATCGTGAAGTTTAATTAAGAAATTTATGTTCATCTTACTTAAGATCTGAATAATCTCAACTCCATTTGTTTCCAATGATGAATGTCTCCACGTCGGTGCGTAAATTAATGTAGGTAATTTTTCATTTAATTGTAACTCCGCAATAATTTTTTTCCTATCCAGAGAACCGTCAACGAGACAATCGAGCTTCGGCATACCAATCATCTCAAATCTCTTATCATCTTCTTTCAAGATTCCTCGTTCGACAAATTGTCTCTTTTGATACTCACCATAGAGAAATAATTTGTCATATTTGAAAACTTCTTTTGATATAGAACCACCCTTAAATGAAACTCCGTGAAAGATATGAATTTTTATCTTTGCTCGATTCCCGCCATAGATGGGCATCTCTGGACTTATGAAGATATCGAATTGCATCAATGATGCACGAGGATAAGTGATAAGTTTTTCATCACCAAGTCCAATTATTTTATAAAGTTTCCCGGGAAACAAGCTCCCTTTATATCTTGATGTGAACCACAGCTCAAGTCTCGGATCTTTTTTCAATTTCTCGTATATGGGCTTGAAGATGATGTAATTCATCGGAACCTTTGCGAAAAATAATATTTTTTTCTTTTCTGTCATTTTTTCTCTGTGTCCTCTGTGGCTAAATTATTTTTCTCCTTAAGAATTTTATAATAAAGTTTCTCAATTTTATGTACTCTATCTTTATTCTGGAAATTATCTTTGACCAGTTCATAGCCATTTTTAACCATTTTCTGAGCCTTGTCTTTATTTTTTAGCATAAATATTATAGCTTCTGCTAAACCTTGAGAATCTTTCGGTGGAACTAACAGTCCTGTCTTTTTATCAATGATTATTTCCGAATTTCCAGACACATCGGTAGAAATCGTCGGCTTCATCATTGCGAGAGATTCTCTCAATGTCCCCGTCAATCCTTCGCCATGAGTCGATGAGCAAACAGATATATCCATCGCAGAAAGAATCTGCGGAATATCTGTTCTAAAATCTGTGAAAATTGTATTCTCATAGATACCTAATTCTTTTGCATAATCCAAAATCGGTTTCAATTTTCCTCCACCTACTAAGATGAATCGTACATCAGGAATTTGTTGAAGGACAATTTTCGCTGCTTCAAGAAAATACTTATGCCCCTTTTTCGGATGCATCTCTGCAATTAGTCCAATAAAAGGTGCATTAATGGGTATTTTAAACTCTTCTCTAATCGGTTTGCCATCAATTGTGTAATTGAATTCATCAAGGTCTACGCCGCCGTATATGACTTCAATTTTCTCGGGTTTAATATGAGCGCTTTTTATCAGAGACTCTTTCACGGCTTGCGAAACTGCCACAATCTTATTAACCCGTTTACTCCGATGAGCGAACCATTTTAGAGATGGAAAATGAAGCGGGTATGTAGTTCCTCTGTTGGCTATGATTGCAGGACATTTCATCCCCAATGTGGATTGTAAGAGAAATATCAGGGCTAAATCTCTGTGAGTATGAATAACATCAAACTCGATGGCTTTTATAATTCTTCGTAAAAGAATTTTTGAAGAAAGTTTGTGCATATTGAAAAAGAAACAGCCGATTTTTTCATTTGTAAGTAAGTCAAGTGTTTCCTGAACAGGCTTGCCATTTTTTCCCGCACTTAAAGCACAAAAGACATTATGTCCTCTCTCTTTTAAGCCCCTTATCAGTCTTAGCAACTGAACAGAGCCACCTCGCGTTACCTTCGTGTGCGTTGCAATGTGAAGTATGTTAAGTTTTTTCAAGTTTGTTGTCGCTTTTATTTTTTGTAGGGGACGCATCTATAAATCCCTTACAGAATTTAAAATAAATCTCTTCCATTTTATTAACCTGTTTTTCTAAAGTAAATCTGTTTTCGATAATTCTTCTTCCTTCCGATCCCATCTGTTTTGCTTTATCAGAATTATTAATAATATACAAAATCGACTCCTTGAGTGCTGTAATGTCTCCTTGTTTGATAATTATTCCTGATGCCCCATCTTCAATTGTTTCTGATACAACGCCAATATCAAAGGCAATGAGAGGCTTACCAGTAGCCATTACTTCAAGCATTGCTCTACCACTTCCTTCCGAACCCACTGCAAGATAAAGCGAAACATCAAAACTTGCCAGCACTTCCTCCCATTTAAATCTATTATCTAATATAAAAGTAACGTCCCTCTCCAATCCGATTTTTCTAATTCGTTCTCCTAATCCTTTCTGGTAGCGACTTTTCCCACCTGCCAATATGAATTTCAGATCAGGCACCGCTCTTTTCAAATCGGGCATTATCTGAAAAAGATACTCATAACCCCTATCAGGTTTAAAATGAGAAATCATTCCAACAACTTTATCATCTCGTTCAAAACCCAGAGATTTTTTCACTTCTGAGCCATCATTTTGGGGATTGTATTTTTCCGAATCGACAGCACCATATACCACCGCAACCTTATCAGGACTGGTTTTTATAGCATCAATGTATTTTTGTTTAAGTTTATCAGAAAGGGTTATGATACAATCAGTAATTTTATTATTCAAAAATCGATGAACAAAATCATTCTCGATTTTAGTTATTTTATGACGCGTCCTGAAAAGAAGTGGTTTCGATTTTGAAAATATTTTCGCCAAACCCGCTATCCAGTGATCGTGAGTCATATGCGTATGTATAATATCAATCTTCTTATCATCACAAAATTTTATTAATTTTTTTATATCAATCAAAGTGGTTACGACATTAATTGTGCGATGAAGTTTTAGATTTGTAACAAGATTAAGTTCAGAATCCTTAAGATGCTCGTGCATCGAATTTCCCGGAGGAAATCCCAAATATACCCTGTGACCTCGATTGGATAAGGAATTCACGAGATTATAAATCGGTTCAGCATTCCCTGTCCATTTATCATTACTTGTAAGATGTAATATGTTTAATAATTTCATCAGTACAAAAACTCTTTTTACAATTTTGTGTAGGGACAGAACACTGTTCTATCCCTACTATTTACAGAAAGAAAAAAGCATTGCGGCGCCGATCATTCCGGCTCTATTATTTAATTGCGCAAGAGAAATATTTTTTGAAAAGGCACCAGTGATAGGGCTAAGTTTTTTACACTCATTTCTTATGCGATTCAATAGAAAGACACCACCACCTTCTGCAATTCCTCCCCCAACAATAAATCGTTCTACACCAAGAGCATTTACAACTGCGTCAATTCCGATTGCAGAATAGTAGGCAAGCTTATCAACAAGTATTGTTGCAAATTCGTCTCCTTTCTTCGCCATCTCAATTATAAGTTTCATTGAAATTCTTTCTTTTTTTTGACCGAAAGTTCTATATAAAAGTGACTTTGGATAAAACTTAATTAATTTATTTGCCTCCTTTTCTGCAGCCCATCCGCTGGTGTAAGTTTCAAGACATCCACGCTTTCCACAACTGCATTTTCTTCCTCCTTCTTTTATTATGACATGTCCCAATTCACCTCCCAACCCGTCCTTCCCACGAACCAATTTATTATCGAGTATTATCGCGCTTCCCAGTCCTGTTCCCAATGTGAACATCACAACATTTGAATAGCTCTTGCCTGCTCCGAACATTTTCTCAGCAATTAATGCGCAGTTCGCATCGTTTTCAACAAGACAGGGAATAGAAAATTCATCTTCGATAAACTTCTTCAAATTCGTTCCTTTCCAATCCGGCAGCAACGCTGTTGCATACATCACGATTCCTTTGTTAAAATCAACTCTTCCACCTGTGCTAACTCCAATCCCTTTTATATGTTGCCCTTTCTTCGAGTAACTCTTGATAATTTCTTTTAATCGAGTAAGCAAATCTTTTCTTCCTCTTTCAGTCTGTGTCCGAGAATAAAGCATTTCTGTAACATTTCCCTTTTTATCAACCAATCCTGAGAGAATTTTTGTTCCTCCGATATCAATGCCAAGATATGTATCACTCATAATTCACCCCTCGATTAGATTATACAAATAAACCACAAAGGACACAAAATATTTTAACCACAATTCACACAAGTTCACACGAGTATTTTTTAATCAATGAGTGTAGATTTGTGAAATTCGTGATTAAGAGTTGTTATTTAGTTTCCTCCTTCTTTTTTCTAAACATCTCCAATCGCTCTTCAAATCTATTCTTTTTATCTGCAGGAGAAAAAGCTCTTGCTTCAAGCTCATATTCAATTGCCTTATCGTAATCCCCTGATGCAGCATAAGCTTCCGCAAGTGTGTCGAGCGTCTCAGAATCTTTATAATTTGTCAACTCACATGCCTTCTTGGCAAGATTAATCGCTTTATGCGGTATGAAGTATTGTTTATATTCCCGCATAGTATATAACAATGCTAAATTGTTATAGGCATTAGTATAACTTGGATCCAAAAGAATTGCCTTTTCATAATGCCCTATTGCCTCATCATATTTCCCAAGTTTGTCATACGCAATTCCAAGATTGTTGTGTATAAGAGCTGAATCGGGTTTAATCTTAATCGCCATCTGATAATTCTCAATTGCCTTATCATAATTCACCTGTGTAAAATAAAGATTTCCCAGAGATGCATATGCCTCGAAGGAATTATTGTTAATTTCAATTGCCTTCTTAAAAGCGCTGATTGCCTCATCAAAATTCCGAATGTTCATATAAGTAGTTCCCAAATTAATGTATCCCTCAGCATATTCGGGATTTATCTCAATCGCTTTCTTACCCGCTTCTATTGAACCTGTCATATCACCTTTTAATCTCAAAGACACACTCAAATTATTATAAGCATTTTCATTTTTTGGATTTATAGTTAATGACATCTTTATCGATTCAAGAGCATCATCGACCTTTTTTAAACTATTGTATGCAATACCAATATTGTTATAAGCCTGATAGTAATCGGGTTTCAAAACAATCGCCTTCTTATAAGTCTCGATAGCTTTCTCATATTCTTTAGACTCATAATAAGCAATTCCAAGATTATAAAACGCTCTTGGTCTACAAGAATATTTCACAGCATTTGAAAAAAGAGTTATGTCATTTTTCCAGACATAATTTCTATAATGAGTTCTTAAGGAAAATCCAATCAGTGCATAAACAAAGATCGCCCAGATAATCTTATTATATCGATATCTATCTAATAAAAATGCAACTACAATAGCAATGCCTATCAGAGGAATATACATATACCTCTCAGCAAAAGGATTGTAGATGGGAACAAGATTTAATACCGGCATCAAGGTGACCAAGAACCACAATATTCCATATCGATAACCACTTTTTAATTTTACTATCCCGACTATTAGAACGGAAATAAATATTATCCCAATCCAGAAATATATATCTAAAAGGCTCTTAACAGGATTAATGTATCTGTCAACACTTAATGGATGAGGGAAAATAATTAATTGAACATAAGTAATCAGTAATTTCGGGATGCTCATTATAGCGATGAGTAACGAACCGCCATAATACCCAACTTTCTCTCCAGGCTCAACATACATTATCTTAAATTGCAAGAATAGATAGAATATAGATAAAAAGATAAAGAAAATGTAAATGACCACTCTCTTTTTGATTACACCGCTTCCTTCAAATACATAGTCGAGAAGTATTAGAAGAATCGGCAAAGTTATTGCCATCTCTTTTGAAAGTAATGATAAACAGTAAAAGAAAATTGAGAGGACAATATAAAAATATTTGTTTCGTAATAAGAATAATTTATAAAATAGGATGGCAAGAAGCAGAAATAATGCACACAATGAATCTTCTCGAAATCCAATACTGTTGACTACTTCAGAGGTAAGTGGATGAAGACTATAAATCAAAACTCCAAGGAATCCTGCCCATTTATCAACGAATAATGTTAGTATTTTATATAATGTCAAAGCCACAAGGATGTGCAGAATCAGATTTGTGAAATGATAACCAGTTGGATTCAGCTTCCAGAGCGGGTATTCCAGCATATAACTCAAGGTAACAATCGGTCTATAAGATT
>Ga0315274_10003101_pt1 | contig 24778 bp, 34 predicted proteins | sample YL17G02_20_MG_FD_203700 | JGI IMG/M metagenome (GOLD analysis project Ga0315274, IMG submission 203700) | Sediment microbial communities from Yellowstone Lake, YNP, Wyoming, USA - YL17G02_20 | ecosystem: Environmental > Aquatic > Freshwater > Lake > Sediment | place: USA: Wyoming | collected...
TTTGCGGCGCGGCATGGTTGCACTCCGTGATTGAGATTAGTTTCAATCATGCATCCCATCCGCCAAATTGTCAAAATTCACTGCATATAATTCTGAGCAAAAACGGTCACTGTACAGAAGTCCAGTTCAACGCAAATTGGATTGAACGAAAGCAGCTTGTGAAATTGCACCTGCTTGAGAGTTGACGTTTCATCAACTTGAAACATAATGGAAACGAGCCGAATCTCTGAAAGGGAGCGCGGGGGAACCAATCCGAGGGGTGAATCTCGCCAGCTCAAATCGGCGAGTAGGGAACATCTTCCATCCCGAACCCGTCAGCTGACCTCGTAGGCGCTAGGAAGAGGAATAGCGGCTAGAGGCTATTGCCTCTGGTCCTTCTTTTTGTCCCGACGCACCCAGCGGATTGCGTCCCCTCCGCGGCTCAATAAACGATTGCGCCACTTGATAGTTGCGCCGTGGTTGAAAGGAGGCATCGCCATGCGATGTGTTATCCTCGCAGCAGGCGATGGCTCGCGCCGCTGTACTGGCTACTTTGGTTATCCGAAGTAACTATTGGGCAGTGACCGCAGGGTTGGTAGTTTTTGACAGGAAAATGAGAATGGATTGCGAAAGTAGCCAGCACAGTGTCAAGTTCGCTTACGTGTGGCGAAACGCACGGACAAGCGCACGCTTCACAAGCACGTTCACACGTTCACGCGCCGCAAGGCACACAGTAACACCGACGAATGGCGCAGTTATGGTGGTCTTGCACGACCACATTCAACGGTCTGTCACGGGAAGAAAGAGTGGGCGCGTGACGACGATGGTGATGAGATCAACGAAGTGCATGTCAACACCATCGAAGGTCTATGGACCACCGCGCGTAATTTTCTGCGACCGTTTCGCGGCGTGCACAAGAAAAACCTACAAAACCATATGGCTCTTTGCGAATTCAAAATCAATGAGTAGCGCGTCTCACCAACGTTCATCACTCAATTATCTGCCCAGCACAAAGCCTGCAGATGAGCAAAGATTATCTACGCCCCTCGTTTCCCAACAGAGAAGAGGCAGGGAATCTGGTTTTCTTTTCTCACCACATGCTTTTCACGCGGCGCCGCGCTTGCAGCGTTGCTGTTCTTCGCTGCTCTCATCGCGCGAGACACATTTCCAGTTAATGCAATTGAGCATGCAGCAGGCGACCACGCAAAACAAACCCTTTCTGATTTGCCCGCGACCGCCCAAATCGCCAGCGACCATGCGCGGCTGATTTCGGTGCTGTTGCGCAGTTCACGGTGGTACCACTTAACAGAATCGCCTAAACCCAGTTTTTGAAGAGGAGCTTATATGGACTTGAAAGAAAAAGTCGTCATCATCACTGGCGCTAAATCAGGTATTGGTTTGGCTACTGCTGTTCGCTTTGCTAAGGAAGGGGCGAAAGTGGTAATAGCAGATATCAGACAAGCTCGCCAGGAAATTGGTGAAATCACAAGTGGAGGAACTGAAGCACTCTTCGTCCAAGTGGATGTCACTGATGGGTCTCAGGTAGCCGTCTTGATCGAGAACACTGTCACCGCTTTTGGCCGCTTGGACATACTGGTGAATAACGCCGGGATAGAATTCGCCAAGAAGGTTATAGACACTAGCGAAGTGGAATGGGATCGCCTGATGAGTGTCAACCTAAAAGGAGTTTTTCTGTGCTCCAAGGCTGCTATTCCGGTCATGCAACGTAATGGCGGCAGCGTGATCGTGAATGTCGCCTCTGAGTTGGCATTGGTGGGCGGCTCGGAAATTGCGGCTTACTGTGCTTCCAAAGGTGGTGTTGTGCAACTAACCAAAGCGATGGCGATTGACCATGTTGGTGATGGGATTCGAGTCAATTGTGTCGCACCAGGCCCGGTCTCAACACCACTGCTGAAAGCAATAATGGATAACTCATCAAATCCTGAACGAGAACGGGAAAGCATTGTGGAGAAAACCCTGTTGAAGCGATTGGCACGACCTGAAGAAATCGCAAATGTGATCGTTTTCATGGCCTCTGACGAATCCTCCTATATGACAGGCTCAATAGTAACGGTTGATGGTGGCTGGACGGCTCATTAATGATACTGACTTCGCCTTCAAGGCAAATCGCCGCCCGAGCAATAATTTGCAGCCGATGTTCCTCTGCTGCGTTCCGCAACGTGGCTGCGCCCGACCGTGGGGCAACCTCGGACAACTGTTCTCTCACAGGGTGACAGCGTATGAGCGATCCAATTGCACTCCCTCGATTTGTTGTTTTTCTGCATACTGTCTCACAGCATCAAGAAGCGCTTCGGCAGAGATTGAGAGAGCAACCAACACAAGATTCCCTCGTTGGCTCCATTCGCTCCGGAAGGTGAAATAGGGAATTGGCAAGGAATCGAAATCGCTCTCTACTCGGGCTGGTTCCGAGAAACGGCCCTTGTGCCGGTCTTGGAACAGAGTGCGGTCGAGTTCATCTTTTCTCTTGGACTTGTCGGCTCATTGTCAGACGATCTTCAGCCAGGCGATCTGGTCATGCCCATTGCCTCGGTAAGGGGAGATGGATTGACCGATCACTGGGCTGAAACCAGGTTGCGAGCAGTGGCAAACGTCACAGCACTGTTAGCCCTGCACCAAGCGGCTGGTCGATCAGGCATCAAAATTACGAGCAGCATTTTTCATACCACAGCAACGATGCAAAAAGAGATCGCGTTTCTGCCCAAGTGGGCGAAACAAGGTGTCATCGGTGTGCAAATGGAAATCGCGCAACACTTTATTTTGGCGCACCTCTATCGGAAGAAAGCCGCCGGTGTGTATGTAGCCAGTGATTTTCCCCTCAAAGGAGATCAGATCTGGCGTACAGGTGTGTATCTGACTCCAGAACTGTCGACAGCGTACGAACGCTGGGTGGATATTCTGCTGGGTGCTATCCAGTTGCTCACAGGTCTAGCGCATGCATGATCTTGTTGCAATCGTAAACAATGTCGTTTGGGAGAGCGCTTCCGTTTCAGTAGTAACTCACCTTACGCACCACCAGTCATTTCGAGGAGCAGCGCGATGAGAAATCTCCGAGAAAACACAGATTTCTCGCTGCGCTCGAAATGACAGTGCGTAACATCTGGTAGTAATTCAATTTCGGTTCGACACAAGGAGGAATGTAAGATTTGAAGGTTCGCGTTGTCTGAGAGCTCATTTGAATATTCCTGCCTGGTAGAATAGGGGGAGCCAATCCACCTATTCTCTCCAAGCAGGAGCACCGATTGTCGCACGAAAAGAAACTTTATGCCAGCGACCTGACTGACGCGCAATGGAAAATTCTCCAACCGCTCTTGTACCCAAAGCGCAAGGGGCCCGGGCGTCCTGTTGAACTCGATCTGCGGCAAGTGGTCAACGCGATTTTCTATGGTATTCGCACCGGTTGCCCGTGGGAGTACTTGCCCCATGAATATCCGAACTAAAACAGTGTCTATTGCCACTATCGCAAATGGTGCAAGAACGCAACCTGGGAACAGATCAATACTCTATTGAGAAAACGAGTCCGCCAACAATGCTACCGCAACCCAGACCTTAGTGCCGCCATTCTAGATAGCCCAATTGCCAAGAGCACCGAAGCGGGGGCGAGCGCGGCTAGGATGCGGGAAAGAAGATTAACGGACGGAAGCGGCATATCGTTGTGGACACCCTAGGCAATTTGTTGGATGTCGTCGTTCATGCCGCCAACATTCAAGATTATCATGGAGCCAAGTTGGTGCTCACCAAACTAACTGAAACCGTTTCCACGCTCGAAAAAATTTGGGCGGATGGCATCTACAAAAACGGCGGCTTGGTCGATTGGGTTCGCGAAACATTTCAGATCAATTTGGAGATTGTTAATCGAGAGCCAGGGCAGAAAGGATTCGCGGTTTTGCCACGGCGTTGGGTAGTCGAGCGAACATTTGCTTGGCTAGGACGCTATCGGCGCTTGAGCAAAGATTACGAAAAATGCACTCGGAGTAGCGAAGGCGTCATTTACATTGCCTGGATTCATACTACGTTGCGACGAATGACCGCTGCTCCTTAATTTTCAAATGCGCTCTGAGGCAAGCGTTTGGTCACAACCCTCTCTGGGAGCGCAACCCCGTCAAGCCAGCGTATGCGTTCGATTTTTGCCGATGCCGGCGTCACGTCGCTGCCTGTTGTGGTAGCGGCGCACTTTGGCACGATTTCCGCAATCCTTCATGTCGCACCATCGCCGGGTGCGATTTTTGCTCGTATCCATGAAGAGCCACCCACAGCCATCGGTTGTATCTGCGCACTGCCGCACCCGATTGAGGTGCTCTGAGGTCAGGAGTTCTGCCGCTGAACGTGCGACCGGCCACAGCATCTGATCGAGCGCCTTTCTGCTCTCCTGCCAATCCCAATCGAAACCCTCTTCAGATTCTATGATCTGCAACTCGGGCAGCGCATTACTCAGCTCCCTGTTGAATTGGCCCACGTCATCCGCGGACGGCCGCTTTCCCATGGCGATGGCCACAAAAATGTGATAGAGAGCTTCTCGTAGAACTCGTGCGCGATTGAGAATGGCATCTGCTTCCGTGCGGCGGTCAGTCGCTTCCTGCAAAAGAGCTTGTGCCTTGCGCTTCGAGAGGATGCCTGTATGCTGACTCCACGCGATGAGATCGGCATAATCTGTGAGATACTCGCGTGGATGGTCGCTGGCATGCCAGTCGACCGTGTTCGCGAAATCCAAGCACAATTGGCCGCCGATCAACTTGAGATTCCCCGCAGGTGAATTTGTATCTGGCATGGCTCTCCTTTTGTAACCAACTAGGGCGTGTGCAAAGTCGCTTGACAGGCGATTGAAATCGCGGCAACAACTGCACCAAGTCGCCCTGCGGTGACTGGCGAGCCTGCGCAGGCAGGCTTCGTGCCTTGGTTGCTACGACTTGAGTCGCCCGGACTGACTTTGCACGCGCCCTGGTAACCAGCAATAAGTACTTGACAGGTTAATTAAATTGTGATATAATGTAACCGCTAAATTCATTATAGCAGGTTAAGAAAGAATTGTCAACGGCGGGAAACCGTCGAGACTGTCACATACACGGTGGGTGAATTTTTAATCCTAGGTGGAGAAAACTATTCTCAAGACGATGTTGCACTCCACTTGGAATGCCAAATGCGGATTGCGTCGCTGTGAATCTCCCACAAACTCACCGACCAAGCGTGTGTGTTACAGTGTCAGACCGTCTGTCCATCCGACCAGCCACCGTGAAAGGTGGAGTCCTGATTCGGATCAATATTGCCGCCAATGACATGCGAGGTAATGAATGCCTTTCTCGCTTTCGAGAAGAGCATTTCTCTTTATTGCAGCAGCCACAGTAAATTCATCGCCCAGTTTCTAGAACGCCCAATAAGCAGTTTAGCCAATGCTCAGGGCGCAGCATTGCAGAACGTGCGCGTCTGCAAATCCACTACGCCGACAACGGCACGCGCCCGCCATTTTGGCATCGCGGCAGGTTGAAGCGAACGTTGTCGCTATTTCTGCGTGCCGCTGCGGCGTGCTACATGTTGGAGGTGTCGATGTTGCTCTTTAGTCTTGGTATCGGAGCGCTGCTCTTGATCGCCGGCGGCGCGACGTATTGGCTTGCCCCACGTGTTGGACCGAATCCGATCTTCGGCGTGCGGATTGGCTACGCTTACGCCAGCCGCGAGACGTGGGACAAGACAAATCGCTTCGGCGGCGCGTTGATGGCGCTGGTCGGTGTCGGCACCGCGATCTTGGGACTGCTCCTAACCTTGCTGAATGTCGCACCGCGCGTCGGCATGGCCATCCTGGTCCCCGCGATGATGCTCGCGCTGCTCGTGGCGATCGCGTGGATGTTCGTTTTCGCGCGCGGCGTGGCACAAGGCACGCCGATTGCGCGTGAACTCACGCCAGTAAGATTCCGCTGGATTTATCTCGCCCCGGTCCTCGTGACTTGCGCGCTGCTCTTCCTAATCACCGTGTACATCTATCCAACCCTGCCGGCGGACCGAGTCGCGTCGCATTTCAACATCAACGAGCAACCGGATGGCTGGCAAACGCGTGATGAGTTTCTGTTGACATTCCTCGGAATGTCTGCGCTCTTTGTGATGCTAAATGGGCTGGTCGTCTTCATCAGCACGCGTGAACCGCTGATCGCATTTAGCCGCTGGGGCTCCACTTGGCGACTTGATCCTGAGCGCGGCTTGCTCTTCGCAGGGATGGCGTTTGCGCTCGTCAATCTGATTTTCATCGCTCTCTTGATCAACATCTGGTGGTTCAGTACACACGGCGTGCTCGCCTTTTCGTTCTGGCTTATGCTGTGGATGATCCTTCCGCTGATCGCGCTGATCGTCGGGCTATTCTTCTTGTTGAGCAGACGCGAGGTGTAACCTCGCCCGATGATCTGCGTAGATAGAGTTCTCTCGGAAACGCGAGGCAGAAAAACGGGAAGGCTGAGCCGTATCGAGGTGGATGAGGGCAAAACAACTGGAAGATGATGTCAGGTGCGGTTGGCAAGTCAGGAGGTGCCGTGGATGGGCGCGCGCAAGGATGGGCTCATCCCGGGGACCGAGAGCGCCCGTTTGATGAACTATGCAGTTGCGGGATCGGTGAGATCACGGGGACGCTTCCAAGCGTTCGTTGAGAGCGAGCCAAGCATCCAAGTGTTGGCAGATGGCGGCGAGCATCACGCGGAAGAACCAACGCTCGCGTCCGGCAGTGCGGGTCTGCTTGAGCAAGTAGTCGTACTTCTTGCGCTTGTGCGAACGCTCGATGCAACCATGATGATCATAATGTTCTCGCAACAGGTCGGAGTCACGCGGGAGCGGTGTGAAGAGCCGATAGTTGGTCTTGGGATAGGTGTAGATGACGCGCCCATACGCGGAGGGTGAGCACGTGCCTTGGCACGCACATGGTTTTTGACGGTCGATTTTCTTGCCCCCCTTGAGCGGGCAACTCCACTTGAGACGTTGGCGGTCCGGGCAGTAGCCCCAGTCCCGCATGGGACGACCGTCGGGACAGCAGGGGGTTCCTGCGGGTGTCAGCGTCACGGGGGGCTCGAACTTGAAGTTCCCAGTATTGCGTTCGTTCAGCGGGATGACGAGTTTCGTGTGCCAGAAGTCGTAGCCGAGCCGATAAAAACCCAGAGCATCGCTGGCTTTGTCGAAACTCGAGACTTGAATCGGGAAACCCAGGTTGTCGCAGGCTTGATGCATCGCGAAGAGATCGAGCACCGCATCGTGCCAACAGTTGTCGGCGAGCAGGATAAAGAGTGGAAGTTCGACCGTGGAGGCGAGTGAATAGGCGGTGAGTTCGTAATAGGTGTGCCCATAGCCCCAGCAATCGTGGGAGCTGTCGTAGCCCCAGCGCGCGGCGGGGTCGCGGTAATAGCGTTCACAGTTGCACCATTCGTCGGGCTTTTTGCCCTTGTTGTCGCACTTACAATGTTTCCGACCGTTGGGATCCGCCCACGTGCGGAGTTTGGAGCCGTCGCCCGAAACGCACAGATGCTGTAGGTCAATCAACCCCAAGTCCATGGACTTGGACACGACGCAGGCATAGAAGATCGCTTGGATGACCTGTTCGGCGCGCGCGAACTTGGCGGGATCGCAATGCCAGGTGGGCGTCGCTGAATCGGTCGGTGGGGTGGCTTGGCGGAGGAAACGTGCCGCGAGTTTCGCGACGATGTGCTGATGTTTAGGCGTGTCTTTGTTCTTGTCCTTGCTGGCTTGTTTGTCTTTTTTCGCACGTTGCTGTCTGGGTTTGGGACGGTAGAGATGTTGGACGCGGTGGGCGTCTAAGCCGAGCAAGCGACCCATGAACTCATAGAAGGTGCCGACCCCGGGCACTTGAGTAGGCGCGAAGCCGCTGATGATCGCGTAGAACGGGTCGGTGCGCATCTGAGCAACCCAGGTATCAATGGACGTGAAGCCACACAAGAGCATGGGGATCAGTGAACGGAGCAAGTCTTCGGGTGGAATCGCGAGGCGACCGGCGGACGCATAGAGTAGGGTGAGAATCGGAAGCGCCAGAGTTAGATCGAGGAGTAAGAGTTTGGCTTTGGCGGGCAAGTGCCGCGCGGGTTCTTTCTCGGTCGCCAAGCGGGTGCGGACAAGCGTGACATAGTCCTGGTGAGCACGCGAGGGCTTGAGCATGGGTTCAGCCTCCAGTCGGTGTGTCGAATGGAACGGGTGGTGCTGCTCCATTTTGCCACATTTGCTTGGGGTGAACCAATATCGATGATTATTCAGTTAGCCAAGGTTTTACGAGTCTCCGGACTCCCCGAGAGAACTCTATTGGGCAGGGGAGGTACAACATGTTGAGCGAAAAAGACGGCATCTACGGAATGGAGCGTTGGAGAGATTATATGCGTGAGGCGGACAGGGAACGGCTTATCCGTCAGGTAATCGCGAAACCGGCGCGGCAGAACCACCTGTACTGCCGGGCGTTGATTTGGCTAGGTCGCCAACTCGTCGCGTGCGGGTACCGTCTACAACAGCATTACGGGAACGTTGTCGAGGTGCCGACCCTCCAACTCGGGAATTAGGTTCCGTGATTTGCAGAGACTCGACAAGGTTAAAGTCGGAAGGCTTTGCAGTCGACCGGCGTATGCCACAGTCCGGAAATCATCTTCCGTGGAGCGACTGTGCGCCTTTCGATAATCAGGTCACGCAAGTGGGGACATTCCATGGATTGGCTCAATCGCATGGTTCGCGCCGCCAAGTTGGATGCGTCTTTCTTTAAGCAAGTAGGGCAAGATCCTAGCAAGGACGGAGAGGCATTGGTTGTTGTCGCAATCGCTTCAGTGCTTGGTGGGGTCGTCAACGGGATCCTGATTACGAGCAGTCGTCTGGGATGGCAACTTAATCTTAGTATTGCTTCGATGGCCCCAGAGTTCATCATAGGAATCCTTAGCTGCTATGCCGTAGCCTATCTGGTTTTTCGGATCGGCACAGAGCTATTTGGAGCAAGGACAAGATTCGACGCGGTGAGAAGGTCGCTGGCCTATGCCAATGCTCCGGGTCTACTTGGCGTCATTCCCTGTCTCGGCGTGATTGGAGTGCCCTGGAGCGCAGTGGCCTATTTCGTGGCGGATCACGAGATACTGGGACTGAGCAATGACCGGACCGCATTGACCCTCGGTCTGAGCTGGGTGGTCTGGTTCGCGTTTCTTTCCAGTGTCGCCCTCCTCGGCCTCGCTACGGCCCGCATAGTTGCAGGAGGAAACTGAGCGGGCCAACGGAGGTCATGCAGTCGAAATGCCTGAAAAAAGAGATGATTCAAATGTGGCTCTCTTTGTATGCCTACTTGGGCTTGCATGCCATCTACCGAACCGCGGAATGGTGGAGCCTCGCCAAGACCGACACTATCCAATTGGAACTCAAACGCGATTGGACGGCCGGGTTAATTGCAATTCCGTTCCTGCTCGTCATTGTAAGCCCCATCTTCGAGGTCGGGTATTTTACAAATCAGCCCGGATACGTATTGTGGATAGTGGGAACGCTTTTCTTTGCGGCCGCCATCGTCGTGCGAACCAAACCCCACCTCGATCTCAAGCGTGCCTTTTCCTTGTTCATCGAGAAAAAGGAAGGACAGAAACTGGTCGAGATGGGCCTGTACCGCTACATTCGCCATGCACTGTACTTGGGCAACCTGCTGCTCTTTATTGCTTGTTCATTGTTTCTGGGAGCGCGATTCTCGTGGATTTTCACTCTACTGGGACTCGCAGGCATTCTGATTCGGATCAGGATTGAGGAGCAATTCCTGCTCAAGGACATCGAGGGTTATCGGGAATACAGACAAAGGACCTGGGCGTTGTTTCCGCGAGTCTTTTGATTGAACTCATTCAGAAAATGAGACACACAGGGCGTTGAAGATGAAACTGGCAGAGATTCTAAACGGCAGGCGAGTGCTGGTGACCGCGGGACCCACTTGGGTGGCCGTTGATCGCGTGAGAGTAATTACCTCGATTTCTAGCGGCGAAACAGGACTACGGATCGCGCGCCGTTTTGCGGATCAGGGATGCCAGGTTACACTACTCATGGGACCCGGGCGAACGCAGTTCGCGGGCTATGACTCGACGCGCATGAGCATCCATTCATATTTCTTTTACGATGAGCTTGCCGCACTGATCCGCAATTGTCTCCAAGCGACGGCGTACGATGTCATCGTTCATTAGGCAGCGGTAGCCGATTATCGCCCGACGCATCCCTGCGATGGAAAAATCCAATCGGGCAAGCCCACGCTGAGCCTCGAACTGTCTCCAACACGCAAATTGATTGATTGGATTCGCACTAATGCGCGGAACAGCTACGTGATCGCCTTCAAACTACAAGTCGGAAAAAGCGGGGACGAAGTGATCCAGATCGGTTCGGAAAGCATGCAACATCACGGTGCGGATCTAGTGGTCGCCAACGATCTTGAACAAATGGACGGAGAGAAACATGTCGCCTATATCATCGATGCGGCGCGGCGCGTTGTTCGGGTTGAAAAGAAGGCGCAGTTGTGCGAGGAATTACTCGAGCGCGCCGCACAGCATCTCTAAGAGCAAAGATAGCCTGTGAACACGATCCAACTAGCTCAAACAACTGCCGAAATCCCATTCAGGTTGCTCGACTCATTGCGCCAGGTGCCACAGGAGCAATTCCTAGCGCCGTCGCTGAGTGGAGGTCGCAGCCTGCGCGATGTCCTGGTTCACATGCTGATTGCCGAACAGAATTGGGTTGGTCATGTCGTGTTGAAAAGCGAGAAATCGCCAGCGCAACTCCAAGATTTCGCCTCGGTGGACGAGATAGAGCGTGCTTGGCATCTTGTGCGGGAAGAGACCATGCGGTTCTTGAGGGCGGCAACGGCGGAGCAATTGAGCACGACGATTGTGGACGAATACGAACCACATATCACCTACAGTGCCGAATTGGCGCTGTGGCATTGGCTTACGCACGAATTCTTTCATGCTGGAGAGATTTGCCTGGCTCTTGGACTGCGTGGGATCCAGAGTTTTGTGCCGGAAATCATCTCCTGAAGGCAAGGCGGCGAATGGACATCGAGGAAGCGACCAATTGTGGATTGTATTGCGGGCTGTGCGCCAGTCGCCGGCGGATTCCGCGACAGGCGGCGACACTGCGAGAAACACTGCGCAAGGAGGGCTATGACCAGGGCTATTGCGACGTCCCTGGTCTGGCCGAGATTCTTGAGAATTTCTGGAGCGGACTAAATCGGCTCGCCGACTGCCCTTGCTGCGGCTGTCGCGCAGGAGGCGGTAACCCAGGGTGTGCGATCCGCGCTTGTGCGCGCGAGCGCAGCGTAGTGGCTTGCCCATTGTGTCCAGAATATCCCTGCAAACGTTTGGAGATGCTCCGCCACTATCCAATGCTCTTCGCAGATGGCAAGCGGATGCAGCATTTGGGCTTGGAACGCTGGATAGCTGAACAAGAAGAACGGGCGGCGACCGGGTTCGCCTACTCCGATTTTCGGTTCCCAGAAGCAGATACAAATGGGTAGCACGGGCACGCTCTTGACCTTCAAGCCGCGTCCCTCTCACGGCAGGATCTGTTTGGTGGCCATTTCCTTTCTGACTCTGCCACTGACGATAGTACCAGCCATTCAATCGGCAGAACAAATCCCATTGCTCATGCTGGTGGTGATCGTTGGGCTGGGGGTGGCGATCATCATTTCAGGACTGGCACTCGCATTGTGGTTTCCAACCATGCGTTACGAGCTGGATGACCAGACTCTCACGCTCCACTACGGCCCAGTGCTCAGTTACCGAATCGTTCTGTCCACGATCCGCCGTATTCGCCGCCGCAATCTCAGCCTTTCGATCTGGTCCAGTATTCGCTTTCCCGGTATTGCGCTATTCACCGTACCTTGCAGCAATGTGGGTAACCTCATAATGTGCGCCACGGCGGCGGCCAACGGCGTCTTGCTGATTGAGACCGATCACGCGACTTACGGCCTCACGCCCACGGACGAGGAGGAATTCATCGCGGCGATCAAAGCGCGGCTGAAGAGGTAACCGGTGTTTGGAATCTATACGATGGCGGTTGTTACGCTCATTGCATCGGCGGTGACCTGGGGTGGAATGGTCTATCTGCTCTCCGGTCGCCTCAAATGCTACCTTTGGCTTCTCCTCCCTGGAGTCCCATTCAGCCTGGTTGTGAATGCTGGCATTAAAACGTCACTGGCAATTCTCGTCGGACAGATCGCCAATATCCTGCCACACCAGGGTTTGAGGACCCCGGGTTGGTTTGTCCTGTTTCTCTTCATGCTCTCTCCTGTTTTGGAAGAAGGAATGAAAGTTGTGCCGCTACTACTTCCCAGGGCGTGGCGGTTGCTGATAAAGCCTGCGGCGGCCTTATGGGTCGGGATCATGCTCGGAGTTGGTTTCGGCCTGGGAGAAGCGGCGTACATTGCCTATAGCGTGGCACAGCTCCCCGAGTATTCGCGGCTGCCGTGGTATGCCTTTACCGGCTATGCGGGCGAGCGATGGATCACCTTCTTTATGCACGGGGTGATGACCGCCGTATTCGTGATCGGCTTGCAGCGCACCAAGCTCGCAGCGTTGGCAGGGTATTTCGGGGCAACAGGCTTGCACGCGCTGGTGAACGCAGGTCCCATGCTCGCCCGCGTTGGCATCATCCCAACATGGGCGACCTCTGTGTGTGTGGTCGGAGCTTTCACTCTGACTGCATACATTTTTGAGCGTTTGCGCCATCAGGCAGCGCGTGGTGCGGGGATATCGGAAGCGGCAGGAGAGATCCTCTACTTTGAGAGAAGGACAAAATGACCCTGAAAAGCATTGCGGGGGAATTGCTTTGGCAACTGGAAAGACAAGGCTACAAAGGGCGAATCGTCCCCATCGAACACTTGCACGATTTGCAAGGGGAGATTGAAGGACGCTACAAACAAGGTCTCTTCGATGAATCATTCTACCGGGAGCGCCTCGCTTGGTTTGATTTCAATCCCCCGGATAGTCTGCAAGCTCAATCTCTGATTGTGGTCGCAGTTCCGCGCCCACAGAGTCAGGTGATCTTTCACTCGAATGGAACCTCGCGCGGACTCATCCTTCCGCCGACCTACGTGGGGTATGAGCAGACAACAAAACGTGTGGAAAACTGGCTGGTTGGGAATCTCGAGCCATTCAGATACCGCGTCGCGAAAACGGCATTGCCATTGAAACTCCTCGCGGTGCGCAGCGGGCTAGGAGCGTACGGAAGAAACAATATCTGTTACGTTCCCGGGATGGGAAGTTTCCTGCAACTAGTCGCCGTTTACTCCGACATGCCGGGCGCTGAAGGTCACTGGCGCGACGTGCAGATGATGCAGCGCTGTCAGAATTGTTATGCCTGCCTGCACCACTGCCCGACGGGCGCGATCCTCTCTGACCGGTTTTTGCTTCGCGCCGAGCGGTGCATCGTCTTTCACAACGAGCGCCCTGGTCATATTCCGTTTCCAACGTCGATGGATCCCGCGTGGCACAACTGCCTCGAAGGATGTATGCGCTGTCAGAAGGTCTGTCCGGAAGACAAAGCTGTCCTGCAATGGATTCAGGAGAAGCAAGAGTTCTCGGAAGAGGAAACCAATCTCCTTCTGCACGGCATCTCCTTTGACCAACTGCCCGCCGCAACCGCGCGGAAATTGGAGCAACTTGATTTGATCCCAGATCTCCACCTGCTCCCGCGCAACTTGGGCGTGTTCTTCGATCGGGCAAATGCGCAGGGATACCAACCAGACAGTTACGATTCACAAAATGACCCCATGAACAAAGACATGCGGTAAAAAGCCATACGGTAGAAGAGGGGCCTTTGAACGAGGTGCAAGATGCTTTACCCGGTAAACCCTTACTTGCTCGAGGGCATGGAAAAACGCCAAGCGCGCCGATACTTCACCGAGGCAGAGTATGATCGTCTCCTAAAGCAGATCAATCCGCCACAGCGGGGTTTGCTGTCGCGCAAGACGTCTGGAGTGCTACATCATCTAGGACACTCGCTCTTGCGGGTCAGAGAGCGATTGGAGAGCTTTGCTATATCTCAGGATGCGTTGACACGGTGATAACAGCCGAACCACGGTGTGGCGTTGAGCGGGTCACCATAAAACGGACTTTCGGGTACACGCTGGCACCACACTGATCTCTGGGGTTTATTCGCCTTAGGTGAATGGATGCGATCGCAGAATTGCGCACAGCGTATTGAGTACTTTCGATCCGGTCTGTGTGCGACCCTGCCGCTCGCGCCAGGGGTGATCGCTTTCGGCTTGGTTTACGCTTTGGGCGCGCGCCAGATGGGTCTCTCGCCAGTCGAGACGCTCCTGATGTCGCTCAGTGTCTTTGCAGGCGCGGCGCAGTTCAGCGCTTTGCAGGTGTGGACGACCGCCAGTGCGGGCGTCATTATCCTCGTCACGCTCATCGTCAATCTACGCTATCTTCTGATGAGTGCCTCGATGGCACCCTACCTGCAGAATCGGCATTGGTTCGACAAAGCACTCGCGGCATTCACGCTCTCGGATGAATCGTACGCGCTGACGATGCCCCGCTACACCTCTGGGCAAGGTGAATTCGTGTACCTGACGGGAGCAAACCTGGGATTGTATCTCCAATGGGCAGCGGCGAGTCTGGTCGGCGCACTGCTCGGAACATCGTTGCCTGATCTCAGCGTCTACCGATTGGATTTGATTTTCCCCTTCGCCTTTCTCGGTCTGCTCGTCCCGCAGATTCAAAATCGAATAACTCTGTTCGTCGCTGTGGTCGCGGGCGCATTGGCTTTCGGCGGAGCGATGCTGATCCCTGGCAAAGGGTACATTCTCCTAGCTGGCTTGGGAGCCAGCCTCGGGGGAGTTCTCTTGGAGCGCATGTGGAAACAGCCCTGACTATCTCGGGTATGGCGCTCGTTACGTTCTTGATCCGTTTCGGCATGATTGCCTTGTTGAGCCGAGAGCTGCCGCCTTTGCTCGCGCGCTGGCTGCATTATATTCCGATTGCCATTTTCACTGCTCTGGTGATCCCTGGACGTCTGATTTCCAATGGGACGTTCGAGTCAGGACCTGAACTCTGGGCGGGGCTGGCGGGACTGCTCGTCGCGTGGCGCAGTCGCCAAGTCCTACCTGTGATTTTGGCCGGGATGTTTGCCTATTGGTTACTGTGCGCGGTGCATGGATGATTTTGACTGCCAATGGTGTCTGCTATGAAAAGGTGCATACCCCTCTGCTCTCCTTGCTTTTGCTACTCACCGTCACAGCTTGCGCTGATGCCTACCAGCCGAGAACCGAACAGGCCCCCAATCTTTCAGAACCACCTGTGCCGACTGCAATGCCCATGCTTCCAACCTCCCCTCCTATGACGATGACTAGATCTGGGGAAGCAGGACAACGAAGCTTGGTAGCGGATGAGAAAGGCGGCACAGCGCACCGCGTCGTGATCGAGTTTCTGTAAGCGGTTATAGAGGGGGATATGGTCGAAGTTCTCGGCTATTGGGATCTCGCGCAGATGCCTAGGAGTCACATCGAGTCCACCCATCAACTACCGGGTGGATGGATTGGGGGACAGCATCAATTCGTCGTCGGTGAGACAGCGTATGATGGGCTTGTCACGCCGCGCTTGATGCGTCCATGCTCGCCACTGATCTCGCAGACTACCTCGTGCGGCGGGGCGTGCCATTCCGCGACGCGCATCGCCAAGTTGGCGACGCGGTGAAACTTGCGGAAGCGCGCGGCGTCACGCTCGCGGATTTATCGCCGGAGGAGTACAAAAAGATCGCGCCAGAGTTTGGCACGGACGTGAAAGAGGTTTTCGATTTTGCGCGGTCAATCGCGTCGCGCGAGATCGTTGGCGGCACGGGAGCGAACGCGGTGCGCGGGCAAATCACGCGGGCGAAATCTATGCTCGCGCCCGATTCATTATCTCGACCTCAACAGTCATCGCGGTAACGAATATGTATCTCGATTGTCATTGGAATCGTTCCTCCGTCCACGGATCACCGTGCATGTGATACCCGTACCCTTCCCAAAACCCCGCGCAATCCTCCGCCATAAACTCGATGCCGCGCAGCCATTTTGCTGATTTCCAAAAGTACAGATGCGGCACCAGAAAGCGCAGGGGATAGCCGTGCTCCGGTTCCAGCGGCTTGTCGTCGTATTTGTATGCCAGCATCGCGTTTGCATCACTCAGCATATCTGCCAGAGGCACGTTCGCAGTGAAACCGTACTCGCAATGCGCCATGATGAATTTCGCTTCCGGTTTCGGTCGCGCGTTTTTCATCACCCATGACCATGGCACGCCTTCCCACGCGGTATCAAGTTTGCTCCAACGCGTGACACAGTGAATGTCGGTAACGGTGCGCTGCGTTGGCAAATTTAGAAATTCCTCCCACGTCAAGCGAAGCGGATTTTCAACCAACCCCCCTATCTTAAAATCCCAAGTCTTGGGATCGAAAGGGGGCACACCGCCGTAATGCAGTACCGGAAATTTCTCAGTGAGGTATTGTCCAGGTGGAAGCCGGCCGCCTTTCGGATCGAACGGGCGCGCGGGATGTGCGCGCTTGAGCCGCAAGACTTTGTCGAGCGGATTGTCCGTCATGTTTTCTCCTCCAATGGGACAAGTTTGCGAATCTTGCCCCACGCGCTCGCATTATAATCTTCCGATTGGGCTTGTCAACACCCCGCCCAAGAAACCCGTTTTCCCGGAAAAAACAGGTTTCGCGTTTGCGGAGATTGTTGTATAATAATGCTATGCTACCTTTGCTGATCGGAGTCGCTGGCGGTTCCGGCTCCGGCAAGACCACTGTCTCGCAATCCATCCTGGAGCGCGTGGGGCGTGACCGCATCGCGTATCTCCAACACGACGCGTACTACCGCGATCGCAGTGCGCTGCCGCACGCAGAACGCGCACGCATCAACTATGATCATCCCGATTCGCTCGAGACCGATTTGTTGGTGCAGCATCTCAAAACTCTGCGCGCGGGCTGCACCGTGGACGTGCCGCAGTACGATTTCGCTCAACACGTTCGCACAACGGAAACGCGGTGCGCCGAGCCGCGTTCGGTAATCCTGGTCGAAGGGATTTTGATCTTTGTGGATCGCGCGCTGCGCGATCTGTTCGACATCAAAATCTTCGTTGACACCGATCCCGATTTGCGCTTCCTGCGCCGCTTGCAGCGGGACATCGCCGAGCGCGGGCGCACAATGGAATCGGTCGTCAAGCAGTACCTCGAAACCGTGCGGCCGATGCATCTGGAATTCGTCGAACCGAGCAAACGGTACGCCGACGTCATTATCCCCGAAGGTGGATTCAATACGATTGCGATTGATATGATCGTCGCGCGGATCAACGCGATGGCGGGAGCCAAATGAAGGTTTGTTTTACTTCACAACGGGCATTTGCGGATGGTCCTGCGATCAATCCATTTCCGGAGAGCGATCCGGCAAATATCGCTTATGCGCTTGGGGGCACGTACTTCAGTTTTTATACCCTCAGGAATCAGACCGACCGCAGGTTAGCGGAGTTGCTTGCGCCGTACGATCTCGTGATCGTAGAATTGAATGTCGAATCAGTCATATTGGCAGAGCGAATCATTCGGCTCTGTGCTGGGCGGGTTGCCACATACAGCGAGGGGTATATCGGAGAATACCAACGCCTGTCTGCGACCATGCAGGCACATTTTGTCAGTGCGCTCCGTTCTGCTACAATCAACTTCATGTATTGGGAAAACTACGTGCTATTCTACCGCGCGCTGACACACCGTCCGGCTGAATATCTTCCGTACCCCTATCTTCTAAGTGAAGCACGCCGTTTCTACACCCCATTAGATCAAAGGGCATCTTTGATCGGCATGCCCAGTGGTCTGGCGGGACTCACGCGTAATGGCTTGGCAACGCTCGCTGTCACCAAACGCGTGCTCGATTCTGGTCTTGCGGAACAGCTTGCCTGTTGGATGGAACAGGATTCCTTTGAAGAAGACTAGCGTTCTATCGGTTCGCTGCTCTTTGGCATACCGATTCCACCGCTGGCGCGCCGAATCCCCTGGCGGAGTTGGCTACTGAGATTGCGCTTGGATTATCGAATGTTTCTGCGACTCAAAACCAAACTCGCAAGTGCCCAACCGGTTTCGCCACCTTCTCCGGGCGTGAAAATCAACAATGCGAATTTTTACCGTCGGACCGGTTGGTTGAACTATCTTTCCCAACTTTCCCCAGCGCGAATCTTGGTTGACCTGAACAACCGAGAAACTGTCGGGCGTAACGCGATGGATTGTGCTGCTCTGGGAATTGCATGTGTCTCAACCGCGCGAACCGATATGCAGTCGCGTCTATTTCCATTGACGACTTTAAGCGACAGTTGGGACATCCATGGCGCGTACATTCTCTGCCGCCGATTACTGCAAGATTCGGCTTTTTATCAACGGGTAGTCAGCTACGCTGCCGAGGCAATCCAGCAGTATGACATCGCCCCGTTTCGCACGCGCTTTGGATCTTTGTTGGCACGCCATCCAGAAGTTGAGTCGCCACATGGAAAATGCAATTTGTGATATATGCGGAAGTGAAGACTCGCGACTTGTCTGCCGTGTGCGGGATACCAATTATGGTACGCCTGGACAATTCAACATCGTGCAATGCCAACAGTGCCAACTTGTCTATTTGAACCCGCGTCCTGAGGAATGCGAGTATGCCGATATCTATCCAGAGATGGTTTACGATCCATTTGCTGCGATTCAGAAAACTGGAGAGATAACGCCAACGCATATTCAACAAGAACGTGGACGTCAGTTAACTGAGCGAGTGACCGCAGGACGAGTCCTTGACATTGGTTGTGCAGACGGCTTGTTTCTCAAAGTGATGCGTGACTTGGGGTGGTCGTGCGTTGGCATTGAGCCAAACCCACGTGCAAGCCGTTTCGCGCACGAACATTTGAAATCCGATGTGCGTCGAGGAACAATCTTCGATGTGAACGAGGATACTTCGTTCAATTTGATCACACTTTGGGACGTGCTGGAACACACGCCATCACCGCGTGCTGTCCTATTGCATGCCAACACGCTGCTGACGCCGCACGGAATGCTCGCGCTCAGTCTACCGAATTGGGATAGCGTCGAGCGTCTCATTTTTCGACAAGAGTGGATCGCGCTTGACGCGCCGCGTCATTTCTACCATTTCACACCGGCGACTATTCGTCGTCTGCTCGAAACGTGCGGCTTTCACACCGAACTATTGCAAGCGTGTGCGCCGGTCCTGAGCTTAGCCAGCAATGTATTGCGTCAGGGGGGTAACTGGTTTCTCCGACGTGGTGCAGGTAAATCTACTCAGGATTTAAATATCCCGGAACGCAGAGTACCCTCACGGAAACATCGACTGCTGATCCGTCTAACACACCTGGGGCTGTCTCCGCTCAACGCGTGCATCAATTTGGTCAACCATGGCGCAAGCCTGCTAATCTTCGCTCGCAAGGTTAAGCCACTATGACTCTGGCGCATCGCGCCGTCCGCGGCGCCGCGTTCGTACTCGTCAGTTCCTACGCCAATATGGCGATGGGAATTATCTACGGCATCATCATCACGCGCATTCTCGATCCGGACCATTTTGGCGTCTTTGCGCTGGCAATGTTTTTCTTCACGCTATTCGATGTCCGTGGAAAACTCGGGTTGGATTATGCCTTCATCCATCGTCAGCCGATGACCGATGAACTGTTTGTGACTCATTGGACGCTCCAAATCGCTGCATCTGCACTTACCGTCGCATTCGTGGCGATTGGTGGATTCATTATTGCGCGGCTGAATTACCCTTTGGTCATTGCGCTTATGATGGTTGCGATTGCGGGCGCAATGATCGTTGAAGCAATCGGCACGACCGCGCATGCTACCCTCGACAAAGAACTCGCCTTTGCCCGTTCAACTGCGGTCGTGACGGGCGCGCTTTTTTTCTCTTACGTTGTTGCCATTGCGCTTGCGCTTGCAGGATTCACGTATTGGGCATTGGTCGCTCAAGTCGCAGTGAACGCGGTAATCGGGAGCATCGGTTTTTGGTGGGTGTATCATCAAGTGATGGGCGGCGCGCGCTGGCATTTTTGTTTTGATCGCGACCTGGCGCGCTGGATGTTGCGTTTCGGTCTAGTGATGAGTCTGGGGACGATAGCAACTGTGGTGCTTTTGCAGTTTGATAATTTTCTTGTCGGCACTTTCGTAGGAGTAGCTGCTCTCGGCTATTATGCGCTCGCCTACAAAGTTGCCCAGTGGCCCACCGGCTTGGTGACGCACATCGTCGCACGCGTCTCGCCATCAACCTATGCCAAGTTGCAAAATGATCCGGCGCGGCTGGCAAAAGCATTCGAAATGAGTTTGTGGCTGATCCTCACCGTTGCGCTGCCGCTTGCGCTTGCGCTCTTTGCTACCGCGCCGGATCTATTGATTCTGCTCTACTCGGAAAAATGGCTGCCGAGCGCGATCCTGCTCCGGTTCTTGGTGGGTTACTCGGTTCTGCGACCATTGCTCGATGACACCGGCGCGCTCTTCACCGCAATTGGTAAGCCGGAACGTATCACGACGGTCCTCGTCGTTCAAGCTATTGTGTTGGTCGTAGTTGGAACACCGCTGACGCTCGCGTTCGCTGCAATCGGTACAGCGGTTGCCGTCGGCGTCGCGTTTGTTGCCGGCATCGCGCTGACGTACCGTTTCATCGCGCGCACCTTGCCGATTGATTTAGCGCGCGTGTTTGCGCCACCTGTGATCGCCGGAGTCGGGAGCATTGCGTTGTATCTTGCGTTAGCGCGCGTAGTGGATTTGAACGCGCTGCCGTTGCTCGTGCGCGTCGTCGTCAAAGGCGGATTCGCCGCCGGCGTTTTCGGTGCGGTCGTGTTGCTGATTGAGCGCCGCGCGCTAATCGAGCGCGTGAGTTACATTGTGCGTCTATTTCGGAGTAGCGCCACGTGAAAACAGAAAGGATCACGCGTCTCGTCGTGCTGATCAGCGACGTGCCCGGCAGCGGCTTGGACGCTCGCGCCCGCGCCTTGTTCGCGCGTTTGCCCAAACGCTTCGACGCGACGCTGGTGTGTCATCGCGGTAATCGGCTCGAGCGCGTCCGCCATTTTCTCGACACGTTAAGAGCGGCGCGCCCGGACATCGTCTACATTGTTGATCCGATTTACGCAGCCGTCGCGGCAATCTGGCTTTATCGCGCGACGCACCGCACGCGCGTCGTTGTTGATACCGGCGATCTGGTCTATCAAGTCGCGCGAGAAATGGGCCAAGTGGGGTGGGCAAGATTGGCGATCGTCAACTGGGCGGAACAAACGGCGTTGCGAATGGCGCGCGCCATCGTCGTCCGGGGCTCGTTTCATCGAGAGTTGTTGCTAAAACAAGGTTACACTCCGTCTGCGGTCACATTCATTCCTGACGGTGTTGATCTGAGTGTATTCCACCCGATGGACAGTACCGATCTGCGCGGTCAGTTAGGGTTCCGCCCGAACGAGATTGTGGTTGGGGGCGTCGGCACGATAGATTGGAGCACACGGCGACGCGTTTGCTTTGGGTGGGATTTGATCGAGTCCTTGTCGTTGTTGCGCGATTTGTCTGTCAAAGCGATTCTGATTGGTGATGGGAATGGACGCTCAATTCTCGAAGCGCGAGCCAAAGAACTTGGAGTTGCCGATGGTATCGCCTTCACTGGGTGTATACCTTATGCTGAATTGCCGCGCGCTATTAACGCGATGGATATTTGTCTACTCACGCAGTTGAATACACCATTGGGTTGGGTTCGCACAACGGGTAAGCTCCCACTTTATTTGGCGTGTGACCGTTACATCATCGCTTCTCAAGTAGGCGAAGCCGCCAGAGTGTTAGAGCCCTTCGATATGTTCTTGCCGTATGTGGGCGGGGGACGTGACGTTGAATATCCGCTACGCTTGGCGGAAAAAATTCGCGACCTGACGAACCATCCGGAGCAAATCCGCTTGAATGGCAAAGGCGTAAAGATCGCGCGACAGTACTTTGACTACGATGCTCTCGCGAAATTATTGGAACAGGTCATTGATCAAACCATGGCTGCCTAGTATGTTCTGCGATCAGCGGGCTGGCAGATGAAGCGTTATAATTCCTCCCTTGATTTGAGCGATCTCAACCGATCCCATAGTCGTCTGATCCAATGGGTCGGGAGTGGAAAACGAGTCTTGGATATTGGGTGCGGGCGTGGCCAGATCGGACGAATTCTGAACACGCAATTTGGCTGCACCGTTACTGGGCTGGAGATCAACTCTGAATTTGCCCGCGAATGTGTGGAATATGATCGCGTCGTAATCGGTAGCGCGGAAGAGCCCGCCGTGTTTGAATCTTTTTCCAAGGAATTCGATGTCATTATCTGCGGCGACGTGCTCGAACACTTGCAACAACCGACAATTCCCTTGCAGGCATCTCATCGCCTGCTAGTACCTGGCGGGCGATTGTTGATCTCGGTACCCAATGTGGCGCAGATTCGTATTCGGTGGATGCTCTTGCGCGGCAGATGGGACTATACGCCAGAAGGAATTATGGATGCGACTCATTTGCGCTGGTTCACTTTGCGCAGTCTCCATGCCTTGGTCGCCCAATGTGGTTGGCGCGAGCAAGATTTTGATTTTACGGTGGGTCCCAATTTGATTCGTCTGTTGCGCCGATGGCGTATCTCTAAACGATGGCTGTCTCCTTCTTTGCTGGCTTCGCAATTCCTGATGAATTTATCTGCCGAATGATATCGGAGGTAGGCAAACCGCGAGGTTGGATGAAATGTGGACAATCATCAGGATAGCACTTGCCAAGGTATTGGAAAAAGCAGAGCATATGTTACTTGGCGATGGAGCTGGCTTGCCCCAGCGATACCCGCGCTATCATATCGGCAAGGATACCTATGGCTGGCCTCGGATTGTGGACTCGGGTGAGGGAGCAACCTTAAAGATCGGCGCGTTTTGCTCCATTGCCAAAGGGGTAACAATTCTTCTCGGGGGCGAACATCACACCGAGTGGGTTACCACCTTCCCTTTCCCCGCGCGCTGGCGCGCCGCTCGGCAAATTTAAGGTCATCCCAAAACCAAAGGCGACGTCCTCATCGGTAATGATGTTTGGATTGGACAAGACGCGCTGGTTTTATCAGGTGTGACCATTGGCGATGGCGCGGTGATCGCCGCGCGGGCGGTGGTGACGAAAAGTATTGAGCCATATGCCATTGTAGCGGGGAATCCGGCGCGCTTTATCCGCAAACGCTTTTCGGAGGAAACCATCGCGCGTTTACTGGCGGTGGCGTGGTGGAATTGGACGTCTGAGGAAATCGAGAAGGCGTTGCCGATTTTGCTCTCGGATGATATTGAAGTGTTCTTACGCTATGCCGAACACAGAAAATGAAAAGTGTCGTTCATGGCTACTCACGATTTATCCATCGTTGTCTTGAATTACAATACCGCGAGTTTACTGGCGCGTTGCCTTCGTTCCATCCAACAATATGCGCCGCAAGCCCAAGTGATCGTAGTGGACAATGCTTCTACGGATCAGTCGGCTTCATTCGTCCGCAATCTTTTCCCAAGTGTCCAGTTGATCGAGAATCCGACGAACTGTGGTTTTGCGCGCGGAATGAACGTTGGTATTCGGCATGCGACCGCGAGTGTCCTATTTCTGCTCAACGCGGATACCGAACTTGTTCCGAATACCTTGCCTTCGCTCTTGCAGGCGTTTGATCAATTGCCGCGGGCGGGCATTTTAGGGCCTGCCCAATACCTCCCGGTGCAGAGTGGAACGAGCCAGACGGGTCACTATTTGGCTTCAGTTTTCCCTGACCCCACACTTGTCCGCGAATTTGGGCGACTAGTTCTCTTCACGGATGTCTTCGCCGCGCGATTTCAGTGGGGACCTTGGCGTGTGCGCTCCTCGCGTACGCCCAAGCAAGTGGATTGGTTAATGGGTGCGGCGTTGCTCATTCGCCGGACATGCTTGGACGCGCTAGAGGGATTTGACGAAGCGCAATTCATGTATGGCGAGGACTGGGATTTGTGTCACCGCAGTCGGCTGGCCGGGTGGCAGGTGTGGTTTGTCCCCGCCGCCTCGATCATCCACCGTGAGAATGCGGCGGGGCAAGCGCGCTTGGGTAGCCGGCGTCAAGCGCGAGCGCTCGAAGCCAATATGTACTTCCACGAAAAACATTATGGTCGCACCAGTCGGCGTTGCCTAGCCGGGCTCTACCTGATCGGTTTTGCCCTGCGTTTCTTTCCATTCGCCGGAATGTGGTTATTGGGACAATCCAAGACGGCGCGGGCGCGCTGGCAGTCTTGGTCTCACGTTGCGCGTGCAGCCTGGCGTGGACTGGCTTGATCGGGATGATCATTCATACCCATTTCGGGGATTGACTCATGGAAAAGCGTAAAGTATATTTGTCGGGTTTCAGCACGCTGGTTCATTTCTTGATCTTGATCTGGATCTTATTTGTCTATGCCTTTCATTATTACCCTTGATTCGCTCATTTTCTGGATCGGTTTTTGAATTAAGAACCCCTTGTTTTCAAGGCTTTTCGCGGCATTGGAAGCTTCTGGCTTGGGTTGACGTTGGTGAAGAGCTGAACTGGCAAGACCCTTTTCGATGAACATTTCGCGATTCGGCTTAAAACAAGGCATTTCAGAGACCTCTGTCCAGATAATTCAAAAACCAGGAATCAAAATGAGCGAATCAAGGGTTATTAGTACCTTACCACTGAGTAACTAACACTTTGCCAAACTGCTCATAGTGAGGCACAATCTGGTGCGGTCACCATACCAAACCAGAGAGGCAATACTATGAGCAGCAATGACGCCTTATACACGCG
>Ga0315274_10003102_pt1 | contig 24778 bp, 20 predicted proteins | sample YL17G02_20_MG_FD_203700 | JGI IMG/M metagenome (GOLD analysis project Ga0315274, IMG submission 203700) | Sediment microbial communities from Yellowstone Lake, YNP, Wyoming, USA - YL17G02_20 | ecosystem: Environmental > Aquatic > Freshwater > Lake > Sediment | place: USA: Wyoming | collected...
CTCGGCGCACTCCTGCAGCTCCGGAACGAGGATCCTGGGCAAGCCCATTGCCCGCCCATGCCCGCTGGTCACCAACGCCCGAAGGAGCTCGCGCGCCAGCGCAAACCGCCGCTCACGGGACGGCAGGTCGATCCGCACGAAGATACTCCCGCGCTGATCGGGCAGCCTCGCGAAGGTCGCATCCCACAGGTTGGAGTACATGTCGACGACTCCCAAGTCATCCTGCAGGACGCGCGGCGGATGGCGCAGCAGAGCTTCAACCGGAACCGGCGGCTCCGCCACCCCGAGGTATTCCACCAGGCCGAGCGCCAGATTGCGCAGCAACCAACGGCGCTCTTCGGGTGCTATCAGAGTCATGCCACCTGCTCACGACCGGCGATGCCGGCGTCGGGCCGGAGCCCTTCCAGCGGCGAAGGCAGCTGGATGCGGACGACAGGAACTTCGGCGGCCCTGACCGTCCGGTAGGCCAGGACGGCGAACTCGGCCCAACTCACGGCCTGAACGCCGGCTAGTCTGGCGCGCAGGTCCGCACTGAACGACAGGTCGGCCAGGATGTCATCCAAGGTGCCGTTGCCGAAGGCCTGTACGACCGATGGATCGACAATCGAACGGGCCACCAGGTGATTGAGAGCTTGCATGGACATGGTTGCGCCTCCCTCTTCTAAGTCTCAGTACCGCCGGGCCGCCAGAAAGGAAAAGGCAGCAGAGACAAAGGCCTCGCTGCCCGGCTACGCGTTGCTCGAGTGCAACGGAAGGTCAGACGTTCCGACCGATCGGACCTGCCTAGTGCCCGCCAGGTCCCGTACCGCCCGTAAGCGCAAAGCGCACACCGGTCATGGCACCCTCCTTGTTGAATCTGGCTTCCACTCGAATTCATCCTATTACACGCCTCTCCCCGGATTCTCCCCGCAGCGGAACAGGAATCGAACAGGCCGCAGGACCCGATTGGGACCCTCGGCCAGGCTCCACCGGCTCCGATTCCGCAGGCGGCTGCATCGGGATCCGAGCAGGCTAGGAGATCAGCCGTCCGTAGAGTTCGCGCAGGTGATCCGGGGGGTCCAGACCCAAGTCGTCTGCCAGGGCCCGAACATAGCGCTGGTACAAGTCAACGATCTCGTTCCGACGCCCCAAGCGATAGAGGGCCTGCATCAGCTGCTCGTTGAGGTCGTCTCGCAAGGGCTCATGGGTCAAGGCCTCGCGCAGCAGCGAGGCGGCGCGTGCCACCTGATTGCGGACCAGGGACTCCTCGGAGAGGGAGACGAGCAGGTCCAGGTAGCGCGCCTGCAGCTGCCGGCGCCGCTCAACCACCCATGGCGAGTCGGACTCCGGAAGGAAGGCGCCGCCGTACGAGTTGACGGCTTCGGTCAGGGCGAACAACCGCCGCGGATCCCCTGCCGTCAGCCGCTCGGCAACACCCGCCGAGCGCTCGAACCGCTGGACGTCGTAGTCGACTACCTGCGGCGGCCGCAATTCGTAGGCGGACCTATCCAGCACAACGCTGTCCTTGCCGAGCAGCTGGCGTAGCTGGTAGATCGCCCTATGCAGGTTGGCGGTTTGGCGGCCCGGCGCGTCCTGCGGCCAGAAGATCTCAACGACGGCATCCCGCTCCACCCGTCCGCCGTCCAGCAGGAGGAATCCCAATTCCCGGGCCAGGCGCTTGAGGCCGTCGGCCTTCCTGCCGGCGACGCGAATCGCCGTCAGGCCGAGACCCAGGAACTCTATCGGGGCGGGCGACGCTGTGGCGGCGCTGGCCGGATCGTACTGGCGAGCCAGTGCTTCCATCGCCAGGACACGCTCGATGATCCGGCGCGCCGTCGGCTGCGAAGCGAAGTGCGTCTCGAGCAGCTGCCGTGTCTCCCGATCCGGCCGCAGATCTCCGGCAACAGCCTGCTCCGTCCCGGTTCTCCCCGCCCAGTCCAGACAGGCCTGAAGCATCGACAGGCTGGCCTGTTCATCCTCCATCAACTGTGCGCACCGAGCAGCGAGGTATAACGCCCGGGCGTATTCGGCTGCGCTGAGTGAATCGGCTTCGCCGATGAGCTTCTGCAGCCTGCGAGCGGCCTTCTGTGGAGCGGCGAGCATCTCCAACGCCCCGACTTCCAGGGCGTGACCCAGCGGGAGATCGACGCGCCCTTCTGCCAGGGCTGCGCGCTTCAGCCACTCCGATGCGACGCTCGGCGTGCCCGACCGCCGGTGCAGCATGGCGGTCTGCAGACAGCCGTAACCGATCAGATCGGGCCGGTCAAGACGCGTGGCGATTGTCAATCCGGCACCGTACAGTTCACCGGCCTGGTACGCCAAGCCAAGGTCGGAGAAAACGTCCGCCTCACCGAACAGGACCATCGCCTCGAGGTACTCAGCGTTGCTCAGACGCGCGTTGTTGAGCGCCTTCGAGAAGGCCTCCGTGGCTCGATCGAACTCGCCAAGCAGATGCAGGGCCCCAGCCAGGTTGTTGTATGCGGAGCTCAGCGGGCCCGGCGCCCCTTCCTTTTCCAGCACTCGCAGCGCGTTCGTGACCGATCGCACGACCCCGCCGGCGTCGCCGCGCAGGTATTGATAGTGCGAGAGATCGATCAGGGCGTAGGCTAGGTTGTGTGGGTCCCCGGACTGCTCCAGAAGTGCGGCGGCTCGCCTGGCCAGACCCTCGGCCTGGTCCCACTTGCGGTCAGCCGCCAGCAGGTTTCCCTCGAGGCGCAGAACCTCGGCACGGTCGGCCCTACCCGCCCGGCCGGAGGCCAGCGACTTGGCGTGGGCGAGGGCAGGTCCCGCATCCACCAATCTGCCAGCCTGGAAGAGCAGCGTGCCTCGCAACGTGTGAGCTCTCAATTGCACCCGCCGGGGCAGTGCAATGCCCGAACGAAGAAGGTGCTTGTCGAGCAGGCCTAACGCCCGGTCGAACTGCCCGCGTTCGCCACACGCGGCGGCGAACTCGTAGATCAACCAAGGCGCCTGGCAGCCGGCCTTGATGCAACGCTCGGTCCAGCTCTCCAGCGTGGCGAACCGACCCGTTCGGCGCATGGGCCAGCTCAGACGCTCGGCCAGCGCCGCCGCCTGCTTCGGCAGACCGGCCTCGAAGTACAGGCGTACGGCGGCCTCCGGCTGCGAAGAACGCTCGAGCCATTTCGCCGCCCGGGTGCGCAAGGCCGCCAGGCGCTTGCGGTCCCGGGCTTCCATCGTGGCCAGCAGGAACTCGCGAAACTGAGGATGGAACTCATAGGTTCCCAACCCGGCTCCCGCCGAGAGCAGAAACAGTCCGGAGCGCGAGAGGCGGGACAGCATACGCCCTGAATCGGAACGCCCCAGCACGGCGTCGCACGATTCGGCGGTCATCACCGTCAAGAGCGCCGCCTCGAGCATGAAGTTGCGCATATCGTCCGGCTGGCGGTTGAGAACAACGGCCGCCAGATAGTCGTATACCAGGGGGGTCGACGAGTCGCGAATATCGCGCAGGGTCTCCTCGGTAAGCGTGCGCGAGAGCAGGACACCGGTGACCCAGCCTCGGGTTTCGGCTAGCAGGCTCTCGACGCCGGCGCCGTCGAGCGTCACGCCCAGCTGCCGCCGCGCAACCTCCGTCAACTCAGCGGCCGTCAGTGCCAGGTCCTGCGGGCCGAATCCCACCAAGTTGCCTTCGGCCATCAGCCGGGCCAGGGACACATCCAGGACCTCGCGTCCTGCCGCCACCAGCGTGGCCTGCCCAGGCAAGGTAGCCAGCAATTCGTCCAGGAACTCGAGCACCGGCCGGCTGCCGTTCACAAGGTGGACGTCATCCATCAGAATGGCGAACGGCTCGCCGACATGGGCAGCGATTGCGGCTGCGAACACCCGGGCCAAGGCGATGGGCGTAGCCGTCGACAAGGCTTCGAGGTTCGGTCGGCCACGCAAGCGACGGAAGCGGCGTGCGAGCGACATCTGGAGCAGGCTCGCCAGACGCATGACGTCCGTGTCAGCCTCGGTCAACCGTACCCAGCAGGTTGGGATCTCGGTATGGTGGTGGAAGTCCGCCAGGAGCGTGGTTTTTCCGTACCCTGGTGGGGCGGCGACCACGATCAGCCTCTTGGCGATGTTGGCGTGCAGGGCGTCCACCAGGCGCTCGCGATGAAGCTTCGCCTGGTCAAAGGCAGGCGCTGTGATCGCGTGCCGTACAACAGGATCGAGCACCGGCATATCCCGCGAGCCTGCCCCTTCTCCCGGAAGCCATCGCCCCTGACGCACGCCAGATAGAGCGGGTGCGAACGGAGATCCGCTGCGCCTTCCGACCCGTGGCGGGTAGGGCGTGTGGCCTTCCTGATAGCCATTATAGGGCCTGTTCAGGCTTGCCTTGGCATGACTTGTTCGGGGGATCGGCCGGGCGTCTGGCGCCCCAGGCCTACGCGGAAGCCGGCGGTGGGAGCTCGACCGGCGTCACATCCCGGTCAACCTCTGGCAAGCCCTCGTAGCCAAGGATCGAGATGACCTCAAAACGTCCTTCGGCCGGCGCGTCGGCACGCAGATGAACCGTGAGGCTGAGGCGAGTGTCCATCGTTTCGATGATCGTGACCGAACCCAGCAGGGTACCTGGTGGCCCATCGAGTCGGATGTCAATATCTGGCCGTTGAAGAAAGGGAGACAGTTCATACGTCAGCTTGACCCGTTGTCGATCCGCATTCGGCTCGGCCGTCACACTGCGGAAGCGCACGTCGCCCGGCAGGCGTGGGATATTGTCCCCTTCGGTGCGCTCGATGTCCATCGTCATCCTTCGCCTGGCGGTCCGGCCTCACGCGGCAGCCCTGGACCTGGCCAGACCCCTGCGTTCTATCCAGCGGTATGCATCAGATCGTGGACTACGCGTCTATTCGTCAAACAAGAACGTCGCCTCGGCGTAGAAACGCACGCGCCGGTCCTCGGCCTTGGCCCGCACCCAGGCCTCCAGCTCGGCCTGCTTCTCGTCCAGCGATCGGTTGGCGGCCAGGCGTTCAAGCGGATAGTTGAGGCGCAAGGCCCGGGGTGAGATGACGAAGCGCGTCAGCCCGGCCGGCAGCAGCCAGCCCGCCGACGCCGCCTGAAGAACTTCTTCCTGCTGGAAGCGAGGGAAGACGACTAACCCCGAGATGTCGGGGAAGACGGCAGACAACCCCGCTGCACTGCGGGCCGTCGAGCGCGATAGCCGGCAGCGATCGCGGTAGGCACCGACGAGCAGGTTCAGGTTGCGCACCCGCCATTCGAGGGGCCTCGTCTCACCCACCACCTCCAGCGCCCTGCCATCCGGGAGAGACAGGTAGGCTAGCGACGCCCCGACGCTCACCTGGTAGTCGGCGCGCTCGAGGTCCGATGGGATGAAGGTCAGGTCCGGGAAGCGCTCCAGTGCTTCGATCAATCCGTCCGCCTCGAGGCATGAGATCACGTGGTTCCACGTCTCCAGCTGCACCGTCGTGCCGCCGGCGTGTACGACCTGGACGAGGATGTGCGGCAAGCCCAGCATGCGGAATGCCGTCAAGCGATTGGCGCCATCCAGAACCACGAAACGTTCTGACCGCTGCGACACGGGGTGCACGACCGGTGGGTTCTTGAGCACCCGATCCGCCTGCAGGGCGTCAACCAGAGGCGGTGCGCGTCTCTCGTCCATCCATTCGTGGATGACCAGTGCCTCGAGGGGCACAACCCTCAGATCGGGGAGATCAGGGACGGGGAGCATTCGCATCCTTGGGCCGGGCCATCGCCACTCCGTCACACCAGCGCCCGGGCAACCCCCGGCGCAATCATGCGTAGAATAGTCCAAATAGACTACCACGGAATCCCTGGCGTCTCAAGGACCGCATGCAAGGCCACCCTTGGCCAGTCGATTCCTGACGGCTATAATCCGGTCCCATATGAAGGCGCGCCGATGACCCCCTCGCAGATTGTGATCGAGCAGTTCGACAGCCAGGTCTTGCGAGGCAACCCGCTCGGGGATCCCACCGAGCGGCCGGTATACGTCTACCTGCCGCCGGGCTACGACGAGACCACCGACCGTTTCCCAACGGTCTACCTTCTGGCCGGCTACTCCGGAACGGGACGCACCTTCCTCAACCAGCGGCCCTGGGAAGAGGACATCCAGCGGCGCATGGATCGTCTGATCGAGTCCGGCCAGTGCCGTCCGATGATCATGGCTCTGCCCGATGGGTTCACTCGCTACGGCGGCTCTCAGTACATCGACTCGGCTGGCACCGGCCGCTACCAGCAGTACCTGCTCGAGATCGTGCGGATAGTGGACGCACGCTTTCGCACCCGCGCCGGCCGGTCCTTTCGGGGCATTGCCGGGACCTCATCCGGCGGGTTCGGTGCGCTGCGGGCCGCCATGGACCATCCGCAGGTGTTTGGGCTGGTGGCCGATCACAGCGGCGATAAGGGGTTCGCCAGGGTGTATGGCGACGACCTGGCCCATCTCCCGGACCTCCTGGCACGCATCGACGCAGCATCGGCGCTGGCTGACCCGTACGCCTTCATGCCGAAGGATGAGCGCTTCCGCACTCTGATGGGAATCGCCGCCATGGCGGCGGTCTACTCCCCCAACCGCAAGACCGCGCTGGGCTTCGACTGGCCGGTCGATCCATATACCGGCGAGCTCCGCCCCTCCATCTGGCGGCGCTGGCGCGGCCACGATCCGATCGAACGCGCCCCCGACAAGGCGGAGAGCCTGCGCTCCCTTCGCTTGGTGTACATGGACTGCGGCAACCGCGACGAGTATGGCATTCACCTCGGCTGCCGTATACTGGCGCGCCAGCTCACGCAGCTGGGCATCGCGCACCGCTACGAGGAGTTCGACGGCGGGCATTCCGACACCCGCCATCGCTACGACATTTCGCTTCCCGCCCTCAGCGCCGCGATGCCGGCCTGAGCCCACATGATCCCACGAGGTCTCGATGATCGACCAAGCCCTTGCCTACGCCCGTAAGAACGCTCCCGCTTTCCTGGATGACCTGAAGGCGCTGGTGCGCATCCCGTCGATCTCGACCTTGCCCGAGAACCGGGCGGACATGCTGCGCACGGCTGAGTGGCTGGCTGACCATCTGCGCCGGCTGGGATTCGACCGGGTGAGCATCCTGCCAACGGCGAAGCACCCGGTGGTGTATGCGGAATGGCTCAAGGCGGGCAGCAGGAAGCCGACGCTTCTGTTCTACGGGCACTACGATGTACAGCCCCCGGATCCGCTCCCGCTGTGGAAGACACCGCCCTTCGAGCCGACCATCGTGGGTGAGAACATGTTTGCTCGCGGCGCATCGGATATGAAGGGCCAGCTGATCGCCTTCCTCAAGGCACTCGAGTCGATCACCCGAACCGGCAGCCTGCCGGTCAACCTGAAGATCATGCTGGAGGGCGAAGAGGAAGTCGGCTCGCCGAGCCTGCGCGCCTTCATGGGGGAGCACAAGGACCTGCTGGCCTGCACCTACTGCCTGAACGGAGACGGCGGCATCCAGGCGCCCGATGTCCCTTCGATCACGTACACGCTGCGCGGGCTGGCGTACTTCGAGGTGAGGGTCCACGGCCCGGCTGGCGACCTGCACTCGGGCGAGTTCGGCGGCGCGGTCGAGAATCCGGCCAACGTGCTGTGCCGGGTGATCGCCGGGATGCACGACCGCCAGGGCCGTGTGACGCTCCCCGGTTTCTACGACCAGGTCCGGCCGCTCTCCAAGAAGGAACGCGCCGAGGGCAAGCACGCGCTGCGCACCGATGCGTGGTGGCTTGAGCACACGGGCGCTCCCGCGTTGGGCGGGGGCGAGGGTGGCTACACGCCGACCGAGCGCGCCACAGCCCGCCCCACGCTGGACGTAAACGGGCTGCTCTCCGGCTTCACCGGCGAGGGTTCGAAGACCGTCCTGCCGTCGATGGCGATGGTCAAGTTCTCGATGCGCCTGGTCCCTGATCAGGATCCGGCTGCGATCCTTCGTTCGCTTGGCCGCTACCTGGAAGCCCACATGCCACCCAGCGTAACCTGGGAGCTGATCGAGCACGCCAGCAGCCGGCCGGCGATCGTTGAGCGGGACTCGGGCGCCGTGCGAACGGCCAGCCTTGCGCTGGAACAGGTCTGGGGAAAGAAGCCGATCTTCACCCGTCAGGGCGGAAGCATTCCCGTCGTCGGGCTGGTGCAGGAGATCCTGGGCGTCGATAGCCTGCTTCTCGGCTTTGGCCTGCCCGACGACAACCTGCACGCGCCGAACGAGAAGTTGCACCTACCCAACTTCCGTCGAGGCGTCGAGACCTTTATCCGCTTCCTCCATCTCGCCGGGTCGAGCACCTGAGGCGGGCGGCCAAATGACCGAACGGTTGCCCAGCTACGGAGGCCAGGCCGTCCTGGAGGGTGTGATGATGCGCGGGGCGCGCACGTGCGCCGTGGCGGTTCGCGCCCCGGATCACAGCATTGTTCTCGACTACCAGGAGCTGCCTGCGGCCTACCGCGGCCGCCTGGCGCGTATGCCATTCCTGCGCGGCTTGCTCGTGCTGTGGGACTCGCTCGGTCTGGGGATGCGCGCGCTGGCCTTCTCGGCCAATGTCCAGGCCGGCGAGGCGCGCCCTGTGGGCCCGGCATCGATGGCGCTGACGATGGTCGTGTCGTTCGGTCTCGCCATCCTGTTGTTCTTCGTCGCTCCTGCTGCGGCGGGGGTCGCCGCTGAACGCTTCCTCGGATTGGCCGCTGGTTGGGCGCACGCCGTTGAAGGACTCTCGCGGCTGGGCATCCTGCTCGCCTACCTATGGGCCGTAGGCCGCATGCCGGAGATCCGACGCGTGTTCGCGTACCACGGGGCTGAGCACAAGACGATCAACGCCTTCGAAGCCGGCGCCAGCCTGACCGTCGAGGGCGTGGCGGCCCATCCCAGGCAGCACACGCGCTGCGGAACATCGTTCCTGCTCACCATCGTCATCTTCTCGGTTCTACTCTTCAGCCTGCTGCCGCCGATGTCGCTTGGCTTCCGGCTGGGGAGCCGCGTCCTGGCGATCCCGTTTCTGGCCGCGCTGGCCTATGAGTACATCCGCCTCACCGCGCGATGGAGCAACAAAGCCTGGATGAAGCCGCTGATCGCCCCGAACCTGGCGCTGCAGAACCTGACGACGCGTGAGCCGGACGCCGGCATGATCGAGGTGGCTATCGCCGCCTTCCAGGCGATGCGGCAGCGTGAGGACGATTCCAAACCGAAGGCGGCCGCCCCGGCGTAATTCCGGCCGGGCCTACCGCGCCCCGCCATCCCCCTCTCCCGTTCTCCACATCACGGCCGCGTCGCGGATTGTGTCCGCCTTCCTTGAGGGGCTATGCGCAGTCCGACCGCACGAGAATACCGTGCTTGTGATGCCTTTGATCAAGGGAGCCTGATCCTGAGGCGGACCCCAGCCACGTGCGGCCGAGCGCGGCATTGACCGCAACCGGTCCTTGGACCCGGTCCGGCGTCCTTCATCCATCGCCCAAGCAGTCCGTTTCTCTGCGGAAGCGCATTCACCGCGCGCACCTCGGGTCCGGTGGACATGCCCAATCGCTCGTGTCTACCCCTTCGGAGGGACATGCCCATCTGCGCCGCCGGAAGGCCCTCCGATCGCCTTGCCTTCGACGCCCGGCCGGTGAGGTCGTCTCATCTCGCCAGACAGTACATCCGAGCGACCGGGTTTGACGCGCGCACCGACGCGCCGGTAGAATGCACGCGAGGTTCGATATGCCGGCCGAGATCACGCTCCGCGACCACACGTACATCATTGCATCCGGCAGCACCCTCCGGCACGCCCTCGAGAAGATCGGCGTCAATCCGGACACCGTGCTGCCCACACGCGACGGTGAGTTGCTGACCGACGACGAGCTCGTCCGCGATGGCGACCACATCCGACTGATCGCCGTCATCTCCGGCGGCAGCCGTTGACCGCGCCCCGATCTGGAGGCAAGCGGCGATGAAGTGCCGAAAGTGCGGCGCCCGTGCCGTCCTCAACATGCGCCAGCACCGGCTGTCGCTGTGCCGCGAGCACTTCCTCGAGTGGCTGCCCCAGCAGACGCAGCGCTTCATCGAGAAGTACCGCATGTTCACCCACGAGGAGCGCATCCTCGTTGCCGTGTCCGGGGGCAAGGATTCGCTCGGCCTGTGGGACGTGCTGCAGCGGCTCGGTTACCAGGCGGATGGGCTGTACATCGATCTGGGGATCGAACAGGGCTCAGGTTACTCAAGCGTCTCGCGCCAGATGGCGTCCGCCTTCGCCGACGCCCACCAGCTCACGCTGCATATCGTCGACGTGCCCGCCACTTTGGGCGCCTCGATCCCGACGGCGGCACAGCTCACGCGTCGCGGCGTCCACAAGCCGTGTTCGGTGTGCGGCCTGACCAAGCGGCACATCATGAACCGAGTGGCGAGGGACCTCGGGTATGCCGTCCTGGCCACCGGGCACAACCTGGATGACGAGGTGGCTGTCCTGTTCGGCAACACGCTGAGCTGGGCGACGGGCTACCTGGCGCGTCAGGCGCCGGTGCTCGACGCGGAGGCCGGTTTCGTCCGCAAGGTGAAACCATTCTGCCGTCTGTACGAACGCGAGAGTGCCGCCTACACACTGCTGCGCGGCATCGACTACGTCTACGAGGAATGCCCACACGCGGAAGGGGCGACGTCGATCTACTACAAGGACGTGCTCAACCGGATGGAAGCTGAGCGGCCCGGGATCAAGCTCTCCTTCTATCTGTCCTTCTTGCAGGCCCGCGCAGGCGGCTTCCTGCAGCCGGCAACGGGCGCGGTTCGCCCCGAGATGCAGCCCTGCCCGAATTGCGGCCAGCCGACGACGTCCGGCGGAACCTGCTCATTCTGCCGCACCTGGGACGCCGTACGCTCGCGCCTGACCGCCCCGGCCGACGGCACGGACCCAAACCAGCCAGGCTGAGTCCCCCGTCGCTCTTCGGGCAGTGAGCTACGCCGTCTCCAGGTAGGTCTCCACCTCCCAGTCCATAACGCGGATGCGGAAGTTGTCCCACTCCGCCTCCTTCGCACGCCGGAAGGCCTCGAAGGCCTCGGCCCCGAGCGCATCCACAAGCACAGGGTCCGCCGCCAGCTCGCGCAGCGCCTCCGGCAGCGATCCCGGAAGCTGCCGAACCCCGAGCTTCATCAGCTCGGCGTCTTCCATCTCGTAGATGTTGATGTTGTTGACCGGCGGCGGACAGGCCATCTTCCGGTCGATGCCGTCGAGTCCGGCGGCCAGGATGGCGGCAAACGCCAGGTACGGATTGCACGACGGATCCGGGCAGCGCAGTTCCGCGCGCACGGATTTCTCCCGCCCGGCGGTCATGCGCGGGATGCGGATCATTGCCGAGCGGTTGATCTGCGCCCAGCATACGTACACCGGCGCCTCATACCCGGGAACGATGCGCTTGTACGAGTTGACCGTCGGCGCCACCACCCCCGCCAGCCCGCGCGCGTGCGCCAACTGGCCGGCGATGAAACCGTAGGCGATGGCCGAGAGGTTGAACTCATCCTTGGGGTCGTAGAACAGGTTCTTGCCCTTGCCATCGAAGATCGACTGATGGCAGTGCATGCCCGATCCGTTGATCCCGAAAATCGGCTTGGGCATGAACGTGGCGATCAACCCATGCTGCGCGGCGAGGGCCTTGACGGTGTACTTGAGCGTCACCACGTTGTCGGCGGCGCGCAGCGCGTCGGCGAAGCGGAAGTCGATCTCGTGCTGCCCCAGGGCGACCTCGTGATGACCCATTTCGATCTCGAGCCCCATGCCTGCCAGGGCCAGCATGAGTTCACCGCGCACGCGCTGAGCTTCGTCCGAGGCCGAGAAGTCGAAATACCCGCCGATGTCATGCGGCACGGGATGAATGCTCTCCCGACCGTTGCGCCGCAGCAGGAAGAACTCCGGCTCAGGCCCGACATTGTAGTGCCAGCCGCGGTCGTCCAGCCGCTTGAGCACGCGCTTGAGCACGCCGCGCGGGTCCCCGCCGAATGGCTCGCCATCCGGCCGGTAGATGTCGCAGAACACGCGCGCACGCCGTCGCTCCGGCTGGCTCCACGGAAGGACCGCGTAGGTTTCCGGGTCCAGGATCAGGCGCATGTCGCTCTCCTGGATGCGGGCGAATCCTTCCACCGACGATCCGTCAAACCACACCCCGTCCTCCAGGGCACGGCCGAGCTGCTGCACCGGGATGTCGACGCTCTTCACAGCCCCGGTGACGTCGGTGAACTGCAGGCAGATGAACTTGACATTGTCCTCGACCATTCGCTGCTCGATCTCGTGTGCCATCGCCGCTCTCCTTGTTCTCATGTTGGACCGTCGGCCCGCACTCAGAGCGAATACCCCGCCCCGGAAACTAAAACGGACACGCCGGGCGTGCCCATTCATCAGGCCAACGCCCTTCCAAAGCCGTCAGGCGCGCACGACAGAAGTGTGCCCCTGGCCACCCTGCGCTGCTTGTCCCGACGGTCGCCCGCCGGCTTTCGCACCGCAGTTCTCTGGAAGGGAGAGAGGAGCTTGTGGCGAGCTCCGGAGGCTTCCGCTGATCGCTCGATTTTCCCCGGGTTGCCCCGGGTTAGCCCTGCCTGCCGGCAGGGAACCTCCGCCTCGTAGTCTCGGCTATCAGCCGAGACCCATACGCTGGTCTCCCATATTCAATTGTCGCGTGCCCGGACAAGATGTGCCATTCTAGCAAGACAGCCTCGCGCGAGTCAAGCCTTCAGGTCGCCCCATCCCGCGACCCTCCCCCCACTGATGGCCACGGACGTCTGAATGGCAACGCACAGGCCACAAGTGGGAGGCCCCCGCGGCATTCGCAGGCGGGGGGCCTCACGCCTTCACCAGAATACAGAGCCTTCTACTTCTCCGGCTTGGGGCCTATGAGGCGGAAGCGGATGATCCGACGCGTGGCCGGGCCAAGGCGCGCGCCATCGGACCGCCGGACGCCGACCAGCCACACCACGGCACCGCCTTGCCGCAGCACCGGCCATTGTGCACGCGCGGCTGGAGGAATCTTCTGGTGCTGGAGAACATCCGATAGTTTCTTGCTGCCGGAGGCGCCAAATGGCGTCATTCGGTCGCCCGACCTCGGGGTATCGACCAAGAACGCCGGGCTGGATGCGTCGGCATCGACCAGAACTTCCCAACGCGGGTCCGGCCTCGCCTGGCGATGGGCTGGAGTGCACGAATCGACGGCTGCCTCGAGCCTCCAACCCCCGGCGAGCGACAGGCTGCATGGCGGAACGACAGACAGCGGGTCGGCCCCCGGCAGCTGGGGATGCAGACCGTCCGGGGCATTGTCGTTTTGCGCCTGGCCGAACACGCGTCGCCGGCCGTGGGCTTGCACCTGGAGGTTGCCAGGCAGCGAGGTCCGAGTGCCCGATTCGGCTGCGCGGCGTGCCCGCTCGACAGCCTCGAACCCGACCTCAGCGCCTTCCAGGCTCAGCCGCTGCAAGATCGCCCGGAGGACGAGCCGCTGCAAACCGACGGGCAGCGCCCGCAGGTCGTCAGCCTCCACGGCTAGGCGCCCGTCCGCCAGCGGCAGGATGAGGGCCGGCGCAAACGCTCCGAGCAACGCTTCCGACGCCTCCGCCTCCGCGGCCAGGATATCAGCCGTGCGAGCCAGCGTCTCGCGGATCGCTGGGTTGTACGTTGCCAGCAGGGGCAACAACTCCGAGCGGATGCGGTTGCGGGCGAAGCAGGTCTCGGCGTTGGTCGGATCGCGCCGGAACACCAGCCGCCTCGCCCTACAGTAGGCTTCCGTCGCCTGCCGTGGAACCCCCAGCAGCGGACGGATCAATCGCAGCCCGTTGTCGGCCTCCCGGCCGGTCACGCGGCGCAGGCTGGTTGCGGGCTGCATAGCGCGCAGGCCTTGGGCGCCTGCGCCGCGCAGCAGGTGCAGCAGCACCGTTTCTGCCTGATCATCCTGTGTGTGGCCGACGGCCAGCGTGCCGCTACCCGACTGGCGCGCCACATCGCCCAGAAACCGGTAGCGCGCCCGCCGGGCGATGTCCTCCAGCGATCCCTTTTCGGCGCGCAACCGACCCGGGTCCACGCGCTCTGCCACGGCCGGTACGCCCAGCCGCGCCGCCAAGCGCAGTACGTGCCGCCCATCGGCCCACGAGCCCGGTCGGAGCGCGTGATCGAAGTGCGCGACGACAACGGGAATCCCGAGACGATGCAGGCTGTCCAACAGACAGACGCTGTCGGCCCCGCCGGACACGCCCACGACCAAGTGTTCGCCGGATGACCGCAGCCCGAGATCCTCGAGCCCTGTCTCGACCGCGCGCAGGACGTCCACAGGTGAGGATTATACGCGCCGACGTGCCGCACCGCTGTCTCACCCAACGATCAGCCGACCTACGGACCCGCTATGCTATAATCGCCCTCTGTCCCGCCAGGAACTTGCCTGGCGTAGGGCGCGGATGAGCCTGGCACGGACTGGTGGCTCCGGCGACCCCCAGGAGGACCTCCCCGTTGGCCTTCAATCCACTGAACTGGCTTCTCGGCCTGTTCTCGCTGGACATCGGCATCGATCTCGGCACGGCCAACACGCTGGTCCTCGTGCGCGGCAAGGGCATTGTCATCAACGAGCCATCATGGGTGGCCATCGAGAAGAAGAGCAAGCGCCCCCTGGCGATCGGCGCCGAAGCCAAAGAGATGGTCGGCCGCACCCCGGCCAACGTCGTCGCCATACGTCCGCTGAAGGACGGGGTCATCTCCGAGTTTGACATCACCGAGGCCATGCTCGAATACTTCATCGGCAAAGCCCACGAGCAAAGCATCGTTCCGGTGCCGCGGCCGCGCGTGGTCGTCGGGATTCCCAGCGGCGCCACCGAGGTCGAGAAGCGCGCCGTCTACGACGCGGCGATGGCCGCCGGCGCTCGCGAGGCGTTTCTCATCGAGGAGCCGACGGCAGGGGCCCTGGGCGCCGGGCTGCCGGTGGGCGAGGTGCGCGGCTCCATGATCGTCGACATCGGAGGCGGCACGACGGAGCTGGCAGTCTTCTCGATGGGCGGCGTGGTGGTCTCGCGCTCGCTGCGCGTCGCCGGCGACGAGATGGACCAGGACATCGTGGCCTACGTCCGCAACAAGTACAACTTGCTGATCGGCGAACGGATGGCCGAGCGGGTGAAGATCGCCATCGGCTCTGCCTTCCCGCTGAAGGAAGAACGGACGATGACCGTTCGCGGGCGCAACCTGGTGTCGGGCCTTCCCGAAGCCGTCGAGGTCTCCTCGGTGGAGATCCGCGACGCACTGTCCAGCTCGGTGCGCACGATCCTCGACACCATCAAAGACGCCATCGACGAGATCCCGCCCGAGCTGATCGCCGATCTGATGGAGGCCGGCGTCTGCCTGGCCGGCGGCGGATCGCTGTTGCAGGGTCTGGCCGATCGCCTGACGAACGAGCTGAAGATGCGTGTGTGGGTCGCCGCCGACCCGCTGACGTGCGTCGTGCGCGGCACAGGGTGGATCCTCGAGGATCTGGATACGAACAAGCAGTTCCTCACCAGCCTCGACCGGGGAACTACCTGACCCTCCCCGGCGCGGGCCCATCGCCATGAAACCACCAGCCTCCCGCAACCTCGTCGCCGGCATTCTGGTGTTGGTGTCGCTGGCGCTGCTCGTCCTTTCGCTGTCCGGCTTTCTCACATCGCTGCAGGGCATGGCGCTTCGTCCGATGGCTGCCGCCCAGGAGTGGATCGCTGTCCGCGTCACCACGCTGCGCAACCTGCTGGCGGCTCCTGGCGATGTGGTCACGCTGCGCCAGCAGAACTCCGAACTCCAGGCCGAAGTCGCCCGCCTACAGCGCGAGGTGATCACGCTGCGTGAGCAGGCGGCCGAAGCCGAGATCCTTGGCGGCCTGCTCAATTTCGCTCGCTCGAAACCGGAGAGCCGCTACCTGGCCGCCAATGTCATCGGGCGCGATGTCAGCCCCTACCTGCGCTCGATATGGATCGGGAGCGGGACCGACAATGGCATTGCCCGGGGCATGCCCGTCGTCACGGAGCGAGGTCTTGTGGGCCGTGTGGTCGAGGCGTTCCCTACTGCTGCCAGGGTTCAATTGATCACGGATCCCCAAGCTGCGGTTAACGTTCGTCTGCAAAACTCAAGGGCGGACGGCGTGACGGTTGCCCAGCCGAATGGCGAGCTGTGGATGGACCAGATCAACCAGGGAGTCGCGGTCGCAGCCGGCGAGCTCGTCCTGACCTCGGGGCTGGGAGGCGGATACCCGGCGGACATCATCGTCGGCCAGGTGGCCAGCGTTCGCACGCGCGACTACGAGTTGTTCCAGCTGGCAGTCCTGCAGCCGGGCGTGGATTTCGAGGCTCTCGAGATCGTCCTGGTAATCACCAGTTTCCAGCCGCTGCCCGTGGAGGCAGGAGGCACCTAGCCGAAGCCCGATGGCCTACGCCCTTGGCATTCCCCTGATGGTCATCCTGGCCATCCTGCAATCGGCCGTGTTCTCGCACATGCGGCTGATCGACGGACAGGCCGACCTGGTCCTGCTGGCAGTGGTCGCCTGGGGCCTCACCGGCCGCTGGCGCGAGGCGATGGTCCTCGGCCTGGTCGGCGGGATGTGCCTTGACCTGTTGTCGGCACTGCCGATTGGGATCAGTTCGCTGGCCCTTGTGCTCATCGCCTACATCGTCTCCATCACCGAAGGCCGCCTGTGGGGCGCTCACCTGCTCACCCCCCTGGGCGTCGTCCTGGCCGCCTCGCTGGCGTTCTCCGTCTTCACGCTGGTTGGGTCACTGATCGCCAGCGCGGCGTTGGATCTGGCGGCCGCCGTCTCCCGGATCATCCTCCCGGGGCTGTTCTTGAATCTGCTCCTGGCCATCCCAGCGGCGCAGCTGGCTTCCGCCGTGCAGAGGGTGCTCTTCCCGCCCGAGGTCGAGGTCGCATGAGGCTCCTGCCGGCTGAGGGCAGCAAGATCCCCAGGTGGCGCATGGCTAGCACTTACATCGCCATGGTGCTCCTAGTAGCATTGTTCCTCGCCCGGCTCTTCACGCTCCAGATCCTCGAGGGGAACACCTACCTCGAAGCCGCACGCGAGAACCGCATCACCAACGTGCGCCTGCCGGCTCCGCGCGGCGTGATCTACGACCGCAACGGTTCGCTGCTGGTGCGCAACCTACCGGCCTACAACGTCATGGTCACGCCCGCGCTCCTGCCCGACAGCCAAGCCGAGGTGGAGACGATCTACGCCCGCCTGTCGGCGTTGACCGGCGTGCCGGTCAGTCGGGAGGGCATTCCCGCATCCCGCTGCATCGACGCGCGCGGCATCCGTCAACTGGTCGAAGAACGGGCCTCGATCGCCCCATATGAGGCCTGGCCGGTCGCCTGCGACGTTCGTGAGACCGTCGCCCGCATCCTGCGCGAGCAGCAGGTCGACCTGCCAGGCGTGAGCGTCGCGGCCGAGCCGGTGCGGGACTACTCCACCGGCGCGCTGACCGCCGCCACCATCGGCTACCTCGGCCCGATCCCCGCCTCGCTGGCGCAGGAGCTTGAGGACCTTGGCTTCGTTGCCGACCGCGATCGCATCGGCTATGCCGGCATCGAGGCCGCGTACCAGCCCGTGCTGGCCGGCAGCAACGGGTTCAAGCAGGTTGAGGAGGACGTCGCCGGGCGCCCGTTGCGCGAGGTCGGCGACGTGCGCCAGCCGACTCCCGGTAACAGCCTCGAGTTGACGATCGACACCCGGCTGCAGGCCGCCGCCGAGGCGGCGCTCCGGAACCGGATGGAGTTCATCAACCGCTTCGCCGGCGAGGTGCGTACACCATTGGGCGTCGTCATCGCCATGAATCCCCAGACCGGCGAAATCCTGGCCCTTGCGACTCTGCCCACCTACGAGAGCAACCGCATGGCGCGGTTCATCCCGCAGGACTACTACCAGCAACTGATCAGCGACGAACGCGGCAAGCCTCTGGTCAACCATGCCATCTCCTCGACCTTCCCCCCGGGATCGACCTTCAAGCTGGTCACCGCCGTCGGCGCGCTGAACGAGGGAGTAATCGGCGCCAACCAGACCGTGCTGGATCCGGGTAAGATCACGATCCAGAACGCCTACTTCCCTAACGACCCGGGCCAGTCCAAGGACTTCGTATGCTGGAAGAAGGATGGACATGGCCGCGTCGATTTCGTGCATGCGATCGCCTTCTCGTGCAATGTGTACTTCTACAAGATCGGAGGGGGTTTCCCCGGCGAGCCGATCCGCGAAGGCGGCCTGGGAATCGACGACATCTTCCGCTACGCGTACGCGCTGGGGTACGGCGCACCGCTGGGCCTCGAGCTGCCAGCCGAGGAAGGCGGCCTGATCCCGAGCCGCGACTGGAAGCGGATCACGCTCGGCGAGAGTTGGTCGACCGGAGACACCTACAACTCGGCTACCGGACAAGGCTTCGTCCTGGCCACCCCATTGCAGGTCCTGACGTCGGTCTCGACCATCGCCAACGGCGGCAGGGTCATGTGGCCCCACCTGATCGGGCAAGTGCTGGATGGCGAAGGCAACCTCGTGCGCGCCGTGGCACCGTGCGTGCTTTGGGATCTAACCGACGGCGCCATCACGCCGGTGGACCAGATCGGCTCTTGCCGCGATCTGCCCGAGAGCATCCTGGCTCAGCTGGACGCGCGCGAGTTCACCCCGGATCTTGAGGTTCGCCCGGAGGTCCTGGCCACGGTGCGCGAGGGCATGCGCCTGGTCGTCACCGAAGGCACGGTCTCGGACTATGCGCAGCTGGAGAACATCTCTTCAGGCGGGAAGACCGGCACCGGTGAGTTCTGCGACAAGCTGGCCAACGAGCAGGGGTTGTGCATCCCGGGTGCCTGGCCGACGCACTCGTGGTATGCCGCCTTCGCACCCTACGAAGACCCGGAGATCGTCGTCGTGGCCTTCGTCTACAACGGCGCCGAAGGCGCCATCACCTCTGGCCCGATTGTCAAGCAGGTCCTCGAAGCCTATTTCAACCTCAAGGCGATCGACACCGCCCGCCAGGGCTAGCGCTCAGGCGTGCTATAATCCCACAGTTAGGTCACCATGAGCAGCGGACTCGCGGTCAAGGGCGTCGGTGACGGCCTGCTTATCCTCGTTCCGGAAGGACCGTGGGATGAGGCCCTGGCGTCCGTACTCCAGACGGTGGAAGAAGGCGGCGAGTTCTTCCGCGGCGCTCGCCTCGCCCTGCAGTTTGAGGATCGCGAGCTTGGCGCCTCCGACCTGGGCAGACTGCGTGACGTCCTCGCCGAGCGAGGCGTCAACCTATGGGCCGTCCTGTGCACCGCCCCGGCGACCCGCTCTGCGGCCGCCGACCTGGGGCTGGCGCTCGACCTCGCACGGCCAAGCCAGCGGGCGATGCAGCCCGACGAGCCGATCGAGACCGAGCTGCCGGGCGAACAGGCGGTGCTGGTTCACCGCACGCTGCGTTCAGGGCATCACGTCCACTACGCCGGCCACGTGGTCGTCGTCGGGGACGTCAACCCGGGGGCCGAGATCATTGCCGGGGGCAACGTGATCGTATGGGGCCGTCTGCGCGGCGTTGTGCATGCCGGCGCAGGCGGGAACGAAGACGCCGTCGTGTGCGCGCTGGACCTGGCACCCACGCAGCTGCGCATCGCCGGCCAGATCGCCGTTTCCCCGGAACGCCGCGGCGCCGCCCTGCCCGAGATGGCCCACCTGCGCGACGGGCAACTGGTGGCCGAGAAATGGATCGATGAGCACCGCCACTAGGCACCTTGTGTACGGGAGTGTTGGATGACCGCTAAAGCCGCTACGATCACCTCAGGCAAGGGAGGCGTTGGCAAGACTACGGCCACCGCCAACATCGGCGTCGCCCTGGCCTCGGCCGGGTTCCGGGTCGTCTGCATCGACGGCGACATCGGATTGCGCAATCTGGACGTGGTGATGGGCCTTGAGAACCGGATCGTCTACGACCTGGTCGACGTGATCGAGGGTCGCTGCAAGCTGCGCCAGGCTCTGATCAAGGACAAACGCCTGGCGGACCTGTACCTGATCCCGGCGGCCCAGACGCGGGACAAGACGGCGGTCTCGCCGCAGGACATGATACGGCTGGTCAAGGACCTGCGCACCGACTTCGATTGGGTGCTGATCGACTCGCCGGCCGGAATTGAACGCGGTTTCCGCAATGCCATTGCGCCCGCTGACCTTATCCTGATCATCACCAACCCGGAGGTCTCGGCCGTGCGCGATGCCGACCGGATCATCGGGCTTGTCGAAGCCGAGGAGAAGGGCCCGCCCAAGCTGATCGTGAACCGGGTTAAGCCGGAGATGGTCAGGCGAGGCGACATGCTGTCTACGTCGGACATCCTGGACGTGCTGGCGATCGACCTGATCGGCATCGTGCCCGAGGACGAGATCGTGACCGTGTCGACCAATCAGGGCAGCCCGGCCGTGCTTGACCCCCGCAGCCGCGCCGGCAAGGCGTTCCGCGATATCGCCCGACGACTGAACGGCGAGGACGTGCCCTTCGAGAACCTGGAAGCCAAGGACGGGTTCTTCGGGCGCATCTCCCGTATGGTCCGGCCAGGAGGCGCGCAATGAGCTTCTTCGAGCGATTGCGCGGCGATCGCCGCAGTGCCCAGACGGCCAAAGATCGCCTCCAGCTGGTATTGGTTCATGACCGGGCGGATCTCCCGCCCGGCAAGCTGGCGGCATTGAGGGACGATCTGATTGCCACACTCTCCCGGCACATCGAGATCGACACCCGGAAGGTCAACATCGCGCTGACGCAGGATCGTCATCAGCAGCGCCTGGTCGTGGACATTCCGCTTGCACCGGCGCGCGCCCGGCGTCGGGAGATGGGCTAGGCGTGCGGGTCTCCGCTCGAGTCTGGCGCCACTTCGACGTATGGCTCTTGGCGGCCGTCGCCGCGCTGACGATCGCCAGCGTGGCCATGATCCAGTCGGCCATCGCCGGGAACGAGACCCTGGCCGGGCTCGCCCCGCGCCAGATGATCTACGCCCTCCTCGGCCTGGTGGTCATCATGCTGATGGCCGCCATCGACTATCGCTTCTGGTCCGCCGTCGCACGCCCGATCTACATCGTCGTCCTTCTGCTGCTGGGCATGATCCTGGCCGCCGGCTTTGTGGGCTTCGGCGCGGCGCGCTGGTTCAACGTCGGCATCGTCCTGATCCAGCCGTCCGAGGTCTCGAAGATGCTGATGGTGATTGTCGTGGCCGACTACCTGGCGCGCCACCAGCACGAGGTGGGGCAGTTTCGCGTGTTCATCCGCAGCCTGGTGCTGGCCGGCGTCCCGGCAGTGCTCGTCTTCCTGCAGCCCGACCTGAGCACGGCGATCGTCCTGGGCGTGATCTGGGTGGCGCTGGTGTTCGCCTCCGGCGCACGCCTCCGGCATTTTCTGGTGCTCCTCGCTATTGTCGCCCTGGTGCTGCTTCTGCTCTCCCCGCTGCTGGTCAACTACTTCACCAACGGCTACCCTGCCGGCGAGAATTTCTTCTTTGTTCAGCGCTACCAGATGCAGCGTATCGTGTCGTTCCTGCTGCCCGATCCCGAGGCTGGTTTCGGCGAGAGCTACAACGTGAACCAGGCGCAGATCTCGATCGGCTCGGGGGGCTGGTTCGGCCAGGGCTACGGCCATGGCACGCAGACCCAGCTTCGCTTCCTCAAGGTCCGCCACACCGACTTCATCTTCTCGGCGCTGTCAGAGGAGTTCGGCTTCGCCGGCGCGGCGACGCTGCTGCTGGTCCTGATGTTCATCATCGGGCGCTGCCTGCGGGCCGCCCGCCTGGCGCGCGACCATTTCGGCGCGCTGATCTGCTACGGTGTCGCCATCCTCTTGCTCTTCCAATCGGCGATCAACATCGGCATGAACCTGCAGCTTCTGCCGGTGTCCGGCCTGCCGCTGCCCTTCTTCTCGTACGGCGGGTCTTCGCTTGTGGCCAGCCTGTTGGGGATCGGCATGGTGGAGAGCGTGATCCTGCGCCACAAACGGATCGAGCTCTAGGCGGCACGACCCACCCTCACGGAGATCCCGCATGTCCTCCAACTCCCCCGCCCGCGCCCGCTTCGCGCCATCGCCCACCGGCCGGTTTCACATCGGCGGGGCGCGCACGGCGCTGTACGACTTCCTGCTTGCCCGCCAGACCGGCGGGCAGTTCATCCTGCGCATCGAGGACACCGATCAGAAGCGCTTCGATCCTCTGGCGGAACGCGAGCTGATAGACAGCCTGCACTGGCTGGGGATCGAGTGGGATGAGGGCCCGGACGTCGGAGGACCGAACGCGCCGTACCGTCAGTCCGAGCGCAAGGCGATCTACCAGCGCCATGCCGATGAGCTGGTGAAGAAAGGGCACGCGTACGCATGCTTCTGTTCGTCCGAGCGTCTGGCCCAGATGCGCCAGGAGCAGCAGAAGCGGAAGCAGTCGCCGCGCTACGACGGGCTGTGCCGGTCGCTCGCGCCGAGTGCCGCCCAGGCGCGCATCGACGCTGGCGAGCCGTACGTTATCCGCCTCAAGACGCCTCGGGAGGGTCAGACGACAGCCGTCGATTTCATCCGCGGCCCCATCACGGTCGAGAACGCGGACATCGACGACTACATCCTGATGAAGTCGGATGGCTTGCCCGTCTACCATCTGGCGGCCATGGTCGACGATCGGGAGATGAACATCACGCACGTGCTCCGCAGCTCGGAGTGGCTGCCCACGTTCCCCGTGCACGTGCTGATCTATCAGGCACTCGAGTGGGCGCAACCGATCTGGGTTCACCTCTCGGTCTTCCTGAACCCGTCGGGCAAGGGCAAGATGAGCAAGCGTCACGCCGTCGACGCCAAGGGCGGCGTCGCCTCGATCTACCCGTTGGACATGCGCGACGAAGGCTACCTTCCCGAGGCGGTGTTGAACTGGCTGGCGCTGATGGGCTGGTCGTACGACGACCACACCGAGTTGTTCGGCGTGGCCGAGCTGATCGACAAGTTCTCGCTCGCCAAGTTGACGCCCAGCCCGGCGGCGGTCAATTTCGGCAAGCTTGATCACTTCAACGGGTTGTACATCCGCGGCCTGGCGGATGGCGAACTGGCTCGCCGCGTACAGCCCTTCTTCGCCCGGGCCGGGCTGAAGGCCGATGCCGCCCGCCTGGAGCGCATCGCCCCTCTGATTCGCGAGCGCATCCGCACGCTGGAGGAGGCCGTCGACATCGCCGGGTTCTTCTTCCGCGACGACGTTCGGCCGGGGGACGATCAGCTCCTCGGCAAGAGTATGGACCCGGCCCAGGCTGCCGTGGCCGCGCGCCGCGCCATGGCGCTCATCGCCGCCGCGGCGGCGATCGACGACGGCCTCGAGGCTTCACTGCGAGCCCTGGCGGACGAAGTCGGGCTCTCCGCCGGGCAGCTGTTTGGCGTTCTGCGATTGGCCGTCACCGGCCAGCCCGTCAGTCCGCCGCTGCTCGAGAGCATGGCCATCATCGGCAAGCCGACGGTGCTGGCGCGCGTCGCCGCTCTCGCCGCTCGGCTCGAGGGCCTCGCCCGCTGACGTTGGACGTGCTCCAACGGCCGTGGTAGAATCCTGTGCACGTTGGGGGTTCGTCTAGTGGTAGGACAGCGGACTCTGAATCCGTATGCCGAGGTTCGAATCCTCGACCCCCAGCCTCTTGTGCGGGCGCACGCTCCAAACGGAGGGTGCGCCTGTGATTCCAGCTAAGAACGGCCAACGGACTTTGCGGCTTTCCCGCCAGTCTCTCCCCTTCGCCGCGAGGTACTGTAGTGGCCGACGACGAAAAGGTCTTTGTGACATCGGCGAACCTCACTGAAGCTGCTCTTGATCGCAACATTGAGCTTGGCCTTCATGGCAGAGACCGGGCACTTGCGGCAAGCGTGTCCGGGTACTTCCGCGGATTGATTGGCCGAGGAGTGTCGCTCCCCCTGCCAATGGAGTGAGGGAGTACGGCCCAGCGTACTGTCTGATGCAGGACAAGCGCCAGGTAAGGCAGGCCATAGAACCCTACCGCCGCGGGCGGTCAAGTCCACGAAGGAGGTTCCGTTGGAAGACAAGACAGTCTGGGGCATCCACTCAGGTCGCACCGGCTCCGCTTGCCGTCTGTCCCTTAGGCGCGACAATGCATGGGGGATTCCCCGCGTTCGCTGAGCGGTTCCGCTTGGAGCGTTTGGCAGCTCTCGCATAGCGTTGCAGCGTGTTCCTTGCCATTCGCGGCCTTTCGGGCTAAGGAATGATGAGGCGTAACCATGGAAGACCTTACCGGCAGGCAATTGGGGCCCTATCAAATCGTGGCCCCGTTGGGCGAAGGGGGCATGGCAGCGGTCTTCAGAGCCTACCAGCCCGGTATGGAGAGGTATGTCGCCCTGAAGATTCTGCCCCGTCATTTTGCGGACGACCCTGAATTCGCCGCCCGTTTTCAGCGGGAAGCCAGGATCTTGGCCCAACTTCAGCATCCGCACATATTGCCCGTGTTTGACTACGGCCAGGTCGAGGGCTACAGCTTCATTGTCATGCCCTTTGTCCCGAGTGGCACGCTAACTGATTCCATCCAGGGTCAGCCGCTCCCGCTTCCCCGCATCCGTCAGGTCATTTCCCAGGTCGGCGATGCACTCAGCTATGCCCACGGCCGCGGCTTGGTTCATCGCGATGTCAAACCCAGCAATGTCCTGATCGACGAAAGCGGCAACTGTCTATTGACTGACTTCGGCCTGGCGCGAATGGTCGAAGCCAGTGTGAACCTGACAGCTATTGGGACCCTCATGGGCACGCCTGCTTACATGTCTCCTGAGCAAGGCTCCGGCAGCAAGATAGACTCGCGAAGCGACATCTACTCACTAGGCATCATCTTGTATGAGATGGCGACTGGCCGCGTACCTTACAGAGC